>Ga0181557_1001149_pt1 | contig 31046 bp, 32 predicted proteins | sample 011ome_23_FD_148632 | JGI IMG/M metagenome (GOLD analysis project Ga0181557, IMG submission 148632) | Coastal salt marsh microbial communities from the Groves Creek Marsh, Skidaway Island, Georgia - 011506CT metaG (spades assembly) | ecosystem: Environmental > Aquatic > Marine > Intertidal zone...
GCGTGCAAGTTCTATCCTGGCAAGCGATACGAGGACTGGGAGCTGGCTGACCCTGCTGGGCAAGATGTGCAGGCCGTCCGTACAATCCGCGACGACATCCGGGGACGCATCGAAAAACTGATTGCTGAGCTTCTCGACTAGGTATACCTGGGGCCGCTCATCTGGTGGCGGGCCACCAGAGATGGCTATGATGAGCCGAACACTTCATCGCCGACGTGATTGTGGGCGATGCCCTACCTGGAAAGAGTAGAGATGCCCCAACGCCCGTGGCTCGATCACTATCCCTCAGATGTAGACCCTGTTCTTCAGGACGTTACCCTTCCGCACGTGCCAGCGCTCGCCCGTCAGGCAGCGAGCACCTATGCCAACACCATTGCGTTCACTCAGGTGATGGCCAACGGTATGAACGGCTCGCTGAAGTACCGCGAGGTGGACGTTCACTCTGACAACTTCGCCGCGTATCTGCGCGAGACGCTAGGTCTGCAGCAGGGCGACCGGGTTGCTGTGCAGATTCCGAACTCTCTGGCCTACCCGATCGTTGCCTTCGGTGTGATGAAGGCGGGGTTGGTCTTGGTGAACACAAATCCTCTGTATACCGCCTCCGAGATGACGCACCAGTTCAAGGATTCCGGTGCGAAGGTCCTCGTGGTGAGCGATATGTTCGCGGATCGCTTGCCCGAGGTTCTTCCTCAGACGGACATCGAGACCGTGGTGACAGTGCGCATTTCAGAATTTTTCTCTCCGGTAGTGGCCGGCGTTATTCGCCTGGTGCAAAAGGTGTGGTCACGAACTCTGCCAAAGATCACTGTTCCCCACACGTCCTTCCAAGCTGCACTCAAGATGGGCGAGAAGGTGTGCACGAGAGCCCAAGCGGAGAGCTACCTCGAAGGGGTGGGGCCTGACACCCTGGCAGCTCTCCAGTACACCGGGGGAACGACAGGCGTATCCAAGGGAGCCATGCTCACGCACGGCAACCTGGTGTCCAACACCTTGCAGTTGCTGCAGATGAACGGTGAGTACATCGTTCCCGGTAAAGAGACCGCCCTGACTGCTCTTCCGCTGTACCACATCTTCGCTTTCACTGTGAATTTGTTGGGCTTCTATCACGTGGGCGCGAGGAACCTCCTGATTCCGACTCCCCGTCCGCCGAGCAACCTGAAGAGGGCTTTCGAAAACTACAAGATCACCTGGACGACGGGCGTGAACACGTTGTTCAACGCGTTACTGAATGAGCGCTGGTTTACCGACAGCCCACCCAAGCACTTGAAAGCTTCTGCCGCCGGAGGAATGTCTCTCCACGAGTCAGTGGCGAAGCGCTGGCGTGACGTGACCGGAACCCCCATCGTCGAGGGCTACGGTTTGACCGAATCCTCGCCCGTGTTGTCGTTCAACCCCCTGGGTGGAATGTTCAAGGACAACAGCATCGGAATTCCTGTCCCCTCCACCGAGATGGCCTGCGTCGATGAGAACGGTAAAGAGGTTGCCATCGGAGAGCCGGGAGAGCTCATTGCGAAGGGTCCCCAAATCATGAAGGGGTACTGGAACCGCGACGATGAGTCTCAGAACACTCTGAAGGACGGCTGGCTCTACACAGGAGACATCGCCCAGATGGACTCCGATGGTTACTTCACCATCGTCGATCGGAAGAAAGACATGGTGATTGTCAGCGGATTCAACGTCTACCCCAACGATGTCGAGGAAGCAATTGCTGCGGTTCCCGGCGTCCTCGAGGTTGGCGTGATTGGTGTCCCGGACGAGAAGTCAGGGGAGGCTGTTCGCGCGTTCGTGGTGGCCTCTGCTCCGGCACCCACGGCAGAGGCCATTCAGGCTCACTGTCGAGAGACCCTCTCCGCCTACAAAGTGCCCTCCACCATCGTCTTCGTCGACGAGCTCCCGAAGAGCCCAATCGGCAAGATTCTCCGTCGCGAACTCCGTGATCACGCGATGTCCCAGACCGCTTCGACGAAGGGCGCCTAACCATGATTGACACACTGATTTTCCTTGCGGATAACCACAATCAAGCAACTGTGGTCAACGAGTTTGAGGAAACACTGCTCCGAATCTTCATCGTGGTCATCATGTTTGGTCTCGGTGCGGGTCTAACACCGAAAGACTTCGGGCTGGCGCTGCGCAGACCGTGGGGTCTCATCATCGGATGGGTCACGCAGTTTGGCATCATGCCTCTCGTTGCCTACCTCCTTATCGTGACGGTTCTTTTCCCGTTCTCACCTCCGGGGGAAATGGTCTGGATTGCACTGGGTGCGCTCATTATGGGAAGCGTGCCAGCGGGCACGACCTCCAATCTTTTTACCTATTTCTCCAAGGGCAACCTGGCACTGAGTTTGACCATGACGGTCAATTCGACGCTGTGGGCATTCATCATGACCCCCGCGGTCATCCTCCTGTATTCGAATTTCCTCAACCTTGATGGAGCGGTGTCGATTGACCCGATTGAGCTCGCCACCGTCATCGCTGGGCTCGTCGTTCCCGTGGCATTGGGAATGTTGGTGCGGAAGCTCAGCTCCAATGTGGGAGCCGTCTTGGAACTCGTTGGTGGACTCTTTGGGGTCCTCTTTATTCCTTTCCTGATCATCATCTGGGTGCCCAGGAACTGGCAGTTGCTGCTCTCCACGGAATGGCCCACCTATGTGGTGGCCATTGGGCTAGGAGTAATGGGTATCTTCAGCGCCTACGGAATTGCGCGACTGATTAAGCTCCACCCGATGAATGCGCGAACCGTCGGATTGGAGACGGGAATCCAGAATGGACCGCTTGCCATCGCGGTCATTATCGCGATTTACCTCGACACAGGGTTTGTGGACGAGATTCTCCTGGTCCCAGCCCTCTACTCGCTGTTCATCGTGATTGTGTCGACATTGGTGACCTTCTGGTTCCGTCGGGCAAACGTGGCTGAAGAGCAAAAGATTCCCAACCTCCTATAGGAGCTCCGAGCCGATACCCTGAGCGAGTGTCTACTCGCCCGGGGTTTGAGCGCGGTTATGTTGCAGCCTTTGTGCTGAGCGTTTTTTCCGGCGTGCTCGTGGCGCTCCAGTCACGTCTCAATGGTGAGTTGGGCGTCGCCCTAGGGGATGGGTTCGTCGCAGCCCTGTTTTCGTTTTCCAGCGGACTGTTGGTGGTGGGGCTGGTGATTGCGTTGAATCCTCGTGCTCGACAAGGCTTACGGACGGTGCGTGAAGACATTCAGTCGGGACGTTTGCCCTGGTGGGCGGCCGTGGGCGGAGCTGGGGGAGCTTTCCTTGTTCTCACCCAGGGTCTTTCGGCTGGGATTTTGGGGGTGGCGCTGTTCACCATTGCGGTGGTCACGGGTCAAGCTTTTGGGTCGCTAGCTATCGACACCAAAGGGTGGTTTGGTGCTCCGCGGGTGCGGCTGACCGCGATGCGGGTGGTCGGAGCAATCCTCGCCGTTGTGGGTGCCGTGATTGCCCTCGATGTTCTCTCCGGCTCACTGGAGGGTAAAACGCTCGCTTTTGCGCTCCCACTTGTTGCCGGTTTCGGAACGGGGTACCAACAAGCCGTGAACGGGCGGGTCAAGGCAGCAGCTGGCTCCGCTCTTGCCGCGACCTTCATCAATTTTTCAGCGGGAGCGCTCACCCTCGCCGTGGTCACCGCGATATCTCTCCCCTTTACCGGTGGACCGACTGCCCTGCCCGATCAGTGGTGGGTGTGGACGGGCGGATTGGTCGGCACCATCTTCATCACCATTCAAGCCTCCACCGTGCTGGTTATCGGTGTTCTCGGGCTTGGAGTGAGCATCGTGACAGGTCAGCTCTTAGGATCGATCGCTCTGGACGTATTCTTTCCCGTCGCGTCCTCGGGCCTCGCGACATCCACCATCGTGGGTGCTCTCATTACCCTCGCTGGTTCAGCTTTGGTGACGGTGGGGCGTAAGACCTAGGCGTCTTTCTCGTCAAACTCCAGGGCGAGAGAGTTCATGCAGTAGCGCTGACCGGTGGGGGTCCCGACGGCGTCATCAAAGAGATGACCCAGGTGACCACCGCACGCACCGCAGATAACCTCAGTGCGGACCATGCCAAGGCTTCGGTCCTCATGGAGTTCCACGGCGCCGGGAGTGATGGCGTCGAAGAAGGAGGGCCAGCCCGATCCCGACTCAAACTTCGTGTCGCTGGTGAAGAGCTCGTTTCCGCAGCCTGCGCAGGAATACACTCCATCACGTTTCTCTGCGAGGAGCTCCCCGGTCCAGGGGGGTTCAGTAGCTGCTTGACGCAGGATCGCGTAACGCTCTGGGGGTAGTTCCGCTTTCCAGAGGGAATCGTCTTTGGTGATTTTCTCGACCATGGAGTGTCCTTGCGTCGGGGAGTGTGAAGGTTCCCCCATTAAACTCCCACCATGTCCTCCCCGCCGGTAATCCACAAAACGTGGGGTGAATTCACACCTGACGAGGTGTTCGAGATGGCGGTTCTCCGCTCTGAGGTGTTCTTCCTCGAGCAGAAAATCGACGAAGAAGAATTCGATACAGCAGACCGCGATCCCACCACTCTCCACCTCTGGATTTCCGATGACGAGGGCATGGCTGCTTATCTCCGGATTGTGCACAATCCTGCCCAGGCAGTGAGCCACGACGGTATCGCGGACAGCCTCGGTCGCATGGTGGTGCGCAAGAGCGCTCGCGGTCGAGGTTTAGCCCAGGTGTTGATGGCTCGAGCTCTCGAGATTGCCGGGGATAAGCCCCTCTATCTCCATGCGCAGGACTACGTCACCGCTCTGTATGCGAAATTTGGTTTTGAGCGTCGAGGCGAGCTGTTTCAGGAAGCGGGCATCCCCCACGTCGTGATGGTGCGGCACCCTGATGCGTGAAGCGCTCGCACTGGCTCTTGCGGCTGTTGTGGGGGTAGCACCGGCCTCGGTTCCCGAGGGCGCCTGCGAGGTTCAGGACGTCTCGATCACGTGGGGTTTCAAGGAGTCTTTCCGGTCCTATATCTCCGGTTCCATCGCTCAAGGGTCATGGGAGGCCTCCGGCGACGTCGGCTATGAAATTCCCCACTTCACCCTCACCGGTGGTACCGGGCACGTGCATGCCGCAAGAGATGAAGGGATTGTGGCGTTTGAGGGTGGAATCGTGTTTTCCGGTCACGACGGGATTCTCGAGACATCCCTTCAGAACCCCGAGCTAATCATCATCGGGTCACGAGAAGCCACCCTCATGTTCGATGTGACAGGCGACACTATGGAGGAGGTCAGCGTCAACCAGCCAGACGTTCCTTTCGCCACCGTGACATGGGGTCGCGGCGCCGAGAACGTTGTTCCCTCTGACGGTGTGTGGAGTGTCGAGGGTGCTCAGGTGGTCCTCACGCAACAGGGCTCGGATGCCTTTGGCACCTATCCGGCTGGGGAAGAGATGGATCCGCTGTCTTTTCGACTTGAGGTCGCTCGAGGCTGCCTCGAGGAGGGGGCAATCTGGTGGATACCTGGTGGGATGGCGGCGCTTGCCGTGGGAGCGAGCGCTTTAGCGCTTGCTATCCAGCGGGGTCGTAGATCGCGCGGGCAAGAGCGTCCATAACAGCAGGCGTTCTTGGGCCAAAGCTCAGGACTTGAGAATCATCCATATCGACAAACCGCAGGTTTTGACCCGCGGCCGTCAATCCAATAGCGGGCTTGAGGCGAACTAGCTCCTCTGGCCCGCCCACGCTGTCGAGGCCCTCCGACATCACCAAGATTAGGTCAGGGTTTGCAGCTATCAGAGCTTCATCCGTCATCGGACGCAAACCCGTCCAGCCAATCTCGGTGGCAATGTCGATTCCTTGGAGTCCCTCGATTAGGTCTCCTGCACCGGACTCTTGCCCAAACAGGTAATAGATGCCATTTGCCCCACGGATATAGAGAAACACCATCCGAAGTTTCTGATCGCGACTGCTGGGGGCATTCTCGCCAATCGTGCCAAGAACAGTGTCGAGCTCTTGCGTGATGCGTGTGGCCAGCGCATCTCCCGTACCCTCCATCCCGAAGATGTTGGCCACGGAGCGCGCCATGGCTGCGGGCGCATCGAGACCCGGTTCCTCGCGGACAAAGACGACGGTGATGCCAGCGTCCCGCAATTGCAGTACGACGTCGAGGGGGCCAATGGTTCCATCGGTAATCAGCAGGTCCGGCCGAAGCTCAAGGACCGACTCGGGCGAGATGGCGTGACCGCTCCCGGTGACAACGGGGAGGCTCTCTACTCCGGGGAAGGTGGTCGAGATATCGCGCCCCACGAGGCGGTCTCCCAGGCCGAGTGCCCAGACCGTTGCGGCCAGCGAACCAGACATATCGAGCGCAAGCACCCGATTGGCAGAGGTCACGGTGACCTCGCGGTCGCCGGAGAGCTCGTCTGAGCTGACGGTCGTCGGAAGCGAGACAACTGGTGCATCAGTGATGGGTGCAATGGCGACGTCTCCCAGAACTGCGGTGGACGAGCCCACCCACTCCCCGGGTGCGTCCAGCCAGTCAATCTCTGCAAGAGCAGGACGGTCTCCAGCAGCGCTGGGGCTCGACCGTGGTGCCCCATAGGAGCCTGGCTGGCAGCCAGAAAGTACCAGCGCACACGTAAGTGCGAAAACCCCGAGGGGAGCCAGAGGAGACTTTGTCACAGTGTTTCTAGGATAGGCGCCTCGCCCTGATGCCTGCTGAGCGCCGTATCATGAGGGGACATGGTGAGTGCGGACAACCTCGAGGAACAACTCGGCGCAGGAGACATCGAACTTTTGGAGTTCGAGAGGACTCATTGGGGCTCAATTCCTCATAAGGAGTCTGCGGTGAGGGAGCGCTTTGGACTCTCTTTAGCTCGTTATTATCAGCGGGTGTATGCGCTGTGTCGCACGGAGGCAGCAGTTCGGTATGACGCAGTATTGGTGAGGCAGTGCCTCGAGGCGGCTGCCTCGAGACGCGAAGAGCAAGGAGGGTGAGGGATGGCACAGTCAGGTAAGCCCTCGTTTCTCCCTGATCGTTTCGACGATGTAGAGCGCGACCTCGGCTATGTCGGTACTCATCGACGCCAACGCTCCTCGTGGAGCGTCTTTGCCCCTATCGGAATAGGTTTGGGTGCGGTCCTTGTGCTGGTCCTCGCCGGTGTGTGGTTTGTTGACCGGAGTGATGACTACCTCACGTTGGATGCGAGCGAGGTCCCGGTCATCACCGGTGACGCTCCGCCCGAGGAGTCAGACGAACCCGTGGTGCTCGAGCCTGAGGTTCCCGAAGAAGTGGTCGCGGTGACGGACCCCACCCAGATCGATACTGAAGGTTTGACGTTGACGGTGCTGAATGGCACCGCGACCCAGGGAATGGCGGCTCGTGCGGTCGAAAGATTGGTCACCGTGGGGTGGCCTGAGGCCACGGCGACAAACGCCGATTCCACGGATGTCCAGCAAAGCGTTGTGGCGTATAGTGAGGACGCCGATAAGGCCATCGCCTTGGGAATTGCTCAGGAGTTGGACCTTGACGCGGACTCCGTCGTCCAAACAACTGCATATCCGGGAGCACGCGTCACTGTTGTTCTTGGAGCCGACTATGTCGACACTGAGTCGACCTAATCTTTCCCCGGTCCTGAAATGAAAAGGTAACCCCCAGATGAAAACCACTGTTCGCTCATTCTTCGCCGTTGCTGCAGTTGCGGCACTAGCCCTCGCAGGGTGTTCCAGTGAAGGCAGCGCGCCTGAGGATGAGGTGGTGACCTCTGGTGAAGGGGAGACCGCAGAAGCGATTGTCGACAACGCCACCGTCGCTGCCCTGACAGGCGAGGCCATCGAGGCAGGAAGCCTGTCTCGCCCCTCCCTCTCGGCCAAGATTGACAACCACCCCTCTGCCCGTCCGCAGGTGGGACTGGACGAAGCTGACATCGTCTTTGAAGAGCTCGTGGAGGGTGGCCTCACTCGCTACGTCGCCGTATGGCACTCGACTCTTCCTGCTGAAATCGGTCCCGTTCGCTCGGTTCGCCCGATGGACCCCGAGATCGTGAGCCCCTTCGGTGGCGTGTTCGCTTACTCCGGTGGTCAGGTCCGCTTCATTCAGATGATGCAGGAAGCACCCGTCTATAACGCGATTCACGGACAGCCAGATACAGAGGAAACCTTCTATCGCACGAGCGCCAAGGTTGCCCCCCACAATGTTTTGGTGAAAGCACCTGAGCTGATCGACCAGCACCTGGACCTTCCCGCTCCCGAGCGCCAGTTCTCCTATGCACCCAGCGTGGAAGAGTCCACCGCTGTGGTTGCTGGTTCGGCCATGACGTCGATCAACCCTCGCTTCAGTGGATTCTCCAGCCCCACTTGGGAGTGGGATGGAACTCAGGGAACCTTCCTGCGCTTCCAGACGAACGGCGCTGCTGACTCCGCCTCCAGTGGCAACCAGATTTTTGCCACGAACGTTGTCGTTCTTCAGGTGGGCATCGACGTTGTTGAGGACATCCCGACGACTCGCTTGGTCAACCAGGGAACAGGATGGGTCGCCACCGGTGGCTCCATCGTGGAAATCAACTGGTTCAAAGCAACTCCTGAGTCACCCATCGTGTTGACGACTGCCGATGGTGACGAGGTTCTCCTGGGTGTGGGAAACACCTGGGTACAGCTCATCCCCAACGAGTCCTCTGACGTAGAAGCTGGCGTACTGACCATCAACTAGTTCGACACGCTCCCGGCGTGCACTTGCACTCTCAGCCCGAGAGTGCCAAAATCAATTAGCACTCGTAATACGCGAGTGCCAATAGCTACAGCACACTAGACGTCCGGGAGGGACGAAAAACTGATGGCAAAACTAATTGCTTTTGATGAAGAGGCCCGTCGTGGTCTCGAGCGTGGGCTCAACACCCTGGCGGATGCCGTCAAGGTAACGCTAGGACCGCGCGGTCGTAACGTCGTCTTGGAGAAGAAGTGGGGCGCCCCCACCATCACCAACGACGGTGTCTCGATCGCCAAGGAAATCGAGCTGAGCGACCCCTTCGAGAAGATCGGTGCAGAGCTGGTCAAAGAGGTCGCCAAGAAGACCGACGACGTTGCTGGTGACGGAACCACAACCTCCGTCGTTCTCGCTCAGGCACTGGTCCGCGAGGGGCTTCGTAACGTTGCCGCTGGCGCTGACCCCATTAGCCTGAAGCGCGGCATCGAGAAGGCCACCGAGGCCGTCTCTGACGCACTTCTGAAGATCGCCAAAGAGGTCGAGACCAAAGAGGAAATCGCCGCTACCGCGTCGATCTCTGCGGCTGACCCCGCCATTGGTGCGCTGATTGCGGAAGCAATCGACAAGGTGGGTAAGGAAGGTGTGGTGACTGTTGAAGAGTCCAACACCTTCGGAACCACCCTGGAGCTCACCGAAGGTATGCGCTTTGACAAGGGTTACCTGTCTGCGTACTTCGTGACAGACCCCGACCGTCAAGAGGCAGTCTTCGAAGACCCCTACATCCTCATCGCGAACCAGAAGATCTCCGCAATCAAGGACCTTCTGCCCATCGTCGACAAGGTCATCCAGTCCGGCAAGCAGCTGCTGATTATTGCTGAGGACGTTGAGGGCGAAGCACTCGCCACTCTGGTCGTCAACAAGATCCGCGGAATCTTCAAGTCCGTTGCCGTCAAGGCTCCTGGCTTCGGAGACCGTCGCAAGGCCATGCTCCAGGACATCGCCATCCTCACCGGTGGTCAGGTCATCTCAGAAGAGGTCGGTCTGAAGCTTGAGAACATCGAGCTCGACATGCTGGGCCGCGCACGCAAGGTCGTCGTCACCAAGGACGAGACCACCATTGTCGAGGGTGCCGGCGAGTCCGACGCCATCGCAGGTCGCGTGAAGCAGATCCGCCAGGAGATCGAGAACACCGATTCCGACTACGACCGTGAGAAGCTCCAGGAGCGTCTCGCCAAGTTGGCCGGTGGTGTTGCTGTGATCAAGGCTGGTGCCGCAACCGAGGTTGAGCTCAAGGAGCGCAAGCACCGTATTGAGGACGCCGTGCGTAACGCCAAGGCTGCTGTGGAAGAGGGAATCGTCGCCGGTGGTGGCGTGGCCCTGATCCAGGCTGGAGCCAAGGTGTTTGACAGCCTCAAGTTGACCGGTGATGAGGCTACTGGTGCCAACATCGTCAAGGTTGCGATCGACGCACCGCTCAAGCAGATCGCCATCAACGCGGGGCACGAGCCCGGTGTTGTTGCCGAGCACGTTCGCGGTCTCAAGGTTGGTCACGGTCTGAACGCTGCGACCGGTGAGTATGTTGACATGCTCGCTGCGGGTATCGCAGACCCCGTCAAGGTGACCCGTTCAGCTCTGCTGAACGCCGCCTCCATCGCCGGCCTCTTCCTCACCACCGAAGCAGTTGTCGCAGAGAAGCCGGAGCCCACTCCTGCACCTGCTGGCGACCCCTCCGGTGGCATGGGAGGCATGGACTTCTAAGTCCAGAACAGCTCTACTGTGGGGCGTCTCCTTCGGGAGGCGCCCCACAGCCGTTAACGCTGGAAGAGGCGCTGGTTGGCCATCTCCATGTCTCGGTAATGGGCACCCGCTTGAGACAGTGCCTGAGTCAGGGCGTGGAGAGAGGCCTCCACGGCGCTTTGGGTGCCCCGCCACGATTCGTGAACTCCGACGAAGGCACTGGCTGCTGGTCCACTCCAGCTCCCACTCAGAGCGTTGAGTTGGGTGTTCAGCGTCTGAACGTCACTGTGAATCCTGTCGATGGTGCTTCTTGCATGCTGCGCGGCAGTCAGAACAGCGTCGGCATCAACGGAATAACGAGTCATGGGGTCTCCTTTGTCTATCCGGCTGACGGTAGTCAGGGTTCAGGCACCACGATCGAGCAATCGTCGGATTTGTGGGAGGGGAACTACGAGGATTGGTTGGGGACAAGTGGCAAGGACAGCCGGAACGTGGCGCCACCCCCGGGGGTCTCCTCCACCCGAATTGTTCCCTTGTGACGCTTCACAATGGTGTCCACGATGGCGAGACCGAGCCCTGAGCCACCCGTCTCCCGAGCTCGAGAGGTATCTGCGCGGAACAAACGTTGGAAAATTTTGTCGCGCAGTTGGAGGGGGATTCCCTCTCCGTGGTCGACCACACTCACGACTCCGCGGGCTGGGTTGGTTTCGCGCTGCACGATCACTTCGATTGGGGTGTTGTCAGGGCTGAATCGCAGAGCATTTTGGAGCAAGTTGGCCAGAACCTGGCGAATCTTGTTTTCCTCAGCGCTCAGGATGATGGGCGGAATCGCCGTGGGGTCATGCACGAGTTCCCCCTCATGCCAGAGAGTGACAGTGCGACCGGGAGCACTGGCTTGGGCATCCATCGCTTGGTCGTGAGCGAGACCCACGAGGTTCACAGGCCCGAGCTCCAAGGGTTTGGCTTCATCCAAGCGAGCCAGCTCGAGAAGGTCTGTGACCAGTGTGGTCATCCGCTCAGCTTCCTTTTCGATGCGCTCCATGGCTTGAGCGACATCTGCTTTCTTGGTGAGAGCACCCATTCGATAGAGCTCTGCGTAGCCGCGGACAGACACGAGGGGGGTGCGCAGCTCATGGCTTGCGTCCCCGATAAAGCGCCTCATCTGCTCGATGGTGTCGGCTCGGTCCGCGAAGGCGCGATCAATGCGCGAGAGCATGGTGTTGAGAGATCGGGTGAGGCGTCCCACCTCAGTATTGGGGGTGGCACCTCCCAGACGCTGGGAGAAATCTCCCCCGGCGAAGCGAGCGGCGGTCATCTCCACTTCGCGCAGTGGCCGGAAAGTGGTGGTGACGAGGAAACGCGTGAGGATCGCGCTGAAGAGGACTGCGGCGAGACCGAAGAGCAAGAAGATGGTGGCGAAGCGGCCTACCGTTTGTTTGGATTCTTCTAAGTCCACTCCGATGATGAGGGTGGCGTCCTCCCGCGTCATGTTGGCCTCTTGGATGATGCGCAAGCTGTAGGCGTGAAGTCGCCACTCGGTGTTGCCATCAAGGCTTTGCACCGTGAAGTTGGGGGCGTTGTTGAGGATGAAACTCTGGGTGATCCCACTCACGTCGGGTTGGTACCCGGAGTTGTCGGGCTCAAGGTTGCTCGCGAGCACCTCGCCATCGTCAGAGATGGCAGCAAGAAAATAGGAGCTCCTGGATCCGGTCTGGCCGGTGGTGTCAAAGGAGGCAAAGTCTGACGTGGTGAGACTGGGGGAGAGGCCTGCTGCTACCTCGTCGATCTTGCGGTCCACTTCATCCAGCAGGTATTGCTGAACCGTCGCCATCGTCCCTACACCGATGCCAAAAAGTCCCAGGGTGATGACAATGACGGTCACCCCGGTTATTTTCGTCCGCAGTGACGTGGATTCCCACCACTGCTGCATGCCAGAGAGCATGGCCAGGGGCTTAGGCCTTGTCGGACTTCAGCATGTATCCAAAACCACGCTTGGTTTGGATCAGTGGCTCCTGAGTGTGAGGGTCGAGCTTCCGACGAAGGTAGGAGACATAGCTTTCGACGATACCTGCGTCCCCATTGAAGTCGTACTCCCAGACGTGGTCCAGGATTTGGGCCTTAGACAGCACGCGGTTGGGGTTCAGCATCAAATAGCGCAAGAGTTTGAATTCGGTGGGGGAAAGATCAATCGGGATAGAGCCCAAGAACACTTCGTGCGTGTCCTGGTCCATGCTGAGGTCTCCCACCCGAATGAGAGCATCATCCTCTTCGTTCAGCGTGCGACGAAGAATGGCTTTGATGCGGGCGACGATCTCATCCAAGCTAAAGGGCTTCGTGACGTAGTCATCGCCTCCGACCGTGAGACCGGTGATCTTGTCCTCGGTTGAGTCTTTGGCGGTGAGAAAGAGAATGGGGCAGGTGTAGCCGCTGGCGCGGAGGCGCTTGGTCACACCGAAACCATTGATGTCGGGCAACATGACATCGAGAACAATGAGGTCGGGCTCTTCCTCGAGCACCGCGGAGATGGTTTGGGCGCCGGTTCCTACCGCGCGCACCATGAAGCCTGCGAAGCGCAGGCTGGTCGTGAGCAAGTCCCTAATGTTGGGTTCGTCATCGACAACAAGAATTTTCGGTCCGTCAGCCATGTCTTCATTATCTGGGAGACTGCTGAATGTTGTCTGACAGAATCTTTGGCACTTTCTGTGTCACCTCTGCGGCGTCCATAATCGTGTACCCATAGCCCTGCTCGGCCAAGAATCGTTGACGATTCAAGGCGAAATCCTGATCAACGGTGTCTCTGGCGACCAAGGTATAGAACACGGCAGGGCGACCGCTGGCCTTCGGCCGGAGGATTCGACCCAATCGCTGGGCTTCCTCTTGGCGGGAGCCAAAGGAACCCGAAACCTGGATAGCCACGGATGCTTCGGGAAGGTCAATAGAGAAGTTCGCCACCTTCGAGACCACCAGGCGCATGATGTCTCCCTGGCGAAACGCTTGGTAGAGCTCCTCACGCTGGGGGACCGGGGTGTCGCCGGTAATCATGGGAATACCGAGACCCTCGGAAAGGGCTTCAATCTGTTCGAGGTAGGTACCGATAATCAAGGTGGGGTCATCGGGGTGCAGCGCCAACAACTCGGTCACGATGGCGCTCTTGGAGGGAGACGTCGAAGCCAAGCGGAATCGCTCCTTGTCGGTGCTCGCCGCATATTCCAGTCGTTCGCTCTGTGGGAGCTCCAGTCTGATCTCCACACAGGTCGCGGGAGCGATGTAGCCCTCGGATTCGAGCTGCTTCCAGGGAACATCAAAGCGCTTGGGGCCAATCAGGCTAAAGACGTCGCCTTCGCGACCGTCTTCTCGCACCAGGGTGGCCGTGAGCCCTAGTCGCCTGCGGGCTTGCAGTTGAGCGGTGAGCTGGAAGACGGGAGCTGGAAGGAGGTGCACCTCGTCATAGACAACGAGGCCCCAGTTCTTGGCATCCAGCACACCCAGGTGAGCGAACTCGCCTTTGCGCTTGGCGGCCATAATGCTGTAGCTGGCAATCGTGACCGGCTTGATCTCTTTGACGCTCCCGGAGTACTCACCGATGTCATCCTCAGTCAGGGATGTCTTGGCCAAGAGCTCGGCTCTCCACTGACGGGCCGACACCGTGTTCGTCACCAAGATCAGGGTCGTGGTGTCAAGCTCCGCCATGACACCAGCTCCGACGATGGTCTTTCCCGCACCACAGGGCAACACCACAACTCCAGAACCACTCTGGGCGAAACGATGAATTGCTTCCTTTTGGTAGTCCCGAAGTGACCAGTCGCCATCACCGAGAGAAATATCGTGAGGTTCACCCGCGGCGAAGCCGGCATGATCTGCCGCCGGCCAGCCCTTTTTCAGAAGCTCCTGTTTGATGAGACCTCTCGACCACGGCGCTAGCGGATAGCGACCTTGGTCGTCGCGCTCGCCGAGGAGGTCCTTGATTTTCTGCGTTCGCGTGATTTCCGCTTCGATTGCTGGGGTGTGACAAGAGATGAAGAGGTCATCGCCGTCACGCGTGATTTCAATCTGTCCGTAACGGCCGATGGTGTCGGTGATCTCTTCAGCGATGCCCTGGGGCAAGGGGAACTTGGAATACTCCTCGAGCGTTCCGAGGATCTCCTCAGAGGTGTGGCCCGCTGCACGAGCGTTCCAGAGGCCAAGCCGGGTGATTCGATACGTGTGCATGTGCTCCGGTGCGCGCTCAAGCTCGGCAAACACGGCGAGAGCGTGACGAGCTGAGTCAGCGAGAGCGTGGTGAACCTCGAGAAGAACAGTCCTGTCGCTTTGAACGATGAGGGGGCCGTCGGGATTCACAACCAGCCAGTCTACGGTGCCTGGCTTAGTCCTCCTCGTCGTCCTGGGACCATGCCCGAACGCTGGTGATGTGAGATACCGGGAACGTCTTCTCCACCGCATGCTTCAGTTCGACCCCACGCAGTCGACCAGCACTCAGTGCTCTCGGTTCCATGACGACGGTGACCGAGGAGCCATCGGGCATCGTCACCACAATCTCGAGAGGAGTCTTCGTCTCGGTGGCCACCTCGATAATGCTGGTGAACCCTGCGGGCACTCCCTTGGCTGCTGATTCGTGAGCGCTTGCCACAAGCTCTGCTAGAGCCGTGTGGTGGCGCTCCTCGCTCTCCATATCGCGGGACTCCACCAGCGGCGGGTTGGACGCCAGGGGTGCGCCTGACGAGTCCACCAGGAGGCTGGGATAGGAGGCTGCGAGCAAGGTCGAGTGAACTCGCTCGGCAGGCCAGGAGCACCTCAACTCGCGGTCTCCTGATCGCTTCAGGCCGAGAACAATGAGGCCTGGATCGGAGAGTAGTTCGTCAGTGAGCGCATCCCGCCGGGTCGTGAGAGTGGTGGAGTCACCCTGCGAGTGCACCTCGAGATCGAGTGCCCGTCGAGTGACATCCTCCGCCAGAGCAATCATGCTGGCTGGCACCTCGTTCACACACACTTCGGCAAGCTCGGTGGGAATGCTCTCCGGGGTGACGCCATCTTGCAAAGCGTTTAGCACAGAGGCTGCCGTCATCCGATAGCGGGGGACCAGTCCCCCGAGCTCCCGGGCCGTGATGCTGGCGAGTACTCCACGGTGGTGTGGCTGAAGAGGGCCGCTGGCCAAGAGCGTGTAGTCATCGTGCGCGAAGACCCCCGGAGCATAGGGAGGGATTGATGAGCGAAATGCCGTGGCCACATCCCCCGAGCTCCAGAGTGCTAGTCCCCAAGGTGTCGGGACTGAGCCGTGCACAACCCCCACCGTCTGGGCATCAGCAAGGATTTCTGTGAGAACTGGCTCAGCGTCCACTAAGGGGTAGTGATAGCTCAGGTGGGAGAGCAGAGTGGAGTCCCAGGTCATGGTGGGGTGCTGCGAGATTGTCTGGGAGAGCCAGGAGGGGAGGGTTGACCACCACGACTTCGCGAGGAGGGCCAGTCGCTCCTCATCAGGGAGGTCACGCCAGGCGAGAGCGCTCTGGGTGAGCGCCGCCGCTGAGTTGTGAGGGCCTAGGAGCCCTGCTTGCGTGGCGCATCGCCACAGAAGGGGGATGTCATACCCGATCCCCAACTCACTCTGGAGATTCTTTAGTGACGTCGCCGTGAGCTCCCCGTCATTGTTCAGGGGGAAGCGCGCATTCGCAATAGCGTCCAAGAGGTCTGACACGGTCACCACCAACGTGAGTGCCTGACTTGCCGCGGCCTGGATGTCGGACTCGGCCAAAGATGGCGCTTCAGGGAGCGAGGGTTCCTTCGTGGCCGAATCCAGCTTGCCCAGAAGATCAAGGCTCGACGAAGGAATGAGGAGCGAGGTTCCTTCGGGTGTCAGGGAGATCAAGCCACGCTCTTCCAGAGCGTCCCTTGACAGAGCAGTTGCGCTGTCAGGGTCGTGGAGGGCTAGAAGTTCGGCCCGAGGAAGGTGTTGCACAGACGCACGGATGTTTTCGGCATCCTGCAGCGCCTGAGCGAGAGATCGATAACTCGTGCACGCTGAGTGGGGGATGCCACGACGCCGAATCAGGTTCTGGAGCTGTTCGGTGTTTCTCGAGGCAAGCCAACTGATGAGTGCGAGCGTGGTGTCACTCGGTAGCGTCATCAGTCCCTAACGCGCGGCGACGCCTCGTGGAGATAATCAGCAACGCGATGATCAGGACAAATCCGATCGGGAGCCCGAAGAGGGGAGTCATCGTGATGGCTGGCCAGAGTCCCGCGGAGAAGGCTTCAGAGTCCATACCCTGCCAGGTCCCCACAATGATGGAGAAGAAGGCAAGGACCGAAAGTGCGACCACCCCCACGATGATCGCGGCGAGGATGCGCTCAGTGGCGGTGGGTTCGGTGCTGTCGGCGGATGTCACGACCCCAGGATATCCCGGTGGAAGAGAGGGTATCCTGCGAGGAGCGAGATTTCGCGTGCTGACCTACAGAAAGGCGTCAACATGCCCACCGGCAAGGTCAAGTTTTATGACCAAGACAAAGGCTTTGGTTTCATCCACACCGATGACGGTGAGGAAGTGTTCCTGCACGCCTCTGCACTCTCCCCTGGTGATGTCGTCAAAGCAGGGGCTCGAGTTGAGTTCGGTGTTGCCGAAGGAAAGCGAGGCGCTCAAGCGCTGAGTGTTCGCATTCTGGATGCCCCCGCCACTCGTTTTGGACGCAAAGGCGCTGAGGACATGGCCATCATCGTGGAGGACCTCCTCAAGTTGCTGGATCGCACCAGTGGAGATCTTCGTCGTGGGCGATACCCCGATGACGACCACTCCAAGAAGATTGCTGCGCTCCTGCGCAAAGTAGCCGAAGAATTTGATGCCTAAGAAGGCCTCAGCGTCCGAGGACACCTTTGTCGCCCTGGCTCGAGTGGCACTGCTCGAGGTGACGGGCGCCGACACTTTTGTGGACGCGCCTGCGGTGACCCACGAGGGCGAGTCCGTAACCGTGGCCTACCCCTCCACCCAGCCCGGCTATCCGGGGTGGGCATGGACGGTAAGTGTGTCCAATATCTCTGGTGTTGACCCTTCCGTGTTGGAGGTCGGTTTACTCCCCGGCGAGGGCTCGCTTGTGGCTCCGGACTGGGTTCCGTGGGCTGATCGTCTCGAGGAATACCTGCTTCATGAGAAAGAGCTCAAGGACCAGGCCGACGCGGATGACGACGAAGATGACGATGACGCTCTCGACCTCGATGACGATGTCGACGGAGTCGATATTGACCAGCTAGATCTCGATCTCGATCCGACTCCTCTGGAGGTTCCCGACGAGCCCGATGATCTCTTTGATCACGTGGAGCTCGACGATCCCGATCCGCTTGACCCTTAGAGGTTGTCGAGCACGTAGTCGAGGCTTGCGATGAGCTTCTCGACATCGACGAGTGGGACTCCCACAAAGGTCGCCACCCGAATCTGGTTGCGCCCGAGCTTTCGATAGGGCTCGGTGTCCACGATGCCATTGGCGCGCAGGGCTGAGGTCACGGCAGTGGCATCAATGCTCTCGTCCAGGTCGAGCGTCACGACGACGCGCGAGCGGTGAGAGGGGTCGCTCACGAAGGGGGTGGCATCAGACCGGGACTCCGCCCAGTCATAGAGAAGGCCTGAAGCCTTGGCGCAGTGCTCTGCTGCGGGCGTCAATCCGCCGAGGCTCATCATCCACTCCAGCTGAGATTCCATAAGGAGCAACGTAGTGAGAGCGGGCGTGTTCAGTGTTTGGTTCAGTCGAGAGTTTTCGATGGCTTGCGTGAGACTCAGGAAGTCCGGGATGTAGCGGTCGGTAGCGGCAATCTCGAATGCGCGGTCAATGGCAGCGGGGGACATCAGGGCGAACCACAGGCCACCATCGCTCGCGAAATTCTTTTGCGGAGCAAAGTAATAGACATCCACCTCGGAGATATCGAAGTCCAAACCTCCGGCAGCGCTCGTCGCATCGACCATCATGAGAGCACCCGGGTCGGCGCCGGGAACACGAGTCACCGGAGCCATGACTCCGGTGGAGGTTTCGTTGTGGGGCCAGGCGTAGAGGTCTACTCCGGGACCAGCCGTGAGCTCACTTCTGGTGCCCGGCTCACTGGTGACAACGTGGGGCGCCTCGAGCCAGGGGGTGGTGTGGGCTTTTACACACTTCGCACCGAACTCGCCAAAGCTCAGATGGGCGCTGCGGTTCTTCGCCAAGCTGACCGCTGCCACATCCCAAAACGCCGTGGAGCCGCCATTACCCAGCACCACTTCATAGCCCTCGGGAAGCCTGAAATAGGCACCGAGCGCTCCTTGAATCCGCCCGACCAGCTCTTTCACGGGCGCTTGGCGATGAGAGGTTCCCAGCAAGGAGGCGTTTCTGATCAGGTGATCGAGTTGGTGTGAACTCACCCTCGAGGGCCCTGCTCCGAAACGTCCGTCCTGGGGGAGAAGGTCCTGGGGGATGGTGATATCGGCCATGAGGCAATTCTAGGCGCTGGCTCTGGGTGCTCCTCATGGGGTCACAAAGTAAGCTAAGCCTCACCTAATACGTGTGAAGGGTGTCCTGATGACAGATCTCGTCGATACGACGGAAATGTATCTGCGCACCATCGTCGATTTGGAGGAAGAGGGAATCCCTCCCTATCGAGCGCGGATTTCTGAACGTTTGGGCCACTCTGGACCCACTGTGTCTCAAACAGTGGCGCGCATGGAACGCGATGGTCTGCTGGTCGTGGAAGCTGACCGTCAACTCGCCCTGACGAAGAAGGGTCGCAAGAAAGCGTTCGAGGTGACGCGCAAACACCGTCTCGCGGAGCGTCTCCTGGCCGATGTGATTGGCCTCGAATGGTCGCTCGTCCACGAGGAGGCCTGCCGGTGGGAGCACGTCATGAGCGAGCACGTCGAACGTCGTCTCGTGGAGATGTTGGGTAACCCCACGGAATCTCCCTTTGGTAATCCCATTCCCGCCCTGGAGGACATCGGCGGAACAGCCTCCGAGAAGTTTCTGAAGGGCGTCATCCGAGTGACAGATTTTGCCACGGCAGAACCCCAAACGGGTCTCCTGCGCCGTCTGGGTGAACCAGCACAGTTCGATCCACAGTTGTTGGCGAGCTTCAAAGCCGCCGGGGTTATTCCCGGAGCCCGCGTGAGCGTCAGTCAGGTGGGGGAGAAGTATCGCCTGAGCACCGAGCACCCCCAGGGAGAGGTTGTCGTCGAGGCGTCCATCGCCGAGCACCTCTATCTCGCTAAATAGGCCCGGCGTGCCGTATCAGCAGGTCCCAGGATTAGCTGGATACTCTTATGCCATTGCGCCAGCTATGTCGCGAAGGAGTACCTGATGAGTCCACGAGAGCGTGTATCCCCCCGGGATGTGCGCGCTCACTTCCGGATACAGGTCTCCACGAGGCCGGCCCTGGCATGTCAGGGCGTCCGCTTCTCTCAGACACCATCGTTCATCGATGGTGTCTTTTGCGTTAAAGGGGCACCCCGATGACCCCCACGAAAGCTTCCGTCTCGATGATCGAGTCTCCGTCGGTGAGCATGAGAACGCTGGTTTTGAACGCCGGGTATGAGCCACTCTCGGTGGTGTCATTCAAGAGGGCTCTTGTCTTAGTCATGAACGGTCGCGCTGTCATCGTTGAGAGTGACAACTCTCATCCGGTGAGGAGCCCCGATGGAACATGGGAGCGTCCTTCCGTCATCGTTCTCACCCGTTACGTGAAGATGCCCCACAACCGCCAGGTTCCCGTGTCGCGACGTGGGGTTCTGAGGCGGGATAGTCACCGCTGCGCGTACTGTGGCGCCTCTGCCAGCACGATTGACCATGTCCTTCCCCGCTCTCGCGGAGGCAAAGACGAGTGGGAAAACCTCGTGGCCTGTTGCCTCAAGTGCAACAACATCAAGGGTGATCGCACCCCTGCTGAAATTGGGTGGCGGTTACTCACTGTTCCCAAAACCCCGCACGGGACATCATGGTTGGTGCGAGGTATTGAGCGTCCCCAAGAGCGCTGGGAAGGCTATCTCGCCCAAGCCGCTTAGGCCGGTCGAAGAGGAGAGACTCCCGCTTCCGCGAGCTCCAGAATGTTCAGCGCTGAGGCGAGCCCGTCTTCCTCAGCCATCTGGGTGGCAGCTCGCGCCACACGCTTCTTTTGTGCTCCAGCCTCGGTAATCGCCTTCGCGATAACCCCGGTGCGAGTTTCGAGGCGACGAAGTGCTCTTGGGCCAAGACCCTGGCCATGGAGTCGAGCAGCCCACCACGGTTGATCGCCCAGGAACGGCATGATGATCGAGGGGGTTCCGGCCCGAAGGAAAGCGTGGGTTGTCCCCGCTCCACCGTGATGTATTCCCACCTCAACCTGAGGCAGCACACTCGAATGGGCCAACGATTCCCGAACCAGCACATCTGAGGCGGAGCGGTGCTCAGCAGAAGGGATGAGGCCACCCCATCCGGTAACGAGCAGGGTTCTCATCCCCAGCGAGCGAGCTGCAGTGACCAGCGCTTCGGCTCGGGCGTGGCCACGAGAGTCTCGCATCGACCCAAACCCCGCATAAAGGACCTTGCCGGCCTGCAGAAACTCCTCCAACTCGTCGTCCAGACCATCATGCGCCGGAACATGCCATTGCCCAGTGATGTGGGCAAAGTCTGGCCAGTCGGTGGGCTGGGGAACCAGAGTGGGGCTGACCGGGCAGAGCACCAGGTCAGACTCGGTGCGGATTACACCCAGCCTGTCGGCGAGCTCTTTCAGAACGGGCGCAAACGAGGACACTCCCGCCTTCACCAGTGAATAGCTCGCCCGGTTCCACCGAGACGGGATGGTCGAAGGGAAGCCGGCAGGAGGAAACTCATGAGTGGGGGTCATTGTGGGAACGATTTCTACCTCTGCGGCGAGGGCCCCCACCGCGTGAGCAGCTGTTGCCGCTGTCATAACCTTCGGGTGATAGACCACGACGTCGGGGCGCAGCTCGAGTATCTGCCTCGTGCTGGCTTCCCAGACACTTTCGAGCAGAGGCCGCATGACGGTCCGATAGTTCAGGAGAGCTCGGACGGTCGACACACCTTGCTCCGCAATCACCCGCTCGATCGAGCCCGGGAGTTCTTGTTCCTCATACGGGGCGGCGGGATCAAACGCCAGGTCTGAGGTGTGAGCGAAGGTGACATCATGGCCCGCCGCCGCCGCTTCCAGGGCGAGAGCGCGGAAGGGTTCGTTGTCTCCCCGAGATCCGAATGCGACGAGATAAATCTTCACGGTGCCAGAGTAATGATGACCGGGGACATGTCATGCTCGCTAGACTTTCGGCGTTGCCTCTGTAGCTCAATGGAAGAGCAGTTCCGTCCTAAGGAAAGGGTTGGGGGTTCGAGTCCCTCCAGGGGCACCAGCTCACATCAGTTGCGCCGCTGTTGCTGTTCGCAACAGTTCTGCATGGTCGCGTGCCTGAAGCGCACGCATCTCACGATAAGTAAGGTCCCTGGTCGAAGTTAAGGGTTCCCTCTCGAATCCCCCGAGGGGATGCGTTTCATTACCCGGTCGCGCATCTTGATCGACGACGAATACCGCGACTTCGAGACACAGTCTGTGGTCCCGGGTGACGGAGCTCCTCGGAACGAGCCCGCTGTCTACAGGGCGAGCACAGCTCGGCTCTGTGCACTAGCCCAGGGTATATACAATATGTATATACTACACTGTAGACTATGACTGATCCTGTGGTGACAAAGATGTTTAAGAACGGCGGAAGTTGGGCCGTGCGGATTCCCGTCAGCCTTGTTCCATCAACCCAGGCGGTAGAGATTCGGGCGACTGCGGAGGGGGCTCTAGAGATTCGCCCCCACCACGAGCAGGAGACTCTCGAGCAGCTCCTAGATAAGTGGCAACAGGAAGGGACGCCTCTGGATGCCACTGATCAATGGCCTGCGAGAACGCCACTGCCCAGCAGGTTCCCTGATCTGCACCAGGACGACACCGCGTGACGTATCTACTCGACACCGACACGGTGAGTTACCTGCTGAAGAATCAGCGAGGAGTCCTTGATAAAGCGTCGCGGGTGCCCTCTGATCGTTGGGCAATCTCCGCAATCTCAGCGTGTGAGTTGGAGAGTGTTCGCGGCCCACGTCTCGCCGAGGGTAGCTGGAAGGCCCGAATCGAGCCTTTCCTCAGGGCCGTGTCGATCCTGCCCTTCGGTGTCGAGGAGGCACGCACAGGAGGTGACATCACGCGTTTCCTGGCGGGTAAAGGTCTGAGATCAGGGCCGTATGACATCCTCATCGCCGCGCAAGCGTTGGTCGCCGGTGCAACACTGGTGACCCACAACACTCGCCACTTTGACCACATACCTCTCCTGAGACTCGAGGATTGGGCAACAGAGTGAGGAAAATATGGGCATCCTTAGCTCGAGGGCGACTCGTACGAGCCGGCGTGGGATAACCCCCAAAAACCCTGCAAAGTCCTAGTTTTGAGGGGTGTGGCGTGCCGATAATTACGACGCCCCGGATGCTCCGGGCTCCTCACTCGATGGCCAACCCTGGTGGTCGAGTGATTTAGCGCACCAAGTCAGTGTGGGAGACCCCGACACAACACCCGTGAACCACGCCGCCATGGCCTGGGAGGGCTGGTGGTCAGACATCGCCCAGCTGGGCGGGCCAAGCCCCCTGATTCATTTCCAGGATTACCCCGAGAACCGGGTCGATATTTCCCGTGGGCACCCTGGCGGACTGGCCAGGTTCCTGGCCGGTTCCCCCACCCTGCTTGCCAACCTCATCCGAGATGACGTTGCCAGGCGACCTGCCCACAAAGCCGCACTGCGGCTGGTGGACCACGCTCTAGAGCTCAAGCATGCTCGCGGTATTGAGTCTCTCGAGCTCGGCATTGGCCTCGTTGAGTGGTCCCACGAGGGTGTGGACTACCGTGGTCCGCTGCTCATGCGCCCGGTGCGTGTGCGGCGCCGAGGTGCGGACATTGAAATCACCCTCAAGCGCTCCCGCGTTCGATTGAACCCTGGAATCCAGAGGGCCTTTGCGGATCAGCTCCAAGTCAGCCTTGATGCTGCTGCATTCGTGGCGCTCACTGATGATGGTGGCGCTTTCAAACCGAACCCTGCACTCGATCGCCTGCGCGACCTCACCGCTCACCGCGGTGACGTCACCGTCCACGCCAGGTTGGTGATTTCGAGCTTCGCGGAGCTCTCCGAACCCATGCTCGATGACGCGAAGAACCTGCAGCACCCGATCCTCGACGCGCTCGGTGGGAACGACCACGCAATCCAGGAGCTTCGGAACTCGCGGGTTCCCGTGGAGATCGTTCACCCCGACTCCAAACCCGCAGACACTGACCGCTCCATTGTGGATTCCGACAGCGAACAGGACGCCATCGTCCAGAACATTGTCGCGGGAAATTCTTTGGTCGTTCGGGCGCTGCCCGGAACAGGTGCGACCCAAACAGTTGTCAACGCGTTGGGTGCACTGGTGTCGAAGCACAAGAGAGTTCTCCTGGTCACACCGCGCACTGCCACCAGCGATGCGATCAAAGATCGCCTCGCCCAGGTGGGACTTCAGGGAATGGCGGTGGAGCTCTCCAAGCCCGCGAGAGACATCATTGCGTCCATTGGGCGTAATGAGAAGGCCAAAAAGCCCTCCCTCGGTCAAGTGGATCAAGCGTATGAGCGCTTGCGGAAGGTGATTCTCAAATACCGCGAGGCACTAGCCAAGAAAGATGCGGATCTGGGTGTGAGCGCACTCGAGTGCTTTACTCGCCTGGGCACTCTCTCACTGCGTGAGAACCCACCGGAAACCAGCGCACGCCTCGATTCCGAAGCCCTCGTGGCGTTGTCTCCAGGGCTTGGCCAAGCGGCGGAGCTGTTGCGCCGTGCTGCAGAACTCGGGGAGTTCAAATACGGTCCAGCAGATAGTCCCTGGTACGGCGTGACTTTCGAGAGTGTGGAGGACGCACGAAAGTCGCAAGAGCGTGCGCGCCGCCTTGCGACCGAGGCTGTGCCGAGGCTGCTCGAGAAGTTCCCACCGCTGTTGGAGCAGACACCGCTCCCCTCAGTGACCACGATCGGTCAGATGGGTGTCTTTGTCCACCTGCTGATGGATATGCGAGACACACTGGATCGCTTCCAGCCCAGTGTTTTTGATCGCTCTCTCAAAGACTTGATCACAGCAACTGGGCCCAAAGAGCTTGCCAAGACAATGCCTAGACTCCAGCGTCAGCGGTTGAAGGGCCTGGCTAAAGAGCACGTGCGCCCGGGCGTCTCAGTTCCTGACCTGCACGAATCCCTGGTCAAGATTCAATCTCAGCGAGAGCTTTGGAACCGCTATGTCGACACCGGTCACCCACCCAGTGTCCCTGCCGGCCTTGCGGATGTGCACGTGCTGATCACCCAGATTGAGCAGGACCTGCAGGAGCTAGACCGCGTGCTCGGTCGGACCGGCAAAGGGGAGCGCCTCGCCGACATGCCCTCCCTGCAGATGTTGACCCTGTTGGAGGAGCTGGCACAGGAGTCCGAAATATTGCAAACCTTGGAGCGTCGACGGGAGGTTCAAGACCACCTTGAGCAGATGCATCTAGGTCCGCTGGTGGAGGACCTGGCCACGCGCCACATTGAGGGCGACGCGGTTGCTGCCGAATTGGAACTGGCCTGGTGGCGTGGAGCTCTGGAGACAATCCTCGAGAAAGAGGAAGCACTGCTGGGTTCCGATAAGGACGTCCTCGTGCGTCTCGAAGCGGATTTCCGCCTTGTGGATGAGGCTCACGCTGGAGGCAATGCTCAACACCTCGCGTGGCAGTTAGCTGAGCGGTGGTCACTGGGCTTGATGGATTGGCCCGAGGAAGCCAAGGACCTGAAGAAGATCCTCACGAACCAGACCGCAAGTGTGCACAGTCTGACCGCGCTTGCTCCGCACCTCACGAAAGCCCTCGCCCCGGTCTGGATTGCCACCCCCTACAGCGTGCATCGCATGCCCGACTCGCTCCGCTTCGATGTGGTGGTCGTGATGGATGCCGGTGCACTCAGCGTTGCTGAATCAGTGGGAGCACTTCGCCGAGCTCCCCAGGTGGTTGCTGTGGGCGACCCGGTATCTCAAACCCCCACCGATTTCACCCTGGGGGTCCGAGATGAGCGGGAAAACACTGCCCGAGATGGTGATTCTCTCCACGAAGATTCCCTCTATGCCGCACTTGCTCCTCTTGTGCCCACCCTGTCGTTGACGAGGAGCTATCGGGCGAGTGGTGATGAACTCGCGCGCGTGGTCAACACGGCGTTCTATGGCGGGCTCCAGAAGACCATGCCGTGGGCAGGAAGCTACCTGGGCCACCCCTCCTTAGTTGTTGACCACCTGGAGGATGGCCATGGGATGCCAGACCCCCAGAGCGGCCTTGTCGAAGGCGTTGATGCTGAGGTCAACGCCGTGGTGGACCACGTGATTGATCACGTCGTGACCAGACCCAGCGAGTCCCTCATGGTGTTGACGGCGAGCGCGAAGCACGCGAGCCGAGTCCACGAAGCGGTGTCTGTGGCAGCTCAGACGCGCAGTGAGTTGGCGAGCTTTATGACCTCTGACTCCACCGAGCCTTTCGTGGTGGCCACACTTGATCAAGCCCGCGGTTTTACCAGGGACCGCGTGATTTTCTCGCTCGGGTATGGACGAACTCCGCATGGTCGCGTGGTGAGTGACCTTGGTCCGCTTTCGAAAGAGGGCGGGGAGCGCCTGCTCGCAGGGGTCTTCACCAGTGCGAGGCGCCACCTGCGGGTGTTGAGTTGTGTTGCGCTGGAGGACCTGCGCGATGAGCGCCTGAGCCCGACGACCAGAGCGTTGGGTGATGTACTGCATCTCCTCGAGTCACCACAGTTGACGCCTGAGTCACACTCTGACCCTGACCCACTTCTGGTGGACCTTGCCAAGCGCCTGGAAGCGATGGGGATGAGTGTCGATCTCGGTTACCGAGGAGTTATCCCACTTGTTGCCCATTACGGCGGCTATTGCATTGCCCTGGACACGGATCAGTCCCTCATGTCCATGCCGGTCCGAGAAGCACTGCGCGCACGGCCCGCAGCCCTAGCTCGCTCCGGCTGGCACTATGTCCGAGCTTTTGCCCTGGAGCTCTTCACCACTCCCGATGCCGTAGCGGAGCGGATTGGCGTGTTGGTGGGTGCCCAGGCTGACGCCCCGTCTCACTCTGATGGCGAATAAGTCCGAAGACGCGCGCCCGCCCGAGGTGAAAAAGGTGGGCCCTCGTCGTGTTCGGACGGAACCTTCTGAGGGTCAAGGGGAGGAACCCGACCACGAAGGCCCCCACGATTCACGAGAGAACGATGACCGCCTGAAGGCGGACAAGCCACCTCACTACTAGGTCGTGGTGGCCGCTGGAGTACTGGAGGACTCCTTCTTCGGTGCTGCTTTTTTCTCGGTGGTGGCGGAGGACGACTTCTTCGCCTCAGCACGAGAATCTGTGCGGTAGAAGCCGGAGCCTTGGAAGGTCACACCCACTGCGGAGAAAAGCTTCCGCAACTTTCCACCACACCCTTCACACGTGGTCAGTGACTCGTCCGCGAAATCCTGCACAATGTCGAAGGCGACATCGCACGCAGTGCAGCGGTAAGAGTACGTAGGCATGGGATTCCTTAGTCGAGGTTAGGCAAACGTCATAATACGCTCCGGTGTCACGACACCCTTAACAGGTTGGTCGTGCACCTCGCGCGGGACGTCCTCGACCACTTCGTGGTCATACAGCACTGCGTAGGTGGGGGCTTCATTCTGCAGTGAGCCCAGGGCCCGATCAAAATACCCACGCCCCCATCCCAAACGCATGCCATCCTTCGCCACTGACGCAGCGGGGACAAAGATGAGGTCCACCTGGCTTAAGACAATCGGGCCATAGACGGTGTTCTCCGGGACATCGATACCGAGGTGGTCTTGGATGAGCTCATCACCGGTCTCATAGAGCACCCAGTCCATGAGTCCGTCCTCGCGAGCAGCAGGGACGAGAACAGCAATGCCCTCACCGCTGGCCCACTCCACGAAAGCCCGGGTGGGGGGTTCATCCTGTCCAGCGAGATAGCAGGCAACACGTCCTGCGACGTGCTGATCAACAATGAACTTCATGTTGGTGAGAAGCTTGTCGGCGGCGAGTTCACGCTCGAGCGGCGTCATGATGCGGCGTCTTTCGCGGATTTCCGCGCGCAAAGCGGCCTTGCTGGGATGTGCGGGCTCCGCCATTACCCCAGTGTAAGGCTCGGCAGTACGATATGGGGATGCCCATCAGCAAAGCAGTAATCCCCGCGGCCGGCCTTGGCACTCGCTTTTTGCCTGCCACCAAGGCGATGCCTAAAGAGATGCTTCCGGTTGTCGACAAGCCAGCGATTCAATATGTGGTGGAAGAAGCGGTCAATGCCGGTCTCCACGATGTGTTGATGATTACGGGGCGCAACAAGAATGCTCTGGAGAACCACTTCGACCGGGCAACAGAAATCGAAGCTCAGCTCGAAAAGAAAGGTGACAAACGTCGCCTTCAAGAGATTTTGCACTCCACGAACCTGGCCAACATGCACTATGTGCGCCAGCTTGACCCCCGAGGCCTTGGGCACGCAGTGCTCCGCTCCCAGATGCATGTGGGGCAGGAGCCTTTCGCTGTCTTGCTCGGCGATGACTTGATTGATCCCAGGGACGTGTTGCTGGAGCGGATGATTGAGGTCCATGACCAGAACTTCGCCAGTGTCGTGGCACTCATGGAGGTGGAGCCCAGCCAGACGCACCTCTATGGAATTGCAACGGTGGAGGCGACCGATGCTCCTGATGTGGTCCACATTACGGGACTGGTGGAGAAGCCAGACCCGAAGGATGCTCCCTCCCACCTGGCCGTCATTGGCCGCTATGTGCTCCAGCCCGATATTTTCCCGATCCTGGAGGCAACAGAGCCCGGTTCCGGTGGTGAAATCCAGCTGACGGATGCGCTCAACTCCCTGGCCTCGTCCGGGGTTGCCGGCGGAGTGTATGGAGTGGTGTTTACCGGTCGCCGCTATGACACCGGCGATCGCCTGGATTACCTCAAAGCTATTGTTCAGGTGGCGGCGTCGAGAGATGATCTAGGACCAGATTTTGTCGCCTGGTTGAAGACCTTCACTAGCTCCGTCTAATGGCGGCTCTCCCCACGCTCGAGCACCGATTGGTGACGCTCCGCGGTGTTCGCCTGAGAGATGCGAAAGCGATGGAGAAGGCGCTCGGCGACAACAGGGGATGGCTCGGCCCCTGGGAAGCCACTACTCCACTGATTCGACCGAATAGCTTTGACGCGAAGTCCAGTATTCGCGGCCTTCTCCAGGCCGCGAAGCAGGGCAGCGCCCTGCCGCTGGTCCTGATGCACGACCACGAGTTAGTGGGACAGCTCAATGTCTCGCAGATCACCTATGGTTCGCTCTCCTCCGCAACCCTCGGGTATTGGGTGGTCGAGAAGGTGGCTGGTCGTGGGATTACCCCGGTGGCAGTGGCGATGGCGACTGATTATCTGTTCTTCGAAAAGGGTCTCCACCGGATGGAGATCTGTATTCGACCGGAGAACACGTCATCCCTGCGGGTTGTCGAGAAGCTGGGTTTTCGCTACGAAGGTTTCCGTCGTCGGTATATCCACATTGATGGCAAGTGGGCGGACCACTTCTGTTTCGCTTTAGTCGTGGAAGAGGTGCCCTCCGGGGTGCTTGCTCGATATGAGAAGGGCGCCGTTCCCCCGGGCGTGGCCGCTATTCCTGAGCTGGACTGGGTGAAAGCCAGAAACCCGCTGTCTCTTCCCCCGCGCTAAGCATCGCGCGCCAATCCGGGGTTTTCGACACCAAAGCTCATACCCTAGAGCCCGTGGAAACGTCTGGCACAACCCTGCTGCTGCTTCTGGCAGCCGCCCTGTGGTTGGTGTATCTCGTTCCCCTGTGGCTCAAGCGCAGTGAGTACTACGCAACTGAGCGAAACGCAGCCCGTTTGGGCCAAACACTGCGCCTCTTGGCTAACACGTCTGAAGTATCAGCGGAAATCAAGGCTGAGCTCGAAGCACGCTCCATTGCCCGCAAGGAGCGCGAAGCACAACGCCAGCTCCGAGTGATGTCCTCGCCAGTCTTGACCACCGCTGAGCGCCGTCGACGCACCAAGCAGGTATTTTCCTTGCTCTTACTCCTGGGGGTTACCTCGGCTGTCACCGCGTATCTGGCTGCTTGGCCCTTGCAGGTAATTTGGGCATCCAGCACCCTCAGCACCCTCTCGTTTGCGATTCTCGGTCGCCTGAACCGGGTGACGAAAGCTGAGGCGGGTGCTGTTTCAGATGCGCGTGCAAGTGCACCTGTTCATGTCCCTGTGTCAGCGGAAACGGCGTGGCGACCCCCAGCCTTGCCCCAGCCCTTGGCAAACAAAGTGGTGACAGAAGCGACTCCTTTGCCAAGCCACGATGAACTCGTGCGCGCAGCCCGCGCCAAAGCACTGGAAAACCGTCCCGAGGACTTCGCAGGTGAGGGTCTCGCGGTGGTGTCTCAGCTGGAATCGCGCGAAGAAGCTCCCGCGAAGAGACTCGAGAAGCTCAACATCGATGAGGTTCTCCGCCGTAGGCGGGCTGTTTAGGAAAGAGTCGTCTCCGGCCTCAGAGGCAATCCGGCGGCTTCGTAGCAGGCGTCGATCACGATTGCTTGCGCAAGAGCATCCTCAGCGTCGGAGTGAATCGGTGCACCTTCCCTGACATGGCGAGCAAAAGCTTCCAGTTGGTAGGTGTAACTGCTGCGATTACCGTGCTCTTCGATGGACACGTCATCGCCCCGTGTGATGGTGATGCGATTATCCAGTGCTGGTTGGCAGAAGTTATGGGCGAGGGCTGATCCATCAGAGCCCTCCAGAAGAAGAGTGAAGGTCATCGTGGGCAAGAGGAAGCTTGAGTGGAAGTGACCGGTGACCCCGTCAGCCAGTGTGAGATCTGCCGTGAGCTCGGCGTCGACGCGCTCATCTGCCTCGTGGGGGACCGCTGACCCTGAAATGACGGAAAGTGTTCCCCCGAGTGTTGCGGAGAGGGTTCGCAGCGCGTGGACGGCATAGCATCCCACATCCATGAGCGAGCCGCCGGCAATCTCGAAATTCCATCGGGGGTCTTCGGGACGAGTGAGCGGGAAGCCCATGACAATGTCAACATGAGTCAGGGAGCCAATCTCTCCCGACGTGGCAAGTTCGATCATGCGGTCCATGACGGGGTGATAGCGGTAATGGAAGGCTTCCATGAAGATGGCTCCACTGTCGGCCTGGACGTCACGAACTCTTTGTGCCTCCGCCGCTGTGCTGGCCGAGGGCTTCTCGCTCAGCACATGCTTGCCTGCTGTCATGGCTTCGATATTCCACGGGGCGTGAAGGCCGTTCGCGAGCGGGTTATAGATGACCTCAACCTCAGGGTCATCAATCACGGACTGATAATTCTCGAGTACTCGAGAGATTCCGTGAGTGGCGGCATAGGCCTCAGCTTTCGCTGTGTCTCTTGCAGCGACCGCTACAAGATGGTCTCCGGTGTGGGAGGCCGGAGCAAAGAGAGCGTTCGGGGCAATGCGTGAGGCGCCGAGAATTCCGATACGAAGAGGATCCATGCAACGACCCTAGTAGGAGTGACTGACACTGCTCTCGGTGTTACTCTGTGTCATTCACGGGCCTGTGGCGCAGTTGGTAGCGCGCTTCGTTCGCAATGAAGAGGTCACGGGTTCAATTCCCGTCAGGTCCAC
>Ga0181557_1001156_pt1 | contig 30963 bp, 15 predicted proteins | sample 011ome_23_FD_148632 | JGI IMG/M metagenome (GOLD analysis project Ga0181557, IMG submission 148632) | Coastal salt marsh microbial communities from the Groves Creek Marsh, Skidaway Island, Georgia - 011506CT metaG (spades assembly) | ecosystem: Environmental > Aquatic > Marine > Intertidal zone...
TGCTATCTCCCTATCCATAGCCTCTATCAGTCTCGGACCGATGTGTTCGAGTTCGTGCAAAGCGCCTTCGTACGAGACTCGCTTGCGCACGAAGGATTCCTGTTTTGTGTGTAAATTTTTTGTGTGAGCGATTTTGCGAATTTTTATGCACGAGAAGGAAGAAAAGAGAAGAAAAAAGAAAAAAATACGCACCTGCGCTTCCGTCAACTGACTGCTCGAAGCCTTCGCAACGCTCTCGATCGCATCCATTTCTCGCAGAGACGATTTATAGTGTCTTTTTCTTTGCTTTAAGATGGATTCGATGGATTCTGGTTCGATGTCGTCGAGAGAGGAGTCGTCGTTCGCGGTGTCCTCTCGCGCGCGCATCGCATTCGAAAAAGGAGAAGATCGCGGAGGTCGTCCTCCTCTGCCTCTGCTTCCACCACCTCCTCCTCCCGAAGAGGAGGATCGGCCACCACCACCAGCAGCAGCTCCGCGAGCGCGGGATCCTCGACCGGCTTTTCTCATGACTCGTGCGATGTTTGTGTTGAGATGTGCGCTGAAGTGCGCTCGAGTTTTTGAAGCGCGCGTTCGTTTCTAACGACGAGAAAAAAATTTTTTCGCATGTGTGTTTGATTGACTTTCCCCGAGAGAGAGGAGAAGTTAAGTTGACCTCTTTTTTGTTTTCGCCCGCTGCTGCTCGCGCGCGAGTATTTGTGCGCGTGTATTACAAAAAACTAGTATTATTATGTCTCTCTGTTTCTCTTTTGTCGTTTAGGACGATGAGGAGATCAATCTATTTGCATGTGATTCGCTGCGGCGGCTTGTTGTCTCCTCGAACGAAGCGAGGCTGTGGCTCCTTCGCCTTTTCTGCGCGGGGCGCCGCCCGCGATAGCAGGTATGCGATGGTCGAAGCGTTCCATTAAGCCACCTCCGAAAAACGTATCGTCTATACTACCACCGACACCAGCGAGACCACCAGAGGAAGACTCGATGTCTTCTTTCTTGTACGCCGCGTTAAACTTTCTCGCGAAACTTTCCGTGTCCGCGCACGCTTTGGTCAATTTGGTTAACATTTCAATCAACGCCGCGTCGCTCTTCTCGCGGTTGGCCTTCTCTTCGTTTGGAAGTTGGGTATCTTTTTGTGCGCATATGGCGTTCAAGCGACGCAGAATTTCGAATCTCAACTCGTCGTCATCATTTTCGCCAGCTACTTCCTTCTCTAAAAACTCTAGCATTGTCCCGACTCGATCTCTCAACGCTTTCACGCTGACTCTTTGTTCCATCAAATACGCCAACACTCTCGATTCTTTCGTCTCCAACTCTCCCGCTTTTTCTGCTGCTTTAGACGCGTGGTCCGAGGCGAGTCTTTCCGCTGAACTCGCATCGATCCCATACGCGATCTGTTTAAACGTCTGATCCGTCTCTTCGTACCGGTACAGTTTCGCCGGCAACGCCGCGCGTTTTTTCTGTTTACCATCACCTTTCTCGCCGTCCTCGTTCTTTTTCCCTTTTCCTCCACTCTGTTGTTGTTGCTGCTGCTGGTGGTGTACTTTCGCATCCACGGTCAACAAAACCATCGGACAATCCACCACGTCTTTCACGCACTCTCGTATTTGCTCGTGCGCTTGTTTCTGGAACGCTTTCATCGCCTCTTTGTCTTCACCTCGATCTTCTCTCTCGTCGTCATCGTCGTAGCTATCGTTAAAAACTGAACAGAAGTACCATCCGACAACGTCCAGATCCGCGAAAGTTTGCTTGTAATTCTTCCGCATTCGATGGACGAATTCCTCGTCGACGACGTACGAAGTTTCTCCACCTTCTTCTTTCTTCGCGCGGTACTCAATCTCGAAACAACTCGCGATCGAAATGATCGAAGAAGAAGAAGAACCACCGCCGTCACCGCCGCCGTTCCCACCCGCCGTCGCGTTCATGGCCTTCTCGAAATCTCTTTTTTCTCCTCCTCCGATTTCTCCTCCTCCTTTCCAGTGATGACCCAAGAGTAAACCCGCGCAGCCGAGCGCGTTTTTCGTCGTCTCCTCGTTTTTTTCATCGTTTTGACGAATCTGATGTTTTGCATTCTCTCGCATCGCTCTCGAGTGATGGTCCGTGCAGGAAAGCAACACCGTCGGGTGCACTTTGAACGAAGAGAGCATCGTCAACGAGGAAATATCGCCGGTGGTGGTGTTATTGTTCGGAGACATGTGCGTGTGTTTTTCTCTCTCTCTTTCTTTGTGTTGTACTGGGGAATGAAAATGAGATCCGTAACGAACTTTGAAAAGTGTACGTATTTAGGGTTTCAGTCTTTTTTTTTGGCCCTCTTTGTGTTTCCAACGACTTTTCCCAATAATGGAAACGCGAGACAAACACAAACCTTCTTATTCGACTATTAGTAGTAGCGGAAACGACAGAAAGTGAGATCTACGCGCACAGATGGCGGCGGAGACTCCCGGAAAAGGAGGAGGAGGAGGAGAGTCCTACTCTTCTCTCTCGAACACCTCTACCTCGCAAAACGACTACGGAAGACTACCCGCGGGGACGAATACTAATAATAATAGTGCTAACGATGAAGAAGATGGAAGTGCGGGTTTCGTCGCGGCGACGAATGAAGGTACCTTTTCTAAAAACGCCACCGGCGTTGTCGCCCACGAAGAGAACGAAGAAGGGGACGAGGAAGAGACGGAAGGAGAAGACGACGAGTCGTCGTACACGGAAGAGACGCAGTACTCGGCGGATTCTCGCGGTCATCATCAAAACCGAAACAACAACAACAACAACAACAACAACAATAATAATAACGGAAGGAATACCAACTGGCAGCAACAGAAACAGAATCACCCCCAAGACAACACGAATAACAACTACCAACAGCAGCAGCAGCAGCAACAACAACAACAACAACACTCGAACAGCAGTAATAACAACACTTCAAACGCGAGACAACACCATCATCAGCCGATATTCTTCTCGGAACCGAGGCACGAGTTCGCGGAAGTCTCGAGAGACGTGTACGAGAATCGAGAATCGGTGAGGAGGATGAAGATGAGAGCGTTGCGACGCGCGAGGAAAGAAGCGATGGAGAATTATTTGATGCGGTTGAGCGAAAATAACGACGCGTTATCTTCTTCGATCGCGGGGAGTTCGCGAGGAAGGAGAAGCGCAGGGGGCAGCCATCATCAGCAGCAGGAGAATCAACAACTGTTGAAACAACAAGAACAAATAGCAGCGCAACAGAAATACGGCGAGATGTTGTTGAACGGAGAGCGGTCGAATTATTTGCAAAAATTAACCATTGAGGATGATTTTAGCTATGACGGTGAGGAAGAGGACGTATACGGAGAGGATGGAGGAAGTGAAGACGATTTTGACGGGTTGATGATGGCTTCGACGTCGACGATTTATGCGGATTTGTTGGAAGATGATTTTGAGGCGGCGATGAAGAGCGTGAGACAACGAAGGCAACAGCAACAAAAGCAACGAGTGGAAAGTAGCAGTCGTGAGACGACACCTTCGCTTTTGAATAATAGTGGTAGAGATAACATGAACGGCGATGCAGTTAGAGCGGATACACCGCCAAATTTAGGTAACGGGGCATTGTCGGCAAATTATAGCAGTAACGTCGTCTCGTCTTGGAGGATGAAGGATCGGATGAAGACCACATCAGTTGCGTTGGTACTTTGTTTGAACATTGGAGTCGATCCTCCAGATTGTTTGAAAGTATCGCCGTGCGCGCGAGCGCAATGTTGGATCAACCCGCTAGCAACGCCGCCTCAAAGGGCGCTTGACGCAATCGGGAAAGCTTTGCAAGCGCAATACGAAAGATGGCAGCCCCGGGCGAAATACAGATTGCAGCTCGATCCAACTGTGGAAGACGTGAAGAAATTATGTCTCTCGTGTCGAAGAAGTGCGAAGAATGAGAGAGTTTTGTTCCACTATAACGGCCACGGCGTCCCTCGCCCGACTCAAAATGGCGAAGTTTGGGTGTTCAATAAAAATTACACGCAATACATTCCGCTCTCTTTGTACGACGTGCAACAGTGGACAGGAGCACCGGCGATTTATTTATTCGATTGCTCGAGCGCAGGAACAATCGTCAAGTCGTTTTTGTGGATAAATGAAGAAAGGAAACGGCGGCGGATGGAAGAAGAGAAGAGTAAAATGCAGCGGCAACAACATTCGGCTTCGGGAGAAAATCTAGCTGCAGTGAGCGAAAACTACGACGGTGCCATGGAAGACTTGACGAACACCAGTAAAGGTAATTATAATAGCAATAACAACGAACATGCGGAGACTGAAGGGAGGGTGCGAAGCGCGAAGCCATCTGGTGCGTTCAACGCTTCTAACTTTCCGCCGTTGCCAACGCGTCCGACAACCCCTGCTCCACCAATTAGAGAGGAACGTATCGTTCTCGCCGCGTGCTCGGAAGATGAAAGTTTGCCGCAAAGCGTAGAGCTTCCCGCTGATGTGTTCACCGCTTGTTTGACAACACCTATTAAAATTGCGTTGCAATGGTTTGTGAGTCGATCGGTTTTGAAAGGCGAAAGTGGCGTGAGCGAAGATATCATCGATAAAATTCCAGGCTTGCAAAACAATAGGAAAACACCACTCGGTGAACTGAACTGGATTTTTACCGCAATTACAGATACGATCGCGTGGAACATGTTGCCCCGTCCGCTGTTTCAACAACTCTTCCGTCAGGATTTACTGTTGGCGAGTTTGTTCCGCAACTTCTTATTGGCGGAGCGAATAATGCGCGCAAATGATTGTACTCCGGTTTCAATTCCTGAGTTACCACCAACGCACCAGCATCCGATGTGGCTCGCCTGGGATATGGCGGTCGAGAACTGTTTACTTCAGATTCCAGATTTGATTGAAGCGGAAAGAAGAATGGCAGCTTCGCAAGGCGCTTCCTTTGGGACGAACGGTTCGCAACAACAAGATCCTTCCCAGCAAGCCTATCCAAACTTTACGCCGAGCTCGTTTTTCTCCGAACAGCTCACAGCTTTTGAACTTTGGCTCGAATGCGGTGATAATTCCAAAGATCCACCGGAACAGCTTCCAATAGTTTTGCAAGTTTTGCTTTCGCAATCGCATCGCCTCAGGGCGCTCGTGTTGTTAGGACGATTTCTCGACATGGGTCCCTGGGCAGTCGATCTCGCATTATCTGTCGGTATTTTTCCTTACGTCTTGAAGCTTCTGCAAACGACTGCGCCTGATTTGCGGCAGATTTTGGTATTTATTTGGACCAAAATTCTAGCGTTTGACCGCAGCTGCCAAGTCGATTTAGTCAAAGATTCCGGACACACCTATTTCATTCGATTTCTTGACGCGCCAAACATTCCAGCTGAGGAAAGAGCAATGGCGGCATTCGTGCTCGCATCCGTTTGTGATAATCACCCGAAAGGTCAGAGCGCGTGCTTGAAAGGTGGTCTTGTTGATGTTGTGCTCGCGCACATCTCGAGAGCGTGCGATCCGCGAGGTACGAGAGAGGCAACTAGTCCATTGCTGGCAAAATGGTTGTGTTTGTGTCTAGCAAAATTGTGTGAAGATAACGTCGAGGCGAGGCAGGTTGCGTTTAGAGCTGGTGCAGTGAAAGTATTATCGAACGCATTTTCGCATCAAAGCCCGGAAGCGCGTTCGGCGGCTGCGCACGCGCTTGGTATGATGATTGATGTCCCGGAAGAAAGAGAAGCAAAGGAAAAGCGGCGGAAAGAAATTGAGGATTTCAAAATGGCATCCATGGGGATTTCGCAAACTCAAAATCAACAAGGTAGTAGCAACGATAGCATGTTGCGACCATCTTCGAGAGGTTCTAGACCGCAATCGAGATCGTTATCGAGAGTCGAGAAGATTGAATCGGAAGCCGAGTTGCTCGGAAGAAAGCTAAGCGGTATCGCGGGCGGAGGCTCTGATGAAGGTAGGCAACATCATGGCCGTTCAGGTTCTACCGGGGTAGATGCAAGTGGTGGCGATCTGCAGAACAGTGAAAGTGCGTATGGTGGCACAGGAATGATAGAAACTAATGACTTGAATGAAGAACAACAGAGACGACATGAAGAACACGAACGCGAACTTGGGTTGCGCCGACAACAACACAGTGATGAGCGAGAAGCTATAGGAGCGATACTCTCGAAACTTTCTTCGGATTCATGTACGAGCACCAGATGCGAAATGGCTATTGCGATTGGACGATTTGCAAGAGGACACTCAGAGGCATTTCAAGCAACTGCGCAAAAATGGAGGAAACGCCGTGAATCTAAGCAACAAGAGCGACTATTATTGAGAGGCGGTTCGGTTGGAAGCAGTGGTGGTAATATCGCTGGCCTCGAGAATGAAGTAATCAGCGATTCAGCTCGATCAATGGGAAGTTCTAGAGCACCTTTACCGCCGTCTTTGCGTCATCAGAGACGATATTCTGCGGTTGACGATCACAGAGATCTCAAAGCGGGAATACCTATCGAAGTGCAGCGAACAAAAGGTGCCGGACAGGAAAGACATCGAAGTTTGAGTAATTTGGGAGGGTTTGCGGAGAGATACTCATTTTCTTCGGGCGGTGGATCGCACGATGGTGCTAAACACTTTCCACATATGCGACGCGTTGCAGAAAGTGATTCAGAAGATGCGGATGAATTATCTTCTACATCGAACTCTGATGTTGAAGAATCCGAAGATGATGACGATGAATTTGAAACAAACCTCGTTCAGCAGAACAATGAAGATTATAATCATGGGCAAGGAAGCGATGATGACGACGACGATGATTATGGTGATGAGACAAACAAGTATGAGAATGATGAAGAGGGCGACAAAAACCACTCGGATTCTCAAAAGGGAAGCAGCGGTGATACTCTCAGCGAGGAGCAGTCGATGCATTCGCAAAAACGTTTCCCGCGACGGAGCAATTCATCATCGTTTTTGACGAAGAACCTATACGATCAACGGGACGAAGAGATCACCAGTCACGCAGTTTTGGTTGCATTAGCTGATTTAGCCGTGGATCCTTCGCCACGAGTCGCGAGCTGTGGGCAATCCGCACTTTTGTGCTCGAAGTTGCATTCTAAACACCCAATATCGTTAGCGGCCACTCGAGCAGAGACATTTGGTGCGAAACCCGGGAGGCAAGCGAGAATCCAACGTGAGCGTATGCGAAAACGCGACGATTCACAGAGAAAGACCAATGAACTGCTCTACGGTAGCAAATTTGGCCCGAAAGGCGTTGGAATGAGTAAAGAAAGCAAGGGTCGCATTGTTGAAGCCTCTAAAAGTCTGAAGCGCACAGATTCTTGGTCGAGTCGTTTGTTTGAGAAGGGTAGACGATTGCTCGGTTCATCGCCGCAAGGTTCGCATGGCTCACTCGATCTTCACAACATCGATAAAAGCAAGGATGGTATTGGAAGCTCTCCAGAAAACAATATGCTGCAACGAACAGCATCCGAGCGATCGGGAGATCCACGAAGCCTTGGACGACTCTCCATCGCATCTCGAAGTTCTATTTCAATCAACACGACAGCAGAGGCGTTTTCTGGTGGCGATAGACCAGCAAATTCGCCGCCGGCACCGAGCGTCTTGGCTCGATCGTCGGCGATGATGCAATCGCCGCCACAATCGCCCCTCAGGCGCGTCGCAAGTTCTTTGTTCAACTCTTTCAAATCCTCGGGATCGAATCCGGACATAGCACGAGGAGACTCGGAGGCACTCGCGAGAAGTGTCAGTGGCAGAGTTGCTCGTATGTCTTTGAACGACGAAGAGATGCACTTCAGCAACTCACCGAGAGCCAGAAGATCTTTGTCAATGATGGGAGGTCGCAGTGACAGCAGCGATAAGCTGGTGCTCGCGAGACAGGACTCGAACGATTCAGCAATCGAGAACAAGCAAAACAATCCTAAGTCTCCGACTTCGACTTCAAGTAATGACGATTTATTCAACTTGGCCGAAGACGAAGCGTCTCTCCAAGGAAAACCGGCGAAACCTCCTATTTCTAGGCTGTTTGAGGCGTCACGAGAACACTTTTCGAAATCGCTCTTAGAACCAGAGGAAGATAATACGACGGATTTTGAAGACGATGATCGAGATTCAGGAGATAGCGACAGCGACCAGGGAACGTTTAGCGATGCCGATCGAGATTCGCACGATGATTTTAGCGATGGGGGGTCATCAATCGAGGAGGAATACATGTACGCGTACGGAAGCTCCTTCGCTCAGGCGAGACGGGATGCAAACTCCAATTTCAACGCTTTCAATGGCAACGCCGGAGTAAAAAATGAAGAATTTTTCGATGGCGATTATGCAGACGCATCAAGCTCCAGATACCATCACATTGATGATTACTCCTACGAGGGTGCGACGCTCTCGCAACGCCAACAACGTCAAGAAATTATTCTTGAACCATTTCGTCGTCGAAAGCGTCGACAAAGTGCAGCTGACAGAAGTTATCGAGGTAAAGAGCGGGCCTCGCAAAATTTGGTTGATTTTACGAACGTCATAGCGTCGCATGAAAATGTTCAGAACTCAAGACATAACGCACCAACCGCTGTTGTGATGCATCCTTTGTTACCCCACATTGCATCTTCGGGCGGTAAAGGATTGATACGTGTCTTTGATTACGCTTCGAAAACGATTATGAATGCCTTCGATGCACAACTCCCCACGAGATCAGCAACGCAATTATCACTTATAAATCAGCTCGATGATGCCATGTTGCTTTGTGCCGGGTCAGATGGAAGCGTCAAGTTATGGCGAGACTATTTTCGAAGAGGCGAAGAGACTCTTGTCGCGGCTTGGCGAACGCTTAAATCTCGCCCGAGAGCGTACAAAACCCACGGAACATACAGCACGGAAGATATGGCTGATTGGCGACATCACCATTCAAGTCACCATCCAAAGAATTCGAAAACGAATGCCGTAGTTCTTTGGCAACAAGCCGCGGGATGTCTTTATTCAGCCGGAAACACGCTCCCGAACCCTATTTTGAACGTCTGGGACGCGTCTCGTGAGTTATGTCTTGAATCTTTGGTGACGCCAGCGGCCGCAACTTCCTTAGCTGCCGAAGGTGCACTTTTAATGGTTGGTACAAACAATGGGAGCGTGTTGTCTTACGATTTACGAACTCCAGCTCGTTTGTTGAGCGCTATTCAAACTCACGGAGACCCTGTAGTTTCGATTTTGCTTCAACCTGGAAGTGTTGGGAACTTAGTAACTACCGGGTCATCCTGTGGTGACGTGCACTTTTGCGATTTGCGCAACGCAGCGAAGCCATTCTTCATGTTAAATGTTTCTGGAAAGCCAATCACTGGACAGGATTACGAAGGAGGGACGATTTTGGATGGTAACGAAATTGATTCTGTCGGGGGCGTCAGTGGTGCAGCGAAGACGAATCAGCCGTCTCCTTTGGGTGGAGGAGGAAGTAGACAAAACTCTCTGTCATCGGGAAAGAAGAGATTACTCACTACACTCATCTCCACGCCGGTGGCACCGTGCATCATAGGAGGTACAACTAGAGACGCCATTAAAATTTGGGATGTCGAAGGGAATGAAATTGGGGAAGTGTTATACACGAATAAGACGACGAAAGCGCGCCTCGGTGCTATTTCTGCCATGGCGTTTCATCCGAACCAAATGGCATACACAGCTGGCGATATTCGCGGCGCGACGACTGTGTTTGGAATGTCCGAAGATGTACTCTAAATGTAGCAAAATTGTATTTCTAATATTATTAAAGTATCTAAATACTATTAAGCGTGCCAATCTATTTATTGCCCGCATTCTTCGAGGAAGGTACGTTTTCGTTTTTAGCATGAAGAACTTTATCCGTACACGACGCGTGAACCCCTACACCTAGCATTTCGCGTACCATGGTTTCGGCCTTCGACACCGTTTCTTTATCAAATTTAGTTGCACTCTCGAATCCGATATTACCTTCACTTTCGCCATCGCGAGCCTCAACGACGGAGACGGCTTTCTGTATTGCCTCTAGAACGTGAGAAGAATGCTCGCTCAAGATTCTTGAGCAGCCCCTTTCAGACGCTTCACCAATCGAGAGCAAGTGAACAAAAGTTGAAATCGCTTGCGCCTTGAGCTCCTCTCGGTACCTCTCTGCGGCGCGCTTGGATGTTACGTGACCACCATCCTCTTCAAGCTCTCCGTCGATTTTACTATACTGCTTCTCGCTTTGGACTAGCGCTTCAACGACGACTCGGATACAATCAACGTAGGAAAAATGGTTCAAAAACGTACGAGACACTCGCGAAATAGCCGCAAGAGATTCTCTACGAATTTTGAAATTCTCGCTCGTTTTAATCAGAGTAAGTAAAAGCCGAGTGAGAGTGACACCGGCGTTGTTGCTGCTGCCAATACTTCCTCCAAATGCCTCGTTAGAAATCGCATCTTGGTTTTCGAATAAGATTTTGATGGCGACGCAGGAATTCCATTGCGTTTTTGACGATCCTGTAGATACGCACGAAAAGAGTGCTTCGCAAATCAATTGAAGCGTCTCATCCTCCAAGTCACGAAACTTTGCAATATGTCCGAGCCCTCGAGCCACGTTCGCGCGCACTTTGTCTCCCTTCGAAATAGACCATTCGTGGAACAAGTGCGTCAATTCTTTTTCAATAGATGCATCATCACTATCATCTGCCGAAGGCGGCGGCGATGGTAATCTTGAAATGCACAAGGCGATGTTTGCGGCGCACAAAGACGCATTCATTTCCAGCGTCTTTGAGAAATCTTGATTCGTCCTTTCTTGATTCATGGCGTTCTTGACGCATTTTAACGCGCTAAAGAGAATCTCGTTCATTCCGAAATATTTTGGATCCAAGATGAGAAGTGATGCGAGCGTTCGCATGGCTTCAGCGCGAGTCGCGCTCGGATAGCGACGATATTTTTCTCGCAAAATTTCCAGTGGAGCTTCAAAAAGTGCTTTGATTCGAGAAATTTCCGCGGAATCGTTACTGCCTGATTGTATATCGGTAATCACAGACTCTGTCGCTTCGCTTACACACCTCAAAGCAGCGATTTTCACGAGTTGCGTGACTTCATCGGATCGTGCGTTCGAAAGGCAAGATGGGAGCCCTTTGTCGATAAAATTACACCAAAGCGTGCGGCGAATTTCCTCGCAAAAGAGGAAATCACCAGAACTGCCGTTCTTCTTTTTAATTTTCTGAAGGACAGCCGCGAGAATCGAGCATTGCAATTTTACGCTCGCGTGCATGATTTTCTCGCAAGCAACTTTGCTCGCTCTCGAAGAAGATTTCGCCAAAAAATTCGTCTTCAAAACGTCCGGCGAGAGTTTACAAAAGAACTCTCGATCGGGAAACAAAACTTTTGAAGCGTTTTCAGACGATGCCAACTTTTGCAGCGCTTTAAAAGCTTCGCACGATTCTTGAACCTCTTTATCTATCAAGGAATCGCGCGTGATTGATGCACCCGCTTTCGTCCATAAAGCTTCGCACGCCCGCAAAAACAGCGACATTTCATCTGCGGTGTATTTTCTGGCTTTCAAGCTCGGCGGTTTGAGAGAAGACAAAGTATTATAGCCTTCCAAACTTTCAAAACCGATTTTCGCACTCAAAATCAATCCAAGACACCGAATTATTGGTGCTTCTTTGTAAAATGCAGTCACAACCGCGCTGCTTGGTAACGAGGAATACTCAACTAAAAGTGCGGATTTGACAGAGTTTACGAGCTGCGGTACCAGTCGCTTCGGCAATCTCAAAAACGGCAAGGAATCGACCACTTTCTCTGTCAAGAAGCTTAACCAGCTTATCCATTTGTCAGCGCTGACAACAGTATTTTTACTCGGCGCTGGTGCGCCAGGAAAACGTCGTCGAGCGTCGTGCTCTGAGAGTCTGGTCCACGCGTACGAAATCGTTTCGCACAGCGCTACTGCATTTTCCCCCACGTTCATCGATACCGTAGAGAACCCCGAAGAAGCTCTACGCGACGACAAGGAGGACTGAGCACCCACAGCGCTACGGCGACCGCTGACACTCTCGTCCTCCTTCATCTCTGCCATTGCTAAATATTTCTTGGCTTCGCTGGAGTCTAACAAGGAAATAATTGCAAAGCACGCCGCCGAACGAACCAACGCGCTTCGTTCGAAAACCATCAACTTTTCGAGCGTTTTCTGTGACGCGAGAAGGCTGCTGCTCTTCTTTTTCGGTGCTGGAGAAAACTCTCGAGGGAATACTATTTGCCATCTCGAACACATTCCCGATGAATTTCTTTTGGCTATGTATCCCAACGCCGCGAGCGCCTCGATTTTCAAAAGTTCAACCGGGCCGGTCGCCTCTTTCGTCGTTGTTTCTGCTCTTGCGGTTAATGCTATGGCACTTGATCGTGGTAAGCACCAATCGAAATCTTCCGTAAATACACCGTTGTACACATCAGCATTCGTCGTCTTTCCTCCATCATCCTCTTCTCTTATTCTCGCGCCTTCGTATTCATAATACGCGCACTCCCTCAACAAGACAGTCACGAGGGCGTCCATCTCACGTTCTGGCCAAATCGTGAGCGTCGCGCACGCTTTTATCGCTCTAGCTACACACGCGGCGTACCACTGTTTCTCTTCCAGTATTTTTCTTCCATCGCCAGCAATGTTACCGTTCTCACAGCTACGATCTTCATCGTCACACTCTTTAAGCGTTGCCACCGCGTCTATCAAAATCTCTTTCGCGAGCGACCTCGAAACGCTTTCGATGTCGCCGATATTGTCTTCGTTTTCGTTTTCCTCATCAAACGTCGACGCCGCGTTGTCGTTCCCTCTGCTACTACTACTATTATCACTACTGGTGTTGTTCAACACCCGTCCTATATTCAACACTGTGCTCCCGAGCGCGTGCGCGACGAGCGTTCGCGTTCGCCGATGATGATGACGACGACGACGACGACGACGACCGCAACATTTCGATTTTCCATCTGCTTCTGCTTCTTCGAGTTGTTGTCTTTTCAACGAGATTTTCAAAAATCTCAACTGCGCGTTTACCAATCTCAACGAACTCTCCGCCAAAGCTAACGATTCCTCGACGTTAAAACCCGTCGACGGAGAAGAAGAAGACGCGGCGTTGTCGGTGCACTCCGCGCAGTGTCGCTCTAAAAAAGCTTCCTCTTCTTCATCGTCGTCAAAAGTTTCCACCTCGCGTCGGTCGGTTCGTTTTCCTTCACTCTCGACGAGAAAAAGTTCAGAGATTTTCCTTCTCGCGTTCTCCGCGTTGGTCGCGAGCAAAGAAGAGAGAGACGACGAAGAGGAGGACGACGTTTTGGTGCCACCAGAACCCTTCCGCTCCGTCGTCGTCTCCTCCTGATTCTTCTTCTCCGAGACGCCGACGAATCCACCACCCATCGTGATATGTCTCGTATTGTTTTTTTCTAGCGAAAGTGCAGTTTTTCTCTCTTTGACTTTTTTTGTTTCTAAATTTTTAGGGTTTCGGATTTTTCAGGTGTTTTCTCTCTTCTTTTTCCGAGTTTGTGTTCGGGAAAAGAAACGGGAGAGAAAAAGAAGAAAAAGAAAAGTCATGTCTCCAGCAGCGGCGCAACAGCAACAACAACAACAACGAGCGACTACTGCTACGAAACAAAAGAAAGAGCTGGTGGATTTAGAGTGCGACGACGAGTTCGAGGAGTTCAACGAAGAAGGTGCGCGCGTCGTTCGTTTCTAGGGATAGTTTTAAGTATAAAATGAGAGAGAGAGATCCGTTTTTCTTTTCTCTTTTCTTTCTCGCGCGCGATCTCTCTCTCTCTCTCTTTTCTACCTCTTCTCTCGCGCGGCGCGAGAACACTAAACTGACTCACTTGTACGCGACTTTACGACGACGAACGACAGAGTGGACGAGAGAAAGCGAGGAGAAGGAAGACGTGGCGCAGTGGGAGGACGATTGGGACGACACGGAAGCGGACGATTTCAAGACGCATTTGAGAGAGGAGTTGAAGAAGAACATTCGAAAATAATATTTTCAGCGGTACACTAATAATAGAAGAATGGCGGCTGCTTCTCCGTCTCCGTACTCTGCGATTGCAAAGATGCGGCGAGAGTTTCCGCAGTCCTACGTCATTCAGTTAGCGACGGTGAATAGTCAAGGGAAACCGAAAGTGAGAAGCGTTTTGTTCGAAGACTTGAATAGGAGCGAGAAAGAGGAGGTGCTCATATCGATGAAATGTTCCGCGAAGTCAAACAAGTTTGCCAACGCTATCGAAGAAGGAAAGACGACGAGCGATGCGGAAGTGTGTTGGTGGGTAGAAGATTCAAATGTCCAATGGCGCTTTAGCGGGAGAGTAGATCTCATCTCTGACGGAGATGAAAGACGTCGTCTTTGGGATCACATGAACGCGGGCGGGAAAGGTCAGTTCTTATTACCTCAAGATGCGGGGGAGATGCAACGTTCAACGGAGGAGTTGAGAGAGAAACAAATAGAAAAGCTGAATTCGTTCGGTAACGATCAAAGTGCCGCTTTTGATGCCCCGATGGAGGATTTTTTAGTCTGCGTCCTCCGATGCGAAGAGATCGATTACTTAAATCTTGGAACTTTAGAGAGGAGAAATTGGATTTACGACGTCGAAAAAGCGTCTTACGATTTACGAAAAGACGGCGTGTGCGTCCCGGTCGTCTCATCCGTAAAAAATGCTTAAACAGTAATGCATAAGTAGTAAAGCTAGAATTTTTATACAAATACATACAGATTTTTACCTATATACACGAGCTACGTACTATCAAACAAACTAGTGATGTTCTTTTAAAAAATCAAAAGGAGAGATCCACATACGAGTGCGCGTTGTGCAATACGTACGAAGGAACGAAACTTTCCAAAACTTCTCTCTCGACGTTCGCGAAATACGACAAAGTCTCCAAATACGCGACTAATTTGCGCACATCGTCTGGGAACGCGTACGTTCGCTCCAAGTTCCCTTTTTGGGTAGTGTTTTTGGGAGTGCTCACAATTCTGCTTCCTGGCTTGGGAGGCTTTACGTTTGCGTATCTTGAAAGTTTTTCCTCTCTTCTCTTCGTGGCAATCGCAGCAATTTTTGATTTGATTTCGAGGCCAATGGAGGCGATGTGCTGCGTGAGTGTTTTGCTTCCGTTAAACTGCGCACATAAGCTCGCGATGCCTACGATGATGGCAGACACGTCGTATCTAAAAAGGCTCCTTCCGCTAACCTCGCTCGCGACGAGAATTTTCAAATCTTCCGAGTATTCGACGTTTGGAAAGACATATTTCTCGAGAAATACGAAAAGCACATCCGCAACGTTAATTTTTTGCGCGTCCAATTCATCAATTTTCACGTACGTTTGCAACAGAGGCGTTTGGAATCCAATACTTTTTAACTTATCGCTGAGTTCCTCGTAAAATTTCGATTGCGAGGGTGACAATTTGGCGTCCAATGCGTGCTGAGTCTCGTCGCACAACGTCGCGTCATTCACATTCTCAATCGCTTTTACCAAAGTTCCAGAATCAATCTTTGCGCTCGAATTTAATTCCGTGTTCACGAACGTTCTCAACAGTAAACACGCACCGATACCGTGCAAATCTTTGCAAAAATTCTTCACGAAGGCTTCGTCCAAATTTGGTAAGCGAGAGCCCTCTCGTCCGCCTTGGCCTACACGCACCAACGTTTTCGCAACGAATGCGCCAGCGACGCACTCCCTCAAACTTTGAGCGACAATGTTCGTCAATAAATCATCCATCGCGCGTAAACCAGAAACTCCAATCGCTTTATTCATTATTTTAAACGTACTCAAACTCAATTTTTGCCTATCAGTTTTCATGAAATCGACCCATGCAAATCGATTGGGAAGAAAAATCATAGTTTCGTCGATGTATTTCGGTTGAGACGTCAGTTGGATTAATTTTCGAACGATTCTACCCATGTACGTTTGCGAATCCGGTTCGTATTTCGTGGGAGGAAATAACGGTATTCCAAATGATACCGCGTGTGGCATCGAAGTGGTCCCCGCGTTCCCGCCGACGGATGGACTTCCCAAAGCACGCCGTTCGCGCTCGACACAAAATTGGTTCACTCTTGCCAACTCTTCTCGCCACGCTTTCAATCCTCGCACGTTGACATAATCTTGAATGTACTCAAAGGCACTTTTGAAAGCGTCGAGCCTTTCAACGCACGAGATGAGTTTCTCTTTGAACACTCGCGCGGAATCTCGATCGTGGCCTTCAAATCTGCATTCCTCGTCGAAAAGTTTTGCCAATCGTCGCGCTAACTGCTCGCGAATGCCATCCTCTAAAAGTTTCCTCGGATCGAGTTCGATGACGCCGACGAATGTCTTTTCCATCGCTAAAATACCTCGCGCAAACGCGGCTATATTGTGAGTTGTTTGCGCCAGTTCCTCTCTCGTTTCCAATTTTGCGTACTCGATGAGTTCTCGCTTCTCAATCGTTGCGGGTAAGTTTGTAAGCTCTGACGTTCGTAAACTCGCCACTTTTTCGTCTAATATTTTGAAGACGGATTCAGGTATGACGGTCAATATCGTGCTCGCGTAGGATGCAATTTCTTTGCTGTAAAATTTTGAACAAGCATCAACATCTTCGCTACGCTCGTCGCTCGAAATGCGCATGAGTGGCATCTCGAGCACTGAGCGTAGTTTAAGCAGCAAAGAACGCACTTTAGAACACGCGAAGGGATCTTGTTGCACGCGGCTACGCAACGCTTCGCGTATAGAATCTTTAACTGACCACGCGTACGAGGCGTCTGAAACGGCGGTGATGGTATTCAACGTTTTTTCACCGACGCTCGCTGTTTTCAACATGACATCTAAAAACTGTCGAGCCTCGGCGATGTACGTTTTCGCTTGAAGATTGGTGTTGATGGAATGAAAGCTGTCGACTTCAAGCAACGCGGAGGAAAGTTGCTGAATCGTTTTCGAAGGTTGCGTGTGCTCCAACTGTTCTATTTGCTCAGCGATGTGCGCAAACCAGTGCGTCAAATTTTCATCCTTCTTCTCGAAAAACTTTGTCAACGTCTCTGAACCGCCAAAGTAGCGCGACAGTTCAGAAATTCTCGACGAAGCCTCATTTCGCGCGTTTTCCCACCGAGTATTTTTATCTTTTAATAACTTAGAGTACGTGAGTTTCGTAACACGTTCAATCTCGGCGACGTCAAGCAAAAGTTCCATCTGCCGTTCCATTTTCGGCGCGTAATACGAAAACGAGGACGATAAGTCCGTATTTTTTGAAACGTTGTGCAGCAAACACCAGCGCAGCCAGTTATTGGCATCTCGCAGACTATCGAGAATCAAACTTTCGTTATCGAGAACGAATTTCTCGTCGACGATTTTCCTCTTTGCAAAAAACGAGCCGAAGACTTTCGAGATCTCGTTGAATTTTCTGTCACACCGTTCGCACAATTTCTGCACGTTCTTTCCGTTCAAGGCGATATTCAGAGCTTCGTTTGCCGCCTCGCATCGTTTCCACGCGATTCGTAAATCCATCGTTTTACCGTACGTCCAATTGACGATCCAATTATCAGCGAAATGTTTCTCCACAATCTCTCTCATTACTTCTGGTTTATCCATTAACGTTTCCGGAGAGAACCACAAGATGGACACCAACAAAGACGCCTGTTGCGACAACGCCATAGACCGATGATCGGGGTCTGGATAATATTCCGAGCAACAGTTGTAAATATCGTCCGAACGAAGCTTTCCAATTACAAGCGACAACGCTCGTTTCGGCATAGGAAACCTCGAGAAGTAAGTGTCGTGCGGATACCCGCTCGGGAAATTGCTCTCTAAGGTACTATCACTATTGCTATTGTTGCTATTGTTACTGTTGTTACTGCTGCCGCTACTGCTACTCGTGAGAGTACTACTTCCTAACCACGACGATATCGAGGACGACAAAGAAGCGCCGTATTTCGTCCTCTCCGTCAATTTCACCACGTCTTCAAACTGCGCCAAAGTCGCGTCGTATGAATACGCGGTTCCATCGCCAGCATCGTACGCGATTTTTTTACAGCGATAATAAGCCACAACTATGCGCTCTTTCACTTCGTAATCGAACGTCGTATCTATTGATAATAAAATTTGCCCGAACAACGCCATCGCTTCGGGTAAAAGCTGTTTCCCGTCTCTGTTCGTCAAAAGCGTCTCGATCGTCTCACTTCCGTATACGCCAACATCCACGTCCTCGGCAAATTTCAAGAACGCTTTGTGCCAAATCGTGACCGCGTTGAACGCCAAATAATACCTTTCTAAAAGCTTATCGTACTTCTTCTTGAACTCCATATCCAACCGTCTCGCTGTCGGCGATTTCGAGATTGAATGTTCAATCTTTTCCGGCGTTTCTAAATACTTGAAATCGAACAAGATTGCTTTGTATTTATTCGTGGCATCACTACTACTACCAGTCCTGCTCGTTTTCCACTCTTCCGGTACGACGCGCGATAACAGTCGCAACTCGCATATCAGCGCCTGCGCTTTCGAAACCAAGTGGGAGATATCTTCGATGCCACTTTTCGTGTTCACGGAAGTTTGAAAAGCGGAAGTTGTATTATTACCAGTAAGCGCAGCATTCGTTATTGTATCTTCTTCTTCTTCTTCTTCTTCTTCTTCTTCTCCTTCTTCTGTTTCTTCAGTGCGCAATCCAGGCGCGTCATCACCGCCCTCGCTGCCGTCCTCATTCTTCTCCTCACTCTTCTTCTCGTTAAATTCAATTTTCTCAATTGGCAAACGCGGAGGAGGAGGAGGAGGAGGAGGAGGAGGTGGTGGAGGTGGTGGCGGCGGAGGCGGAGGCGGAGCAGGAGGAGGAGGAGGAGCAGAAGGAACGGGAGCATTCATCTCCTCCTTCTCTTCCTCCTTCCCGTCGTTATTAACGCTCGTCATCTAACGACGCTCCCTCGTTAATCATCAAATTCATGCGTGCGAGTGTTTCTCTGGAGAAGAAGAGACGAAAAAGTCAAAGCAAAAAGAAGTTTTTGAAAAAGAAAAAAAACGCGATCAGAAGCTCCGCACTTTGATACACACGCACAGACACACACACTTACACACACACGAAGGGATAGAGAGAGAGATCTACCCACACTCGCGCGCGCAGTAGTCATTATTGCGTCTTTCTTTCTTTTACGCACATATATATACATATATAAGAAGTAGAGAACGATGGCGGTGCAACAACAAATCGCAGCATCTTCGTCTAAAGTTGGGGAACGCTACGCCGACGACAAACTGAAACACGACATTCGCATCTCAAACATGACGGCGGCGAAGAAGCTCGCGGACGCGATTCGGACCTCGTTAGGACCGAGAGGCATGGATAAGATGATGGTTTCGGAGAAGAACGACGTGACGATTACTAACGATGGCGCGACTATTTTGTCAAAGATGAAAGCGACGCATCCGGCGGCGAAGATGTTGGTGGAACTGTCGAAATCGCAAGACATTGTCGCCGGGGACGGGACGACGTCTGTCGCGGTTTTGTGCGGAGCTTTGCTGAATAAATGCATCGCGTTACTCGCGAGGGGTGTGCATCCGACGGTTATTTCGGATTCGTTGGCGTTGGCGTGCGATGAGGCGTGCAAGTTGACGGAGACGTTTGCGATTCCGGTCAACATTCACGACAGGGAACAGTTGATAAACGCGGCGACGACGAGTTTAGGAAGTAAAGTCGTCGCGCAGTATTCGGACGTGTTGGCCCCGATCGCGGTAGATTGCGTGAGCAGGATTTTGGACGACACGAGACCGGATCTAGTGGATTTGAGAGACGTGAGGTGCGTGAGAAAGCAAGGCGGGACGATCGATGATACCGAGTTGACGGAAGGCATCGTGTTTGACCAAAAAACGGCCAAAGGAGCCGGAGCCGGGATTCATACCGTAGAGGACGCAAAAATAGCGCTGATTCAGTTTTGCATCAGTCCACCGAAAACGGACATGGAAAATAACGTGATTGTGAGCGATTACACGCAAATGGATAGAATTTTAAAAGAGGAGAGAAATTACGTCATCGGTTTGATCAAGAAAATCAAAGCGACTGGGTGCAACGTTTTGTTGATTCAAAAATCAATCTTGAGAGATGCGGTGACCGAGTTGGGCATGCATTACTTGCAAAAAGCGAAGATTATGGTCATCAAAGACGTGGAGAGAGACGAGATTGAATTCATCGCGAAGACGTTGAAGTTGCAGCCGGTGGCGCATCCGGAGCAGTTGACGCCGGAAAAGTTGGGAAGAGCCAAGTTGGCGAAGGAAGTTGTTTGCGGGAAATCGAAGGTGGTCAAAGTGACTGGCATTGAAAACATGGGGAAAACGGTTTCAGTCATCGTTCGAGGTTCGAATCAGTTGGTTTTAGAAGAAGCGGATCGATCGTTACACGACGCTTTATGCGTCATCAGATGTTTGGCGCACAAGCAGTTTTTAATCACCGGCGGAGGGTCGGCGGAGATTGAGTTATCTGTGAGGTTAGGACAGTGGGCGCGAACGTTATCTGGAATGGAATCTGTCTGCGTGAAAGCGTTCGCGGAAGCGTTGGAAGTCATTCCGTACACTTTAGCCGAAAATGCTGGGTTGAACCCGATCGAAATTGTCACGGAGTTGAGAAACAAGCACGCCATGTTGGGCAACGTCCACGAAGGGATCAACGTGAAGAAAGGGACGGTGAGCGACATGAGAAAAGAAAACGTTTTGCAGCCACTTTTAGTGACTACCTCAGCTTTGAGCTTGGCCACAGAGTGCGCGAGAATGATTTTGAAGATTGACGATATATGCCCGGTCCGATAATAGCGAGAAGATGTGAAGATGAAGGTGCGAGAAAACAAGAGAGATAGAGAGATGATGGATTCTCGTCGACGAATATAATATAGATACGTATTGTAGATGAACAAATGTAGAAGTAAGAGCAATAAAAGTACTACCACGAAGATTATATATATATATATATACGTGTGTGTATCAATGATATATAACAAACAAAAGGCTAGGGACAATATAAGATTATAATATAGCTACTATATGAGATAAGAATCTTTCTCTCTCTCTCTCTGCTGAGAAGAAGAAAACTCGCTTTTTGTGTGGTTTTTTTTCTCCTCTGCTCTCTCCATTTACTTTCTCTCTTCCAAGTTGACTAAGCACGCCGCGCCACCGCACTTGGCCAACAAATCCTTGGTGATATCCGTCGGGTTTTGCGCCGCGTGCGGATGTTCCGACCCTCTGTACACTTTCAAGTGTCTAAACACTTCTCGACCCATTCTGTTTTTCGGTAACATGCCTTTGATTGCTTTTTCGACGATGCGTTCCGGTAATCTCTCTTGCAAGTGACGGAACGTCTCGATTTTCATGGACCCAGGTCTACCGGTCGTGGAAAAGTTTCTGTACAACTTCTCCTCGAATTTCTTCCCCGAAACGACCACTTTCTCAGCGTTGATGACGACCAAGTTCACGCCAGTCGTAAAAGACGGGTGGTACGTAGCCACGTTCCCACCTCTCAAATACGTCGCCGCGACGGACGCCATTCTACCGAGTCTCAAATCCGTCGCATCGACGACCACCCACGGCTTGCGCGAATTATCCACGTCTTCAGCTTTCGGGTAATACGTTTTGTTGAAAAAGTCTGCGCCCTTTTTATCGATGGAAACCCCCTCCGGAGTGTTTTGCAACGACCTACCGCGCAAAGCAGACATTGGCGTCACCAAAACCTCTTTCCTCGTTTTCTGGGCGGATTTTTTGAACGCGCACGTGTTACCAATAAAAGACGACGTGGATGCTAAAGCAGACATGATTAAGTCGTGGAGTTAACTTTTCTTTATTCGAATTTACGATGTGATTCCAAAGATTTGCTTCGTATGATGTATGTTACGATACACACGCGCGTTTAAGAATGACGATTCTCGCGTAAAATAACCTCACAGGGGCAGAGGGGATAAGAATTTTTTTTTCGTTTTTCTTTTTTTTTTCCTTGCAGCAGCTTTTGGCAAGGAAGGGGAGAGAGAACTTTGGCAGACGACGTCGGACGTGGAGAGCCCCCCACAAACCCAGCTCTTGCTTGCCCCCTGCCCCGGTCATGTCATGGTCATGTTTTGGTAGCATCGCATTTCACATTTTAAAAAACAAACTAAAAAACTACGTGCCGCGAGCACGGATTGCTCGCTCGCGGCGACTCTATACTAAACTCCAAACTTCTTATTCTAAAAATGATCGTCGTCTGGACCGGGAGATGACGACGACAACAACCAAGCTTCGGTGGAGGAAAACGGGAGCGGCGGAACGAGTCCTCCGGGATTGAGCGGGAACAAGGACGTGTAATATTGGTTTCTTATCGCGACCATGTCCGTGCTTTCGCGAAACTCGTCCAAGGCGTATAAAGCTTTCAAATACCTGGACAAGTTTGTGTAATCGCAGATGCGCTTGTGACTGCACCGGAAGAGGTGATTATAGACCGCGTCGAACCGGATCAGAGTCGTGTAGAAGCAAACGTCGCACAGAGTGAGAGCGTCGTCCCCGAGCAAGAAGCGCGAGCTCGCTAATCTAGAGTCCAACGCGTCCAACGCCGCGAATAGTTTTGCAACCTCGTCGTCTAGAACGTCCTGAGATTGCGCGAAACCTACTTTATACACGCCATTGTTTACGTTTTCGTACAAATAAGCGCACATTTCATCGATTTCTTTCCGTTTCTCTTTTGGATATAACGACGCGCTTTCTTCGTCACTCTCTTTTTTGCTTAAACAATCAAAGAGCCGAATAATATCAGCGGACTCGTTACAGAGTATCTCAAACGTACCACCACTACTAGCGCTAATGAGCAAGGGTGCGGTAGCTCTACCTTCAAATTTAGTCCCGGAAACGTACGAGTATACGTCTCTCAACGTTTCTATGATCATCTCTCGTTGTTGTTCATCATCGGCATCGGGAAAGAAAATTCGCTCGATGGCTTCTTTCGGCACCATCCACAAACCCGTATTCTTGTTAGGTTCTAGATATATTATTTCCAACTGCAAATCCTCTTCATTATTATCATTATTGCTCTTCGTTTTCAAGCGTTTTTTTACCACCTCACTCACTATTAACGTTCGGTGCGCCCAAGGGCACGTTTTCCCGGCGAAAAGATATAGTTTCTTGCCTTTTGGAAAATCAGCGAAATCTTTCACGCGAAATTGCGACTCTGGTCTCGCGTACTTTCCAGACGTTTTATCTTTAGGCGCCAGTTGACTCATCATCACGCCCCACCCGAGATTCCAGACGTTTTTTGCCACGGAAACTAGTATTCCAGGCGGCAGAGACGACGATGTTTTCGTCGTTTTGGCCGCGCATTCCGTTTTCTTCTTTGCTTTTAATAACTGTAAAGCTCTTCTCGTTGTTTTTGGTCTTTTTCTCAACGAAGAAGGAGAATAAGGAGCGTTTAAACGAACGCCTCGTTCGGGTGCGACGAGCATGTTTGGTTATATGTTACAACGAGCTAATTGCTATTCCTTTTAAAACGATTTAAATACATGCGCGCGCGCGCGCGAGCGGGGGCTGCTTTTGATATAAAAAAAGTGTGGTTGTTTGAGATTTTTTGTCTCGTCATTTTTCAGCAGAAGAAGCAGCTTTTTCCTTCTCTCGATTTAACACTTCCATGTGTCAAAAGACTGTTAATATCAGCCGGCGTGACGCCTCCGACGCGACTGGCCTGACCGATCGTCGACGGACGAACTTTTTCGAGCTTTTCTCTCGCTTCTAACCGCATCGGGATGTCCTTGTAATTAATTTCCGGTGGAATTTCTTTCCCATGTTTACTCAAGTCGCGGTCGATTTGTACTTTTTGTCTCTGGATGAAACCGGCAAATTTGACGCGAATTTCCACGCACTCAGCTTCCCATTTCGTCAAAGGTCTCGGGATCTGGTCAATTCCAGCGTCTTCTTTGTATTCAACGAACTTGTCGTACGTGACGCCTGGTCTTCTCAGAAGCTCTTCCAATGTGAACGACTGTTTTCCTCCGGCGCCGAGATTTTTAGATTGTTCCAAGGCGGCGGCGACGAGCGGAGAGGACTCTTTCAATCGAAATTTTTTCAATCTCGCCAACTCGTTTTCGATCGTATCTCTCTTATCTTCAAACATTTTGAACCGCTCGTCGTCGATCAAGTTACATTCTCTTCCTATGGGCGTTAATCGCGCGTCCGCGTTGTCACTTCGTAAGGCCAATCTGTATTCCGATCTCGACGTTAACATTCTGTACGGCTCGCGCAAATCTTTCGTCACTAAATCGTCAATCAACGTTCCGAGATAACTGCCTTCTCTTTCTAAAATTAGCGGTTTCGTTCCCAACGCCTTCGCGGCAGCATTTGCGCCCGCGACTAAACCTTGCCCGGCGGCTTCTTCGTAACCAGTCGTCCCGTTGATTTGTCCGGAGAAGAACAGGTTGGCAATTTTTTTCGTCTGCAAATCTCTCGTGCATTGGTGCGCCGGTAAGTAGTCGTACTCGACCGCATACGCCGGACGCATCATCGTCGCGTTCTCTAACCCCGGTAATGTTCTCAACAATTCCAACTGTAATCGCTCTGGTAAACCGGTGGAAAACCCCTGAACGTAAATCTCAGGCGCTTTCCTGCCTTCCGGTTCGAGAAAAATTTGGTGCGACTCCTTCTCCGCAAACTTTACAATTTTGTCTTCAATGGAAGGACAATACCTCGGTCCTTTCGAGCTCGCCCACCCGCCGTACGTCGGCGTTTCGTGTAAATTTTCGCGAATAATCTCGTGCGTTCTCGCCGTCGTTCTGGTGAGATAACAGGACATTTGTGGAATGACTAAATGATTCCTCGGATCGAACGAAAAGAACTTGGCGTCCTCGTCGCCTTTTTGTTCCTCGCACTTGGTGTAATCTATAGTCCTGGCGTCTACTCTCGCCGGCGTCCCAGTTTTCAATCGATCGGTTTCAAATCCCAAATTAATCAAGTGCTCAGTTAATCCAACCGAACTGCCTTCCCCGGCGCGTCCGGCGTCTATCGTTTTCCTCCCTACCCAAATCTTACCGTTCATAAACGTCCCGGTTGTCAACACCACCGCTTTCGAGTGAAACTGCATCCCAAAGTGCGTCTCTACGCCAACGCACTCGTCGTTGGAATTCACCAACAATTCAGTCACCATCCCTTCCCGAATGAACACTCTCTCGTTACTCTCCACTTCTTGTCGCATGGCGTTGCTGTATTCCCATTTATCCGTCTGCGCTCGCAGCGCCCACACCGCCGGACCTCGACTGGAATTCAACACTCTTTTTTGTAAGTACGTCTTATCTGCAATCTTCCCCATGCTCCCACCTAACGCGTCGATCTCGTGCACGACTTGTGATTTCGCCGGTCCTCCAATAGCCGGATTACACGGTTGCCACGCTATTTTATCGAGCGACAACGTCAGCAAAAGCGTTCGCGCGCCAACGCGGGCGCTCGCCAACGCGGCTTCGCATCCGGCGTGTCCAGCGCCGACGACGATTACGTCGTAATTTTCCGCGTCCGAAGTGTCCACGAAACCAGAGGATAAGGACGACGAGATTGTCGTCGTCGTCGTCGTCTTATCGAGCGCAGAAGAAGAAGAAGATTTTCTCGTCGTCGTCGTTTTGCGCCGTCGGAGGACACGGACGATGTCGTTCTTCTTTCCGGTGAAAGAAGATCCGAAACCAACGGGAAGTTGTCGTCGAAAAAAAGACGACGAAGTAGAGGAAGAGGGAGAAGAAGATGACGACGACGACGACGAGCGCGGACGAGCGGCGCTTTGCGCCGCCGAACACGAAGATAAAAACATTTCTTTTCTTCTCTCTTTTTTGTTCAAGTAATGCGGATTTTTCGTTCTCTCACACAGAAACAAACAAACAAACAAAAGCGCACGAAGCGTTGTTGCTAAAAGGTAAGCATACATCACGAGTAAAGTCGCATGTATTTTATAAAATAATCTCTTAAAAGTTACAGCGCACAAGTGTTGAGAGTAAGTAAGCGTATCACAAGTAAAATCGTATATTTTAAGCTCTAGTTACAAATTGTGGTTGTTATCGTGGAATAAACTCTCTGAAAATCGCGCGACGAATAACATTACTTCTTGCCCTCTTGCGCCTCGATGGTTTTGCTCGTGAACGCGAAGTCGATGTCCTTGCCGTTCTTGAACGCGCTCGTGTCGTACCACTTGTGGCCGAATTTGGTGCCGTGTTCCATCGGTTCGCCGTTTCTCTTAAACTTTCTCAAGTTGCTGACTTCGCCTTGGACCAAACCCAAGTTGACGGCCATTTGGATCGGGTTTAAGGTACCGCACACGAACGGTAAGAAGATGGCGGAGACGCCAGAGACGCCGATGAAGAGACCAAGGGTCCACACCTTGATGGCGCCGGCGTTTTCGGCGGAGAACAAGTCGTAGGCAAACGCCGGCGAGGTCGCCGCGAGCGTCGCCAAGGAGGTGGAGGCAATCAAGGCTTTTTCCTTGACAGATTCCTAGATGTATGGAAAGCGAGAACAGAGAGAGAGAATAGAAAGTACCGCGTGAGTTTCTCGTGTGCGCGAGAGAAAGAGAAAGAGAAAAAGAGAGAGATAAGAGAGAGAAAGTCCGCCCGATCATCCAGGAAACACGCGCGATTGAAAGAAAACGCTCTCTCGCTCGCACATACACTTTTGACAGACAGATACGGACAAAAGCGAGAGCAAGAGAGCAAAAAAAACAAAATCGAATCATCGAAAAGAGAACGCACCATCGTTTGCTTAGAGACCGCGTTGACTTGGACCTGTGGTAATCAGAGAGAGAGAGAGAGAGGAAAGAGAGAGCGGGTAAGTAACCGCGAGCGAACGAGTGCAGAGGAAGGAAAACGGAAGGAAAAAAGAGGCCGAAACACAAATTCGACGATCTCCCCAGAAAAAGAGAGAGAGAGACCGAGTTTTTCTCGCGTTTTTTTCCTCGCAGAAAGACGACGACAGAACGAAGACGACGACGCGCACCGCTTGACATCTTTGAATCTTCTTTTGCGCTCTGTTCGTTCTCAACGTTGTCGTTTGGCTGCGCGCGCAGAGGGAGGACGATTGGACGGCAAACATATTTTATTTGTATTAGTTTACTATGTGTTATCTTTGTGAGGGGGGTGTCGATTACTCGCCACGAGGAGCTTCTAGTATTTCCTCGGAGAGTGGTGGGACCCTCACGCGAGCTCAGAAGCTCTCGGCTCTCTGAACCACGGGGCCCTCTATTCTGGTCGGAACGCGTGAGATGAGAGAGAGGCTTGTTTTTTTTTTTGATTAACGTTTACCACCTCATTTCCCGGGAGGAGAAGTCCAAAAAAACAGAGAGAAGATACGTCTCTCTCTTCGTATTTAATATCGCTCACACACACGCCCAGAGCGCGCGCGCGCGTTTAAAAAAAAAGAAGAGCGATGATTTCATCGATCGCGTCGCAATCCAGAGTCGCCGTCGCGGCATCGGTTCGAAGACGAGAGAGAAGGACGAGCTCGGCGAGAGCGTCCACGACGAGTGGTGGTGTTTTTGAAGATGGATGTTTTTCACCGTCGTCGTCCTCGTCTTTGTCTTTGTCTTTGTCGAGAGAAGAAGGAAGAGAAAACGTCGCGAGAAGAGATGTGAGAGCGCGCGCGATGCCACCGCCGTCTTCGTCTTCGCATCCGGCGGAAACGCTTTTGGATGAATCGAGAGCGTTGTACGAGCAAGGCGAACGAATGCAAGGGTACAAGAAGCTCGAACAAGCGATGAAGCTCGACGAGGACGCTTCTCTCCCAGTGCGAAGAGAGATTCGATATCAGGCGATGTGTTGCGTGGCGGCGTTTGGAGACGTAGAAATGGCCAAGCAGTATTTGAGAGAGATGGAGTTGTTGGGATTGCCGTACGACGTGGCGATTAACGATCCGTCGTTGATGAGGATGGAATCGTCGGCGTTGATGCGAAACCAGTTGAAGAAGTTCGCGTCCGGGAGCGAGAAGAGTTTCGGGACGGTGCAAAGAGAGGTGTACGAGAGAACGAAAAGGACTTTGCCTGGTGGGCCAGGAGGAGACGCGCCGGTGGTGAATAAAGGTTTGATGGAATTGGAGATTGACGATAACACGGACGCGTCTGTAGGTGGGATTGCAAAGAGAGTCGGCGGGGTTGTGTTGGCGAGCATCGGCGGCTTCGCGCTCTTGTTCTTCGCCGGTTTGAAATTGATCCAAGAGAGCGGATATTAGCTTAGTTTTTTCTTTAACGTTATTATTCGAATATATATGCTATTGATAGTGGAGTTGTTCTTGTAATTTGCACAAACGCGCTGAAAGCTATGATGATATTTTTTTTATTACAAATCGTGATGTTCACTTGTTCAGTATATTTTATTTTACACTCGATCAACGCGGCGAAGGCTGACGGTTCGACAACGAGGAGACGCGTTCGTCACCTTCGTCCTCTTCGCTCGCTTCAAAACCCAACGCAGCCGCGCTCGCGGGTGGGATGTAATCGCGCAAGATGCCATTTCTGGAAGGTTGTCTCAACTTTCTCAACGCCTTGGCTTCAATTTGTCGAATACGTTCGCGAGTCACCGAGAACACGTTGCCAATCTCTTCCAACGTTTTCACTCTGCCGTCATCTAAGCCGTATCGCAACCGCAACACGTCTCGCTCTCTCGGGTTCAGAGTGTTCAAAACATTTTCCAAGTCTTCCTTCAGAAGCACTTTACCGGAAGATTCTTCCGGGTGCTCCGTGATGTTATCAACCAACGTGTCTTCAACCGTTCGCTTATCGTCATCCGCACCGACCGCTTGCGCCAAGGATACCGGAGCCATGGCAGCTTTCTTGATCTGCGTGATTTTTGATTCGGGCATTTCCATCATCTTTGAAATTTCCTCCAACGTAGCCTCTCGTCCGTTTTGGACGATAAACTTTTGTTCGAGTTTGTTCATTCGCGAAATGATTTCAAACAAGTGCACGGGCAAACGAATCGTTCTCGATTGATCCGAGATTGATCTCGTCACAGCTTGGCGAATCCACCAGTGCGCGTACGTCGAAAACTTGTAACCACGTTCGAAATCAAACTTCTCGGCGCCTCTGATTAAACCAACGCATCCTTCTTGAATTAAATCTTGGAAAGACATGTTGCGATTCGCGTATCGCTTGGCGATGGAAACGACCAACCGAAGGTTCGCTTGAATCATGTGATTCTTCGCGTTCTTCCCTTCCGTTAATCTCATTTCGAGTTCGGGTTCGGTTAAACCTAATTCTCTGGCCCACATGCTCTTGGTAACTTTACCTCCGTGCGTTTGCGCAATCGGGTCGTTACCTTCGGCTACTCTTGCGACCAACTCCTTGTACGTCGTTTCTAAGTTCATCAAATCTTGAATTTTCCTCGCCAACTGCACCTCTTGGTTCGCGTTCAACAGAGACACCGATCCAATCTCTTTTAAATACACTTTCATGGAATCTACTTGTTGCTGACTTTGCGAATTCTGTTGAAGGGTTCCTCTTGGATTCATAACGCGACTTCGTCCTGTTCGAGAGGACGGTTTCGTCTTTCGCTTCGCCAGCCTCGCCTCTTGCATCTTGCCGACAATCTTATCCGAAGCTCGGACTCTTTCCGAAACTTCATCCAACTCGGCAGCTTTTTGATTAGCAATCTTGATCGCTTTCTTCGTCGAAGATGAATTCCTCTGCGAACGGACGCCTCTGGCAATGCGCATCGCGCGCTCTGTTCGAACACTCGCCGCGGACTTGATAACTCTTCGCGTCTTTGGTAAAACTGAATCCTCTCCTTTTCCTTTCTTCCCTTTTATCGTTTCCTTTGTAATTTTCTTTTCTAATTCCGCTTCGATCGACGCAATTTCAACGCCGAGAGATCCTTTCACTTCGATTTCGTCGTCCAAGTCTTCCTCGTCGTCATCGTCCAAGTCGAGATCTTCATCGTCGTCGTCGTCGCTCATCAGAAGTAACTCTTCGTCATCTCTTTTCTTGCTTCTACTTGTCCGCGACGACGTCGTCGTCGTCGCCGTCGCGCTTCTCTTCGGCTTCTTCACTCCGCGCATCGTTTCTGTATCCGAATCCTTCTCTAAAGTGTTTTCCAGCTGATCCAATTCCTTTCGAGTCGGCAACACGTTCATCGCCTCGCTCGCCGCGTGCAACTCGTTCACCCTCGATAAGAGAGCATCGATGTCTAGGTCAGCTACATCTCCGCCGATATCCAAATCCATGCTCGCACCGGCGCTATCACCTCTCGGTATGCTGATCGCCCTACCTAACACCCGCGTCGACGCTCCTTTGCTTTTAAACGCCGCCGTCGATGAGTGCGATATTTTTTTCGTATTGATCTTTCCACTTCCCGAAGAATTGAACGAATTATCTCCAACCGCACCGCTGTGACGAGCGCTTCTCCCCGGAAGCGAGGAGGAGGAGTTTTTCGATTTTCGGAAATCGTCCGCCGCGTTGGTCACGCGAAGCGCACGCGTTGGTCTCGATGACGTTTTCGTGTTGTATGATGTTGATGCTACTTGATTCGACGCTATTCTTGCCCTCGCGCTCACGCACAGATGCGACATAGAGGCAGACATTCTTTTTAAGCGCGCGCCAGCGAAATTTTTTGCACACCCAGCCGCTTAAAAATTACTCACTCTCTTCGTTTGCGCGTACGTCACAATATAAAAAGTTTTCTCGAGCTCTCTCTCTCTCTCTGTGTATGTGCGTGTATTCGTATATCCTCCTCCTGGACGCTTCCAAAGAAATCTCAATTTTGTGATTCCGATTTGAAACGAGAGGTTGTTGGTTCGCGCGCGTTGCAGAGTGCGCGCTTTACGTTCCAGAGAGAGTGAGGGGACCGGTTCAAGTTCTCGTTATTTTTTCCTTGTGTGCCTCAAAATTTTTTTGTGGGTGGCGATCTTTCTTTTTGATTCATCAGAGCCGAAAGTTTTCGCGAGAGTTCGACGGAGAGTTCAGTTCTTCTCTCCGTCTCCGCGTTGCCCTTCGAAAAAAAAAAATGTTCATTTCACATCAATTCACACCAGCAGCAGCAGCAGCAGCAGCGCGTGAAAGTGCACACATCTAACTCGCCCCCTCGCGCGATATCGAACACGCACGAAAAACTAACTAAAAA
>Ga0181557_1001158_pt1 | contig 30950 bp, 23 predicted proteins | sample 011ome_23_FD_148632 | JGI IMG/M metagenome (GOLD analysis project Ga0181557, IMG submission 148632) | Coastal salt marsh microbial communities from the Groves Creek Marsh, Skidaway Island, Georgia - 011506CT metaG (spades assembly) | ecosystem: Environmental > Aquatic > Marine > Intertidal zone...
TCGCATTTTTTCTCATCAATCCATCATCATCATCATCGTCGTCGTCGTCAAAAGAATCTTCGTCACGAATCAATCGATTTTTCCACACGTGCGCTCCCAAAATCAAAAACAAGACTGCGCAGCATAAAAGTCTCCTCTTCAGTTGCCGTTTCCGTAAAATCGGCATCGCGTTTTTGTTTTCTCCCATTATTCTTTGATACGTAGATAATAGATACTATACTACTCTACTGCTGCTGTGTTTAATCCTCTTTTTGCCTTGAAAAAAGTGCAGCTGTTTTTTGGTCTAAATTTTTGGTCTAAATTTTGGTCTAAATTTTTGGTACATTTTTGGTCTAAATTTCTGGTCTAAAAATTTGGTTCTGTTTTGTTAATTTTTTTTATTTTTGGTCTTAATTTTGCACAGAAAACGACAGACAAATTCTCTTCTCTCTTCTCTCTTCTCTCTCTCTCTTTCTACACACACATATATATAATATAGAATCACACCATCAAAAGACGAAAATGAAAAGCAGAACGCGAAGAACGAGACCCCCAGAAACGACGCGCGGCCTCTGCCGAGGAGGAGGACGACGCTCTTCTTTTTCTTTTTCGTTTTGTATCTTTTTTGTCTTCTTTTTCTCTTTCATGATGATGCAAACGACGACGAAAACGACAGTGGAAGCGAGACGGTCGTTTTTTAGCAAAACGCCTTTACCAGAAGAGACTTTAAAATCAAACGCGCAACATCACGACCACTCTTTCGGCGGCGACGTGGAGACGCATCATGAGTACGACGACGACGAGCACAACAGATGGGAACACGACGAAGATTTCGACGAAGACTACCACGATTACGACCGGTACCACGATTTTAACGTCACCAAACGATTGGAAGAAATCTTCCCTGTGATCGATTTGGACCAAAACGGAATCGTCTCGCGAGAAGAGCTCAGAATTTGGCACTACGCGCAGGCGAGGAACCACTCGGAAAACCGAGCGGAACACGAATTCGACGTCACGGATAACGACCACGACGGGTTCGTGACTTTGAAAGAATATTTGGAGGATGATTTCGACGTCGACGTGACCGGGAACGGGACCGAGAAGGAAATGGAGGAGTACAACGTTCGATGGATACGCAACGCGAGGAAAGTGTTCGAGTTGACGGATACCGATAAAGATGGGAAGTTGAACAGGACGGAATTTTTTTACTTCATACATCCGGAGGAAGGGAAAAGAGGGTCGGAGATTGGGAAGCATCTGGTCGCGGAGACGATTCGGGATCACGACACGAATATGGACGAGAAGTTGAATTTCACGGAATTCTACGAAAGTTTGTTTCACCAAGTGGACGAAGTCGAAGAGGAACCTGTTGGGAGCGATGATAAAACGAATAGCAACGAAGAGGGTAGCAACAACAACGACGCGTACGATGAAAGCGTTATGCGCGTGCGAGCCTTAGCGCTGTTTGCTCGATTAGATAAAGATAAAGACGGGTTAGTCACCTCGCACGAGTTACACGCGGACGAGGCGAGTTACAAAAAATTACATCCGACCAACGACGATCACGCGAGAGACCAAAGCGGGAGCTTAGTCGACGACGCGGACGAGAATAAAGACGGCGGTCTGAGTTTGGTGGAAATTTTAAAGAATAAGATGATGTTTTACTCCACGGCGATGACGAGCGAGGACGATTATCACGATTATCACGACGAGTTTTAATTTTTACGCGACGATGTGAGATACAACAAACAACATATTTTGATCGCTCTGCTCTACTTTACATTTTACACGCTGCTAAAAAACTATATATACTATTGTTGTTTGTACAGATCGAACCGTTCTCCGATGGCTTTTACGGCAAATGCGCACGCCTTCTTCGCGTACGATTTGAAAATCGGTTCCAACTGTTTTCTTTTTCTCGTCGACTCGTCCTCCTCCATTTTTTTGGGGTGCCACAACGCCTTCTCGTTCACGCCGGACGAGCAATACCACATCGCGCTTTGAGCGAGTTCTCGAGCTCTGAATAAATCAATGGCACCTTCTTCATTTTTGAACGACGCATTTATTACCGCTTTCCGTATGTTTTGAAACTCCTCGCTTGAGATATCGGAGACGCAGTGTTCGATGATATCCGAAACGTGAAAGTCAATCGCTTCCAACGGGATGTCAAATTTCACAAACGGATGCGCAGACATCTCTTTGAGAAGCGTCGAATCTAATCGCGGACTGTTGCTTTTAATTTTATCCATCCAAAGTAACGAATCTATAGATTCGAATCTTCGCACCCAAACGCGAATAAAGTTCTTGAGCATTTTCACGTCGCCTTCCATGCCGCCAAACTGCGCGCGTACGATCAAGGACGCAATCAAAAGCGTTTCTTCGCTGTTCGAGCCAAACTTTTCTTGGATGGAGGAAAGGGACGGTAAAACGTCGACATCGTCGTCTGAGTCGTCATTTTTCACCTCTTTCACTTCTTTTTCATCTACGAGTGTTGTTCCATCGTCGCGAAACTCCTGCGCGGCGAGCTCGCTCGCTATTCGGCACACCTCCTCTTTGATTCTCGTCGAAGCGACAAAGTTTTTCGACAGCGCAATCATCAACCACGCTAAGAACGGTAAATCCGGATGTAAAGTTCCATCTTCTATGGATATAATCATCAATCTTCTCACGCACTGCATGAACGTATCGTTCCTCCGCGTCATAGCTTTGGCCACTCGATACGTCGGACCGACGCGTTTTCTTCTCACATTTTTTTGCAAAGCCGACGCCAACACGGATTGTGATAACCGATGGTTGGTATACGTCGCACGAATAGTTGTGGTGGTGTTGTTTTTATCCTCGTCGTCGATAAAAGTGCGATTATTATCATTTCCGTTTATCGAAACCGTCAAAGTTGTCTTGCATTTGATCCCGCCTCGCTCGATCTCTTTCAGCGCGGTTGCGCCGCTGAATAAAGCTTTGTCGACAAAAACACTCTTTTCAAACGCCAAGTTCCATTTTCCTTCTTCATCGAAACTCAGAACCAAATACTTCTTACACTCGGACAATCGCTGATTCTGTATGAGCGTCGTAAACGCGTTAGTATTGCAGTCATTTTCGTTCATCTTCTTCTTCTTCTTTTCCGACTCAAAACTCGTCTCCTTCTCTTCTTCTTCTTCTTTGTCTTCTTCTTTCGATGAACTGCTCTTTGTCTTCTTCTCAAAAGCATCATCAAACTCGTCGAGATCGAAATCTCCTTTACCAACGCACTCCGACGCGTGCGCATCGATCAAGGTCCAGTGAAAATCCTTCGTGCATATTGGACATGTTTTCAACGCGCTTTCGTTCTTCTTCAATTTTTTTTTACCTGACCTTTCTTGCTCGTCTTTGTTTCTTTTATTCTTAGTAGTGCTCTTCTTTAAAGGAAAGAAGTCTCCGATGGTCGCGCTGCTTTTCGTCGCGCTCTTATTCTTTCCGCTGCTTTTCATGCTGCTCTCTTTTTAAGTCTTTTTCTTGAGAAGGTAGTAAAAAGTGATCAACTTTTGCGCGACAACTTTGACGCGTTTGGATTTGCGTTTCTTAGCAGTCTCAACTAAAACAAGAAGGCTGTCCTCTCGCTCTCGTTTCATTTTTATTATAGTATCTCTCTCTTTGTCTTCTTTGTCTTCTTCTTGACGACGAGGAAAAGGAGGAAAAAACGCGCGAGAGAGGTACTAACTGACGCGTCTCTCTCTTTCTCTCTTTCTCTCTTTCTCGCGCAGAACAGCGTCGTGTTTATACCAACACAACACAGAGGTGTTTGATTTTTGAATTTACGAGTAAATTCCCCAGTCTCTTTCTTAAAGTCTGTACGATTCACCCCTCGCTCTCTGGATGATGATGATATCTCAAACGACTCGAAATATATCGAGCGAACAGTTCCAACGCAGTTCGTCGCGTTTGAAGTTTTCCAAATCGCACAGTTTTTGGAGGAGATCAACGAATACTACTCTAGTCTGTGTTTTATTCTGAGGTTCGATTTTTGAATTTTAGGGGAAAAAACTCAAGAGTCAATTCCTCACAAAGAGAGTTTCTATCAGAGATGAAGAGAGATGAGGCGACGGTTTCGAATCAAAACCAACAGAACTCGTCCTCGTCTTTGCCAGGAGAAACGACGACGATGAAAATTTCTGACGCGCTCAAAAAACTGGACTGTTTATACCTGCTGGATGCGTTCGAAGAACGAGACGTGAGAACTGTTTTGGATTTGGAAAATGTGTTGATGGATAAGTTACTGGTGTCTTCGTCGGAAGTAAAAGAAGAAGACGACAGAGAAGAAGACAAAGACATCGAAGAAGAATATGTGAAAAAAGAAGTCATCGAGTTCATCGCGGAGGAATTCTGCTTCGGAGAAACAAAATACGCGGAAAAGATACTCGAGGAAACGAAGAAAGAACTGATGACGAGAAAACGGAACTTTAACGAGGAAAAGAAAGAAAAAGACACGAGAACGATGACATTCGGCCGGATGTATTCAAAGACATTCCTCGCAAAAACGACAAGTTTATACGACATGCACATGGGCGCGGAGAATATGGGCCCGTTTTTGTACCAGTTGTGTAGGTTTACGAAACCAGAAAACGTGTTAGAGATTGGCGCGGGGTACACGTCCGTATATTTGATGCAAGCGTTGCGAGATAACAAAAAGGAGATCGAGGTGTACGAGCGCATGCGGGAGGAACACTCGTGCGTCGTGAGAAACGAAAACCCGAACGGTAAGGACACGCCGTGGTCGAACGAGGCATATTTTAGCAGAAAGAGTGAAAAAAGGAAAACCAGAGAGACGTACGAGCCGCAGTTACACGTCGTGGACAACATGGCGCACGCTCATACGACAGCGCACTTGGTCAAAGAGTGCTCGGAAGAGTTGAACGACGACGATGAAGAAAACAACTTTTTAGTCGTACACGAAGCCGACGCATTCAATCCAGACTTATCCGCCACGTTAGCCCCGGGTGTTCAGTTTGATTTCTTATGGATAGATTTAGGCGCGGCGAATAGAATAGAGACGTTTTTGAAGAACTTTTGGTTTCGCGTGAAACCGGGCGGGTACGTCGCGGTGCACTCGACGCTGACGAATAGTTTATCCCGAGAGTGGTTGGAAAAAATGCGCATGTTGGCTCGAAACGGAGGTAAAAATGCAGACGGAAGCGTATCTGAATACGGCGTCTTCGAAACCATGTCATTTTTAGAACCGCACAAACTGTTTCAGAACTCGTTCACCATTTTCCAACGAAGAGACGCGCATCCGATCGATTCGAGCGAGTACGCAGAACCAGTATTGACGAAGTTTCCGTAACGCTTCTTTGTATTTTTATATTATTAGTTAAAATACTACGGTATTAAAATATTTCAATTATCTTTTCACAACATCGGGCAGCCTGGCGTTTCTTCTTACAGCGCGCGCTTTTGCATACATTTTTGTATTTGTTGTTGTTGTTGTTTTCCTCTCCTTTTGTTTGTTGTACTCTTCTGTGCCCGTTGTGAAATATTTTGCAGCAATACATGTTTCTTTCGCTTTTTTTCTCTTCTCTTTGCTCTTTCTTTTGACGATGACTCTTACTCTCTCATACATACGATGATAATAAATAACCCTTCTCTCTCTCTCTCTCTCTCTCTCTCTCTCTCTCTCACTCTCTCTCTTTTCGTGACGACTCAAACTCAAAAGTATTAATAATGACTACGGAACCTCGACGACTTTCATCAACGGATCGCCGTGTAATCGATGGACGCCGACGACTAAATCTCCAGTTTTTACAATCCTCATGTGATCTCTGGCGTACAAAATCGCATTCGATAACACCTCTTGCGGTAACGCCGTCTCGCCTCTCCATTCCATCTTCTCCATGATCGGAACGACGCCGCGGGAAAGCAACAAACGCCGAGCGCTGTTGCCGTGATCGTGGTTCGGTCGATTAATCGCCACGGCCACGATTGGACAGTTTGGTCGGTATTTCGCGATTAATCGCGAGGTGTTCCCGGATTTCGATAACGTGATGATGACTTTCGCGCCGATTTCATCCGCAGTTTGCGCGCTCGCCGCGGCGACGGATTCCAACGAAGGCACGTGCCACGAGAATCGCAGAAAAGGTTTCGAGGACGTGTGCATGCCGAAACCCAACGGTTGCGGTGAACGACTCCCATCAGCCGCCCCGTTCGCCTCGAACGCTTCCGCTTCGCCACAAATATCTGCCATGGCAGATACCGCGTCCAACGGGTACTTCCCCGCCGCAGTTTCCCCGGACAGCATGACGCAATCGGTGCCGTCGATGACGGCGTTGGCGACATCCGTCGCTTCCGCTCTCGTCGGTCTCGGCGCGCCCGTCATGGACTCTAACATTTGCGTCGCGGTAATGACTGGTTTCCCGGCTTCGTTACACCTTCGAATCATTCTTTTTTGCGCCAAGAAAATTTGCTCCATGCGAATCTCCATCCCTAAATCCCCTCGAGCGACCATCACGCCGTCCGATTTGTTCACGATGTCCTCAAAATTATCTAAACCTTCCATGTTTTCCACTTTCGCGATAATTCCGATTTTCCTCCCCGGCGTTTCTCCAACCACGTCACGTATGACGTCGATGTCCGATCCTTTTCTAACGAAGGAAGCGGCGATGAAATCTACGTTATTCTTCACCCCCCAATTCAAAATGTCGTCTTTATCTTTTTCCGTTATCGTCGGTAAGTTTACGTTCACTCTCGGTAAATTCATGTTTTTCCGTTCGCCAAGCATGGCTGAGTTTTCGCACCTGCACACAACCTCTCCTTTTCGAACGTCCGTGTCGAGAACTTTCAAAGTAATCGACCCGTCCGCGCACAAAATCTTACTCCCTCGTTTCACGTCCTTGGCGAGATCCGGGTAACTCACCGCGATCTTCTTCGCGTTTCCTTTCACCTCGTAATCGGTGGTTAAAGTTAACTCCTCCCCTTGATGCAACTGCACCGGTTCTCCGTTTTCTAACATCCCCGTCCTTATCTCCGGTCCTTTCGTGTCCAAAAAAACCGCGCACATCAACCCGGTATTCTCCGTCGCTTTCTTCAAATTGTCCAACGTTTCCTGATGGTACTCGTGCGTGCCGTGCGAAAAGTTAAATCTGGCGACCGACATCCCGGTTTGTAACAAATTCTCCAACTGCTCCACCGTCCTCGACGAAGGGCCTAACGTGCATATAATTTTCGTCTTAAAATCCAAGGTTGTTCGACAATTGTCCAACACGTGTTTCTTCGCCACTAAGGAGCCGTCGCGGTTCGATCGCATCGAGGAGTTGTCCTCTGGACCATTTTGCTCGTCGTACGAGCCGGAAATATCGCACCAGAATCCACCTTTGTAAGAGATTTCATCCTCAAAATCTTCGTCCTCGTCGTCGAACGTTCTGTTTTCTTCTCGATCTGGTCGTCGAATCGCTCTGTGAGTCGCAGTCGCGCGTTGTTTCTGATGATGTTTTTGATATTTAACGTGTGCGCTCTGATGAGCCCCGTTTTTAGGGGTATAATAACGTTGCCTTTGTCTCGATGTTCTCGCGCACACGAAAACGCTCAAAAGAGACGACGACGATTTCGAAAACGACATCACGTTCAAACACTAAAAAGCAGCTCTCTCTTTTGTGATGAGATGTACTCTCGCAGTCTTTCGATCGTCTTTATTCTAGAGAAGGAGTAGAGTAGTAGTATATTAAGTATAAAAATGGGGATAAAATAAAGCGGTCGTTTGAATAAAAAAAGCGACACTTTATTCTCTTCGACTGAGCGTTTTAGTGGGATCACGGTTTAGGGTTTTTAAAAAACGCTCCGATTTTTTTTCTCTTTTTTTTCTGCTTCTTCTGTGTGAAAAAAAAGGATGTGAAATGCGTTAGAAATTCATTCATTCGCGTAGTAGCTCTGAACGGAAGAGAAGAGCGCGTTTATTATTATACACACAGTGTAGAAAGCGTTTATTATAAGTTTCATCATGGGTGGAGGAGAAGAGTTCTTTGCGTCTTCTTTGTCTTCTTCTTCTTCCTCGAAGAAAGACGGAGACGATGCGTTTGCGTTTCCAGAGCGAGATTCGGACGAGGAAAATTTGGACGAGGAAAAAGAAGAAGGCGAGAAGACGCGCGTGATGAAGACGAGAGTTTCAAAGGAAGAAGAAGACAAAGAAGATGAAAAGAGCGAAGAGGACGATTCAGAGGACGATTCTTCGGTTTCAGAGGAGGAATTGGAAGAGTACGAGAAGTTGGACGACACCTTGAACACCGATTCAAAAGGTGCTGGTGGTCAAAGTGGTGATTTTGTGAGATCATCATCTTCATCCGATGGACCGAACGAAGAACACGACAAAGAGTACTACCCAAACGCCGGTCCGAAAACAAAAGACGAACACGAACGTCAAACAAAACTCCGCTTGATGATTATTCGCCAACGCGATAAGGAGTTTAAACTTGATCAAAAGTTTAAATCGAAATCCATCGTCAAATTGAACAACGAAGCGGTGGAAGCGTTGAAAAAAGGCGACGACATCGAAGCGATTGCAAAGTACGCGAAAGTGTTTCGAAAAGCGCACGAGAATAACTTAACGCACGAGTTAATGCACGTGTGTCACTCAAATCGTGCGGTGGCGTATTTGAACTTGGGTTTGTTCGAAGAGGCGTTGTGGGACGCGAATAAATCGCAAGATTTAGCGAACGAGAGATACTATCGAACGCAATCCGCCGGCGGTCAAGTCTTGAACGTGTTCGTCAAAGGGTACGCGAGAAAAGGGTTCGCGTTGATGGGTTTGCGCATGCACCGATTAGCAAAATCAGTCTTCGAAACCGGGCTGGAATTTTCCCCTAAAGACGAGGAGTTGAAAAGAGGTTTGGAAGAAGCCGTCGTCGCCGTCTTGGCGGATTTGCACAACGGGAAAGGTTTCGTCAAAAATCGAGAGACGTTCCAGTGCTTACCAGCGCCAGAAAAGAAACATCAACAAGAACGACTGACGAATTTACCGTACGCGAGTCCGTTACACAGAGTGCATCCGAAAGATATGCTCCCGACGCAGCTTTTAACGCCGTTCCAAGCGGAAAATGATTACCATTTGAAAGATACGTATAATTACATGACGGTTCAAGCCGATATCGCGATACCGAAGAGACATTTCAAATACTTGGAAGATACGGTGAGACGCAAACAATATACTAAAGCCATCGAGATTGCAATCAAAAAACTCCAAAATGAAAATAAAGACGTTCGAGCGTTACATCTCGGATGTGGTGCCGGGTTGATGACCATGCACTTACTCGACAAAGGCGCGCACCACGTCACCGCGTGCGAGAGATGGTTGTACCAAGCCATGGCGTGTAAAGAAAACTTGTTGAACAACGGATTCTGCGACGATCAAGTGAAAGTGATTTATAAAAGGCCCACGGATTTATCTTTACTCGCGGACGTTCCGGTGTATTGCAACTTGTTTTTGAACGATATCATCGACGACGGATTACTCTCCTCCGGTTTAATCCCGTCCACGAAGCACTGTTTGCAAAATTTACTCTTGCCGGACTGTATCGTCTTACCGTCGTCCGCGACCGTGTTCGCGCAAGCGATTGAGATTAAATCGAGAAATATTTGCGGGTTAGACGTTTCCGCGATGGACTTATACCGTTCGCACCCGACGTACTCCGCCGGTGTCCCGATTGATCCGGACTCTTACAGAGCGCTTTCGAAACCGAAGGAAATTTGGCACTTTGATCTCGGAAATCCGCCCGAGGCGAGCGATCAAAAGTTTGTCGATTTCGAGTTTACGAAAGACGGGACGTTTAACGCCGTTTTGTTCTGGTACGAACTACACTTGATCGAGGACGTGAAAATATCGACCAGAGGCGTTACGAATGAGGAGGAGTTTGGCGACGCCGATGATGATGATGATGAGAACATCGTCGTATCGAGTTTAACGCCTTCACTTTTCTACCTCGACGGCGAGATCAAATCGTACGCGAACCACGTCGTTCCGATCAAATGTTCGCACAACACGGTCGCCATGCAATTTACCGTCGAAGACGCGGATTACATGCACATGATGAAGAAAGATGCGAGTTTTCCAAAGTATCAGTTTTCGATTTTAGCGGACGAAAGGCGAGCCAAGGCGTACGACGCGGCGATTCAACGACAGATAAAATTCTTAAAAAATCGCGAAGGATACGCGAACGTTCTCGATATCGGTTCCGGATCTGGTTTATTAACGATGATGGCTGCTCGTGCAAACGCGGACACGGTGATCTCCTGCGAAATGCTTCCATCCCTCGCCACGTGCACTCGCCGAAACGTGGCCCAAAACAACCTCTCGCGAAACGTCAACGTGATTTGCAAAGACGCCGCTTTACTCGAACGCGGCATTCACGGTCCACACGAAGGGTGCAACATGATCGTCGTCGACTTGTTCGATTGCGGCTTAACCGGCGAACACGTGTTGTACATGATCGAAGAAGCGCGACGTAAAGTCGCGAACGTCGGATCCGTCGTCGTGCCTGCCGCGGCGACGATATACGCCATGGGCGTCGAGGCGTACACGACTGAAATCGACGGGTTCGACATGTCCGCGCAAAACAAATACCGCTGGGATTCGAAATACGAACCGGTTGAAATGGAAAACGTGAAACACCGAAGATTGACGAAACCGAAAAAAGTGTTCGAATTCTTCTTCGATAACTCGATGAAACAGAAAGGTCGCGAAACCGTGATCAAGTTAGAAACCGTCGCCAGCGGCTACTTGAACGCCGTCGTCTTTTGGTTCGATTTGCACATGGACGAAGAAGAAACGATCACGACTGCACCAAAAGGAATTGGAAAAGGTGGAAGAGTCCAAGACGAGGCAAAGTTAATGCGAGATTTAGACGGGAAGAAGACGAAGAAAGTGATGGAGGAGAGTTTACGAAGAGTACGCGAGAAGCTCGCGAGAAATCCAAGGGCGAAGGAGTACGAAGGAGTTTCTTCTTCAATCGCCGACGCCGACGCCGACGTCGATGGAGCTCATAATAAAGTAAAGGAGAAAAACACAGAAGAAATTGGTGGTGCACTCGCGACACAAACATCCTACACCACCGACGACGACAGCGACAGCGACGACGACGACGACGGAGGAAATAACCACTACTGGGGCCAAGCGATGCAATACCTCGAACGCGCCGTACAAATAAAAGGCGGTAAAAAAATAGCCGTTTTGGCGAAACGAGAAGCCGATGTGATACGTTTCTCTTTAAAAGAAGGCGTCGGCTCGTGGGTCGGAAAACCACCGTGGAAAATCGAATGGGGCGGCGGCGCCTCGGTCGAATCCCCACACTTCCAAAGAGTGCATTACTGTCAACTCCTCGTGAACGACTTTTTAATGCGCTTGCGTTCGAAGCGGTTCGCGCCGATTGAGAAAGACATGCGGATGATTTTAGCGCACTGCGGGAGTTTGTTTTTGGACCCAGAAGCGTTGACGGACGTGTATCACAGACTCGTCGCGTTGGAGTTGTTGCACGGCGCGCCGGAGTTTTCACCCGGAGCGAGCATGGAGGCGTTGACGAAGCCGACGTTTCGTTTGCACTAATGATATCAAGAAGAGGAAGATTTTTTAAGTACCTACTACTACATTTACGGACACATGATACTGGTACTCACGCATTATATACGCTACTATGCTGCTACAACTACTACTTTAAAAGAAGACCTCTTTGCTTATTGTGCCAATCAATCACGTCCGCGTACTTCAAACTCCCTCCGAAACAATCCAAGGCGGAACCGATGGTCACGTCCACTCGATTCTGTCCGTACGTTTTCACGAGCTCTAAATCCTCGATCGATCTCGCCCCTCCGGCGTAAGTGACTGGAATTTGGCAATATTTCCCCAACAACTCCACTAAATCTAAATCCAAACCCATTTTTTTCCCTTCCACGTCCACGCCGTGGACGAGAAACTCGTCGCACTTCTCGCTTAAACGTTCTAAAGTTTTCTCGTCGACGCACACGTCGGTCCATTTTTGCCATCGATCGGTGACAACTTTATACTTGTTCCCATCTTTTTCGTCTCTACGACAGCTCAAATCTAACACCAACCGTTTCTTCCCAATTACTCTTATTAATTTCTCCAATCTCTCCTCGTCTAACTTGCCGTCGTGAAACACGTAACTCGTCACGATCACGTGACTCGCACCGTTCTCGAGATACTCCAACGCCGTCTCCGCGGTGACGCCGCCGCCAATCTGTAATCCGCCGGGAAACGCTCTCGTGGCTTCTAAAGCCGCTTCTTTCGTCTCCAAATCTTTGCTTAACAATATCGCGTGTCCGCCGTAGATGTTATCCCGTTTGTACATCTCCGCGAATTCGCTCGATTTCACGTCCGTTTCAAAGTTCGTCTCAGGTTTCTCCTCGTCGACGGACTTTTCGTCTCGTAAGCTCGAGCCGACGATTTGTTTCACCTTTCCGAGGTGGATGTCGATGCACGGGCGGAAAGATACGATGTTATTATTATTCGTATCATTACTCTCGCTTTTATCGTCACTTTGAGGGGTTCTCGTCGTCGCGCTTTGTGCACAAAGAAGAATCGTACTCCTGTTCCGCGTAACTGTATTCCTTCCCCGTCGTTCCGCGATGAGAAAATGATGATTTCGTACTCGGAAACAAGGACAGCACTGCGACATTTTCTTCGACGTAAACGACGCACATTTCGACGATGCTTTTGATTTCGACTTCGATGCGCTCGCTGTGAAGCTTTTGACCGTTGGAATCGTCGAAATCATCATCGTAATCTTTGTTTTGAGATGTGAATTTTGCGCGTAAAAATGGAGCAAATTGCTTCATTTTTACGCGTTGTTTAGCAGCATCATAAAGAGGAACAAGATGGAACCAAATGGTCGTCAAAACGATCGAGAACGAAGAAATCAAGATCTGTTCCTCCACTGCCCGGAAAAATTCTACCTCTGCTCGGCGTTTTCTGACCACCCGCCTCCAAACGCCAAAGGCATCACCGAAGATTCCAGACTTTTACTCTACGCGTTGCACGAACAAGCGACCCGATCTGGAGGCGTGAGAGAGAAGGAGGAACTACTCAAACCCACGTTTTGGCAAAGAATATACGACCCGGAAAGCGTTTTACGATACGAGGCGTGGAAAATGGTCTCAAACATGCCCGCAATCGTCGCCATGGAGAAGTATTGCGAAGAGGTTGAAAACTTCAACCAAAACTGGTGGCAGTTGATGACTGAAAACTGCACGTACGAAGAGAAGGCGAAGATGTTATCGATGGCGGACGAATCCTCGGAGGAGTATTATTTACAGGTTGGGATGCGGTTGCTCGTACCTCCGACGGGGACGGGGACGACGACGTCGTCGTCGTCTTCGGAGAGGGAGGGAATACGGACGTTCGGATCGGTGATATTTAGCGGCGGCGAGAGGAGTAGTAGTAGTCCGCGGAAAGGAAGAGGAGGGAAGAGTAGGTTCGCGTTGGAGAGTAAGATGCCGGAAAAGAACGAGTGGAGGACGATTGTCGCGCAACCGATGAAGAAAACAACAACGGTGGCGAACGAGAACGAGAGTAGTAATAATAATAGCAGCAGAGAAAAGAAGTTAGAAACGACCACGCGCCAACGATTCCCGCAGAAAAGATTCGGACACATAGCGCATAAAGTAGGCGAAGAGTTGATTATTTCGCACGGAAATAAAGACGGACGATTGTTGAGCGATTGTTGGGCGCTGGATTTGATGGAGTTAAGGTGGAAGAGGAAAGAGTTGAAGTGGCCGGGGTCGCCGTGCGCGGACGCGGCTTCGATCGCCACCGCGGATGGAGAGATTTACTTGTTTCGAGGCATCGGCACGAAGAGCGACGAAGACGCGCTGTTGGTGACGACGAATACGAATAGTGATAGCAACAACAGTAACAACAGTACTAATATCTTCGAGAAGAAGATGATGATGACGGTTTCCAAGTTGGATTTATCGGACATCGGAGGAAAGCTGAACGAGTTAAAATGGCAACACGTCGCGGCGGTTGGATCTGGCGGATCTTCCGATTTACCGTGCGCGAGAACGGGACACACGGCTACGTTGTTTGAAACTGACGACGTGGTGTACGTCTTCGGAGGCATGTCCGTTGGAGACGCGAAGAAGAACGTGAAATCTGTTCCTTTGAACGATTTGTGGGAGTTTTCGTTGATTACGAAAACGTGGCGACAGATACTCACTACTACTACTACTAAAACGGAAGGAGAGGAGAGCGAAAAATCGTCTCGTTCAAAATCATACGTTCCTTGCGCACCACCTACGGCGAGAGGATCTCACGTCGCGGGAAGATGCGGCCGTTTCCTTCTCGTATTCGGCGGCGCAGCCGGGAACGTCTTGAGCGATACGGACGTGCACTGTTTCGATACGCGCGCGTACCAATGGATAAAAGTCGCCTCTGAAATCTCCGACGAAGACGATAAAAAGCTCATTAAAATAGCCCCACGAGCTGGTCACTGCGCGACTATGTCCGAAGACGGCACCAAAATGTTCATCTGCGGCGGCGGCGATAATCAATCCGCGTTGCTCGAAACGCTTTCGCTGGATTGCTCCGAGCTCTTCTCCGAGTTCTCCGAGAAGAAGAAGAAGAAAACGAAGAAGAACGACGACGACCACGACGACAACAACAACAACATCAACTCCTCCTCTTCTCCGCCAAAACTCTCCTGGTCTCTCCTCGTCGAATCCTCTGCGTTAACCGGTAAAGAAGGCATGACGTTAACCACGATCCCGTGTCAATCCGGAGAATACTTGCTCGCCTTTGGCGGGTTGACCGGTACCTCTGATTGCGAGGTCTCTTGTTTGCGCACTGTGTGAGCGAGAGATAGTTCTTAAAGCATATTTTCGGCAGTAGTATTCGCAGCGGTGGTTTTTTTTCGGCGGCGAAAGGAGTACGCGAAAAGTGTTTTTGTTCGTTGTGATGATAAATTTTGTCTCCTCTTTCATTTTGTAATCTTTTGCGAAAAATTCGTCCATGAAAAAACCACCACAAATTTGTCCTCACATTTTAGCGCGTTTCTTAGCGAGAAGCAGACGACGAGACCAAGATAAACTCTCTCTCTTCGAATAAGTATTCAATTTGTGCGCCGTACCGTGAACGCAGATTTGAATTTTCGATTGGTTTTGAGCACGTATCTTTCGCAAGAGCGCGCGCATCACGAGAAATCATTTCATCAATTCGCGCGTGAAAGTTGACCTTCTAACGAGAACGACGGAGAAAAAATCGTAACGAGAATCATCCTCATCATCGAAGATGTCGAGCGCGACGCAACGGCAACACGCCGTCGGTTCGCCGACGGCAAAATCAGATAAGAGCCAAAATTCCAGCTCGGATAGCGCGAGCGTGGCGAGAAGGTACATTCTTTTTCGCGCGTGAAACCTTTCGTCCCGTTTCCGAGAGAGAAAGCGCGGAGCACATTTTCTTCTTCTTTCCCGTAAAGTGGTTGCGTTTCTCGGTTTTTTGTTATCTTTTTTTGCTTTGGTTACCCCTTTTGGATGGATGTCAAAAGTACTTCGAAGAAAACCTTTTAAAAACGCCAGACGACTAAACTGTGCTGAAACTCTTACTCAACTATTACACATAAAAACAGATTACAAACGGAGCTGATGTCCCTGATGACCTCCTCGGACAGCGGCATCTCCGCGTTCCCGGATGGGGACAACATCTTCAGCTGGGTCGGGACGATCGAAGGCGCCAAAGGGACGGTGTACGAAAACATGAAGTACTCCTTGACGTTATCGTTCGCGAACGAGTACCCGTTTAAAGCGCCGGTGGTGAAATTTTCCACCCCGTGTTTCCATCCGAACGTCGATCAGTTCGGGAACATTTGCTTGGATATTTTGAAAGAGCAGTGGTCGCCGGCGTATAACGTGAGGACGATTTTGTTGTCCATTCAGAGTTTGTTGGGAGAGCCGAATAACGATTCGCCGCTGAATACGCACGCGGCGGGGTTGTGGTCGAATCAAGAGGAGTATCGAAAGTTGTTGCAGAAGAAGTATAAGGAGGACGGGGCAAAGAATTAGAGAGGGAACGCGCGAGAGGACACGGATACTTACGGGAAAAGGGGTAAAATCGAAAGAATTTTCATCGGCTTTCCGTAGTTAAATTAGAGGGTGAGGAGAGAGCGAGAGGCTGAGTGTACCGCGCATTAGAATTAAACTTGTAACATTAGATAAACGATTAATCATAGTATATAATAAATAATCAATCATCTTTTTCGTCGTCTGCGAGCGCTAATTAATAATGTCTTCTTCTTCTATCGCGGCTACATTGAGCTAAATTCTTCTAAACGCGTAGTACTAACGTTACTTTGTCTTCTTGGACTTCTTCTTCTTGGACGAGGACTTCTTCTTTTCCCCGACATTGTCCTCGTCTCTCGTTTTACTCTTGTTCTTCTCTTTCTTCTTCTCTTTCTTCTTCTTCATCTTCTTCTCCTCCTTCCTCTTTTTCTTCTCAAAGTCTTCTTTTTCTTCGTCCTCGTCGAAACTTCTCTTGGTCCCCGTAAACTCCTTCCCAAGCTTGGCCTTATCGCCTAAACCGCGTCTCGATCCTTTCGCCGAGGCCATTTGGTGCGCCTGGTTGAATATATCCTCCTGCTTATCCTCCGTGAACCCATTCTTATTATTCTCTTTGTGATTATCCTCGTTGATATCGACGTCTCGATCTAACTCTCGTTTACTCCCGACTAAACCGCCCCAGGAAAATCCGGCGTTGCGCCACCACGAAAATTTTTCCGTCGTTTCCGACGGTTTTCCTTCGTACGCCTCGCCGCCTTTCTTCTTCTCTTCAAAATTCTTTCGTCTCTTCTTCTTCGTGTTCTCTTCTCGTTCTTTTCGTTCTTCATCGTCGTCGTCTTTCTCCTCCGCTTTTCTAATTTCCCTAATCTCTAAATTCGTGTTCATGATCGTCTCTTCTCGGCTAAAACCGCGTTTCTTCAACAAAGCGTTCATCTGCGCTTCTTCGAAACCGGCGATGCGTTTCAACTTTCCTTTCCTTCCTCGAAACGAACTCTGTTCTCTCGCGATTTCCCTCGCGACTTCGAGCTCTTTCTGGCACCCGTTGTATTTCACGCCGTCGTCGCCTTTTTCTTCTTTAAGTTCTTCTTCTTTCGTCGTCAAAACATTATTACCAGAGGTTATTTCGCGAACGTTTCGTTCGAACTCATCTTCGCTCTCCGACGACGACGACGACGACGAATTCGATGTGTTCCCTTTTCCCTTCCTCTCGTCGTCGTCGTCTTTTCCTCCTCCTTTACCTCCTCCTTCGACGACTGCCAGCGCGAATTTCTCCGCCGCGGATTTAAAGTGCCCTTCCCACCACTTCTCCTCCCAGTTATACCTCTCCTTTTTCTCTTTCCCGACGCCTTCTCGATCGTTTTTCATATCCACGGAGATGGCTTCTTTCAAGCCTTTCGACGGGTTCGCGCCTAACGCGTCTCCGCGTTTCCACCCCATCTTTTCGAGCATCAGATTTCCAAATCCGGAGTACGCTTTCTTGCCTGGATTTTGGTCGTATGTTGGCATCTTCATCTTGAAAAACTTTGAGCGTAGTAAATGTACTCCTTTCTTCGAGGATGTGATGATACGTTCTCGCTCTCGTCGCGAGCGTTGTTGTTGTTGTTGTTGTTCTTCTCGCACTGATGCACGCGTAGTCTTGTCTCTCACGCCGCCAGAAATTCCCAAACAACAACTCTTCTCGTCGTGTTCTCTCTTTCCACTTTTTCTCTCTGTGTTTCTATAAAATATACAAAAACACAGTTTTAGTGCGCGATGTGCTCTGTGCGCTCGATTCGTCGCGATGCGAGTCGTGTGCTTCTCTGAAGCAGGAAGGATATATCTGTTGCTTTCACGGAGACATTTTTGCACCCAAAAACGGATGGTTCCGAGAGAAACACAAAATCCGGACAATTAAGTTCCTCTTTGCCTCCTCCTCCTCCACGCTTTGTCTTTTACTCTCGTTTCCCCACTACTCAAAGTGCTTCTTTGTAGTTCTTTTGGTTGCTTTACAGTTTTACTACCCGAGCGAAAAAGAAGCGACGAGTTATACCTTTTTGTCGCGCGTTGCGGGGCAAACGACGAGAAGGATCGCGAGAGAGTTGCACGTCCAAAGTACACATCATCAGAGTGGAACGATTGACACTCGCGAGTCATCGCGAAAATTCAGATTGAATCATCATCATGGGACATTTAACGCGCTTCTTTCTTCCAGTATCGGTGCTTTTTACGTGCGTTTTGATCCTCCAACGACCGCTCCCAGTGGTGCACTCGAGAAGTGTGCCAAAAACGACGACGATGACGACGCGAAGTGATCATCTCGATTACGATTTTTCAGAAGCGGTGCGATTGGCATCTCTAAAGTATTCGTCAACGAACTGGCAATCGGATTCAGAGAATTACGCAAAGTTCTCGCCGGTCAATCTCGTCTTCCCTGGCACGCACGATAGCGGCTCGTATTACTTAACCTCGAAATTCCAACCGGATTCTGGCGGAAGAGGCGTACCGGAATGGCTACAAAGTATATCGAAAATCATCAAAACAGTTGGGATTCCGATCGACGAGCTCGTCGCTCGATGGGCGAAAACGCAGAAACAGACGATATTCGAACAACTGAGAACGGGGGCGAGGTATTTGGATTTACGATGCGGGTGGCAACCGGATACGAAAACGTGGAAAATACACCACTCGTTAGTCGGGGTGGACGTGGTGACCGTTTTAGAAGATATCAAGAGTTTCGTGAACGCGTTTAAGACGGAGGTGGTGATTGTGGAGATGTCGCACTTTTACGGCGACCCGGACGAAGACGCCGTGGAGCAGTTGGCGAGTGAAGTTTTAGGCGCTTTAGGGGAACTCGTCGTGCCGTATTACCCTTTAGAGGAGGAAAACTTTTGGACGCGACCGTTGGAAGAGTCGGTGAAGAAAAACCAGCGCGTGTTAATCGCGTTTGAGAACTTTAACGCGTACAACACGACGGAAAAACATTCGCCCTTTTTATGGCCGTGGGTGTTGGAAAACGGCTACGCGGATACCGACGACGTCGCGAAGATGAAAGAGTACAACTACGACGTCGTTCGCACGTTTAACAATCAAACGGAGAAAGACGAATTGCGTTTAACGAAACTGTCTTGGATTCTCACCGCCAAGGCGAAAACGGTTGAAAACTCCATCTGGCCGCTGATTAAAAATCACCATCCGAAAACAATCGTCGATTTGACGTTGAAATACGCCGATCGATTCGTGTTTGAAGAGTTCGTCGACCTCGTGAGTAAAGACTTGAACTGCCGTTTTCCTCAGGTTTTTTCCCTGGACGCCTGGTTCGCCGATAGTAGTTTTAGAAGTAGAAGCAGCAGTAAAAGCAATAACAGTAAAAGCAATAACGGAAGAACAAACAGAGACGACGACGAAGTAGGAGAAAAAGAAGGCGAAAACAGAAAAGGCGTCCTGTGGAAGCTCGCGAAAGAGGTCAGCGCGAGACAAAACTCGCCCGCCTTCGCAAAGGAGAAATGCAAAGCGAACGCATTCGCCGACGACGACGGGAAGAGACTTTACTCGCAACAATAACACTACTCATAACAACAGAGACGTAAAGACGAGAAAGAAAGAAAACAATCGTCGAGGTCGGCACCATCACCTCCACCACCACCACAGCAAAAAGAACGTTGTAATAACACAGAGAGAGATATATCACATCATATTTAGGGTATCAATCAAAAACCCTAAATACTTTTTGTGTGTTCCGGGGCCCGCGGGTTGATTTTCATCGTCACAAACGAACGCGTTTACGCGCACGATTTATCACTAAACGCGTTTACTAGATTCGAATCAAAAGAGAATCATGAAGGCGCTTTCAGCACCAAGAGGCGAGAGAGATCCCCTTTTAACCACCACACTCGTAAACGCATCGGGGTCGAGAAATAACATTCGCGAGGAGAAATCCGCCCTCGAAAGTTTCCGAAAGAAACGCGAGTCCTCCGTACGAAACAAAGAGAAGTTTACCAAAAAGGAAGAAGAAGAAGACCAAGAAGTTCAAAGACCGAATAATAATAATAATAATAAAACGATTCACGATGTTTTCGCGCACTCCGCGGTGTTCGTGTTAGTCTTATTCTCCGCGTTTTTTGCCTTTGTGTGCGTGGGATTTGTCCACCGAAGCCACTACATTCGAGCGAAGGAAAACGCGCTCGTTCGAGCGATGAACGCGGACATGCTGGAGGAAACGCTGATGAAAAATACGAACGAACTCGTACCTTTGAGTGTCTTTTTGAAAACGTCTGGTTCTGGTTCTGATTCTTTGGAGGAGGAGGAGGATGAAAATGGAGATGAAGATGGTCGGCGTAAAGACGCTTTCTTCGCTGCGGAGAAATCTGGAAAGAGGAGGAAAAAAGAGGAGAAAGTGGAGACGACGAAATACAGCAACGGGAAGTCGTTCGCGCGAACGATTTTGACGAAAGAGGAAGTGAAACCGTTCGAGAAGTGGTTGGCGAAAGACGGGGAGATTGAGTTGGATAAGTTAGTGGAAGCGCTCAGGGCGGATAAAGAGACGCTGTACGAGAAAAATCAAGAAGAAGAAGGGACGTTAGGGAGACGAGAAAAAGAAGACGACGAAGACAGTAGCAGTAGTAGTAGTACGAGAAGTAGGAACAACAACAAGAATAGTAATAATAATAAGTGGAAACACTCGAGCGCGACGTTTGCGGCGTCGATAAATGGCGGCGGCGGCGACGATCTCGTCGATGATAGCACCGTGCCAAACTCGAAACATAAATTTTCCTTGTGTTTAGACGATATGGAAAATTGGGACGTGCGATTAGGCGCCGGCGCGTGGATGGACGCGTTGATTCAAACCAAACCGGAAGGGAAGAATAGCGCCGGGGAGTGTTTCACGAACGTTGTGTACGATTCCGGTCCCGAGTGCGCCAAAGCGGACGTCAGAGTGTTTCAATCCGGATCGGTTTTGTTAAAAGGCGCGTACGTGAGCAGAGAGAATCCAGCGCCTCCTCAAGAAGGCACGACGATTGGCGCTAAACTCATGGCAAAACTCGGTTTTTTCGATAACGATATCCTTGGGCCGGATATCAATCAAGATATCATGATCGATAGTTCTCTCGAGAACGAAAATCGAACGGCGCAAGATCCGATCGAGTTCACCGAAGAGGCTATTTACGAAGATCAAATGGCGTTTTGGGAGAGCAAATCAAACCGAAGAATGTTGCTCAATAATAAAAAGAGTAAGAAGAAAAAGAGTTTAGGCGAGAAAGAAGAAGTAGTGTTGCACCAACGAGGAGAAAAACAAGAAGAAAAACAACAACAACAACAATCTCAACAACAACAACAAGCGGCGTTGTGGCGACTTCCGGCGAAGCAAAATCCGGATCAAGTGTACGTGTACGCCTCGTTGGAAACACCCGGCGCGTTCGGAAAGGATTTAATGAACGAAGGATTACTCTCTCAAGTGGATTACATCGCGCACGGGAACGAGAAAGCCTCCTCTTTATGGCTTCCACAAATGATATCGACCAAAGGTTTGATGGCTTCCTACGAAGCGTTTAGTCGCTCGAAGCAATCGCGCATCCCCGGCATCGCTTGGTTGGGAAAGAACTGCCCGGACAACGCGCCGAAAATGAAGGTTTTGAAAGAAGTGTCCAAGCATTTCCCGGTGTTTTCCATCGGCGAGTGTCGGAGAAACACGAACGAACCGCTGGGTTTACCGGAACACAAAGTCATGGGATCCGGCGGCATCGATTTCTTCACCAAGACGCAGTTAGCGTTGTCCGATTATTTATTTTATTACGTCGGCGAGGATGCGGATTGCCCGGGTGCAATTCACGCGGACTTATGGATGGCGTTGGCGAGAGGGTCTATTCCGGTGTATTTTGGCACGGCGAACGTGTACGAGTACCTCCCGTGTCCAGAAGGTGACTGCATCGTCGACGTGAAAAAGTTCGATTCGAGCGCGCACTTGGCGAAAGAGTTGAGAAAGATTTCCAGCTCGCAAAAGTTGTACAAAAAAGCAACCGAATGGCGACGACAATCTCCGGACAATTGGCCGTTAGGATTCAGGAGAGGCATCGCCAGAGCGTCGCAGGATTTCAGGAAAACCTTGTGCGATTCCGTGTTAAAGAAAGGCGGCGACCAAGCCGATTTAACGAAAGAGGAAGTCATAAAAAGAACCATCACGAGCGTCCCGTGGTCGAACGCCGCATCGGTGAAAAGTACTACCACGAACAATGACGACGAGAACAACGCGTCCTCTTCTTCTTCATCATCATCCACTACTACCACTACAACCGCAACCGCGTACCTCGAAGGCGCTTTACGCGCGGAAAAAGCCGCGGAAATCGGCGACCAACGCGCTTCCTCCGTCGCGTGCGCGAAACAAACCGAAGTCGTCGCGTTAGGCCAAAGAGTCGGCGATATGCTTGGTTTCGAGAGCGAAATAGATGGATTTACCGACCCGAGCGATTTCATCAACGTGGAAATCAAATCCAAGCAGCAGTTGGAAAAAGAACGCAAAGAACAAGAGGCCTTCGACGAGGCTGAGGAAATCGACGATTCAGGAGACGACTAACTTTGCGAGAATAATACTAAATACTCCTCCTCATAAAAGAGCACTCGCAGCAGCACTAGCAATAGGTAGCACAAAAATACTACTACTACTACTACTACTGTAAAACCACATCATAAAGAAGGTATTTTGCTGTACACTGGTATGTGTATTCTTTCTTCGCCTCACATCTCTATATACTACTCTCTGACGCGCGCGCGTTTTCGTGTCTATGTTTGTCTGTGTGTTGTGCGTGTATTTACTGCAACGCGAGAAAAAAGAAAAAAGAGCAGGAGACAAACAAAAAGAAGAAGAGAGTAAGTAACACAGACTTACGAGTAAGCACTGTGGACTACGAACTCCAAATTTGGCGCTCAGAGAGTAAGAAAATTGCACTTAAACCCTAAACTCTTAGTGCATACTTCTTACTCGAGACAATTTTTATTTTTGTGGCTCAGACGAGACGTGGCGGGTCCACCTTTAAGGTAATCTTTTCTCCACGCATCATCGTTACTTTTTAAGCGCTCGATATATACACACACAAGAATAAAAGATCATGTCCTCTTTTTTACTCTGCGGACCGTGCTCTCAAACGTCTGTCTCCTCCTCGTCTCTGTCGTTAAGCAGTCGACATTTACACGTGAGAAATGACGGTAGCAATAATAGTTTTAGCGCAGTTTTAGCAACGCAACATCAGAGAAAACCAGCGGGGAAAAGGAATGCTTTAAAGATAGTGTCCATGGGAAACGTCAACGAAGGCGGCGTGTTCGCGCCACTCGTGGTCGCCATCAGACCAATCATCGGCGTGAAACGATTCAACCAATTACGAGGCAAAGCGATTTCTTTACACTCGCAAGTGATTGGCGATTTCTGCTCGGAGTTTGGCGCGACGACGAAACAACGACAAAAACTGATCAAAACCGCGAAAGCCAACGGGGGGAGGCTTGGATTTTTGGCGTGATGCGATCGCTTCGCGCGTCGCGCGTTTGAAGACGAATGAAAGGTATCGATTTCCGTTTTATTACCGCGCAACAGGAATGATGAAATGCACGTGATGTGCAAGCGCGAGAAGAGAGGAATGAGAAAGAGAGAGAGAGAGAGAGAGATGTGTTGCGTTGTAATCTCTTTTACTATTATTACTACTAAGCAAAATCTACTCTTAAAACTAAAAAAACTAAAACTCGCGCGAAACTCGAACGCCGTACTCGTAGAATAGAATTTGCTTGGTGATTTTATCGAGCGTTTGTTCGTCTACTCTCGGGTCGTTTTCGCGGTCGACTCGGTCGCCGACGATTATCGTCGGCTGTAAGAATGTTTTGTCGTCGTCGTCGTCGCATTTCGTATTTTTCTTACTGAAGAAGGTTTCGTTTTTGAAGCGCAAGGCGACCAAGTTCGGGTCGTCTTTCGGGCTTAAACAGCAACTGACTGGCGACATTCCACCTTCTCCTCCTCCGATGTTGTTGTTGTTATCCTTGCTGTTGTTGTTGTTGTTGTTATAGCTGCTATTATTATTCGTAGTATTATTATTCTCGCGCTTCGGGACGATGTATCCTTTTCTGTTTTTGTGTTCGACTATTCTGTACGAGACAACGTCGGAAAGCATCGAAGACGACGATGAACTAGTCGATCGATTCGTTCTCGCTTCGTGCCACGCTTCCAACGTCTTCACGAACCCAATGTTTGGACGAGCAATCGAGCGCGCTTTCTTTACTCTTTCAAACGCTTCGTCGTAGGCTAAACCTTCTCTCCACATGACAAACGCGACGCATATAGCGACCGAACGCGAACAGCCCATTTGACAGTGCACGAGACACCCACCTTCTTCATCGTCATCATCTTTTTCTTCTTTATAATCTTCCTCTTCTTTTTCCCTTCTGTTGATGTTCTTCTCCCACACGCACTCTCTGCGTTCGTTGCCGAGCATAAAATCAAACGCGTCGTACAAAACGCACGCGATATCTTCATCGCTCGTATCCATCAGCGGCAACGACATGCGTTCAAAATACGTGGAAGAATCAAATTTATCGTCTGATGATGATCCTCCCTCCGTCGTCCTCGGCGTTGGCGTGGACGCGCTCGTCCCGCTCGCGCAACTCCCCGGCGAGAGACATTCGTCGTTCAACAATCCTCCGTTGTTGTTGTTGTTGTTCGAATCGTTCTCGTAGCAGCACAAAATCCGTCTCACGTTTAATTCTTCTTTCAGTTTTCTCGCGTGTTTCTCTTTCTTCACCAGCTCGTCTCCGCCGACGTAGAGGAAACTCTCGTATATCGCGGACGCTTCGTGTCTGCACTCGCGATAGTTTTTCTCTCTGATTTCCAAATTGAGCAACTCGTCCGTGCTCGCGGTCACTCTCATCCTCAGAGACGGTTGAAGATTCTCGTTAATTTTGGTTTTCAAACTCGTCGGTCGCATCTTTTCCAACAGCGTCGTCGGTTTCTTCGTTCTCGCGGTTTCCTCTTCGTCCGTCTTAATCTTTATCGGGGATAACGGTGTCATTGGAGGAGGCGAATGCTGTGTAACCTTTTCTTTGTCGTCCTCTTCAACAACGCGCAACCTGGACAACGCATTCTCTGCTGTGACGACTAATTTTTTCGACGACGATGATGACGGTGGTGATGGTAAAGGTGATTCCATCGTCGTTTACGTCTTCAAAGTCGCGTCGAAGCGCGCGTTCGCGCGTCGTGATTTTTCCCGTACTTTTGTCGAAAATGTTTTTTTTCCGTACGAATGTTTAGGGTTTCAATGACCCTAAATAATTCGTCGTCGTTTCCGTCCTACGTTAAGGCGCAGAATACAACTCTCTGGCGAGCCTTTTGAGGTTCTCGGGAGCGACGATGCCGTGATCAGTCACGAACGCCAAATCGACTTTTTCGTGAAGGTCGATAAACTCTCTCGTCGGATGTGCGACGGCGTCGACGTCTCGACCGGTTTTCGCGCTTCGCGCGCGGAAGTGTTTTAAAACCTCCGCCGGGTTTCCGTTTCGCTCTCGAGAGAGGAGGAGTGATTTTTCGTCGTCAATGTTGTCGTTGTTGTTGTTGCTATTGTGATGATTGCTACTATTTCTGCTGCTGTTCGTCCTCTCAATCCGTGGTTTCTCCAACGTCGTCAGACTCAAACTCGGCGCTAAGGCGACGAGAGGGACTTTGAACTTTTCGCACGCTCGCGCGATGTTTCCAGTTCCCGGAGGCGCGTAAAACGAGCCGTCTTCAAAGACGCCGAGTTGCGCGGAAACAACCGCTAAGTGCGCTCGGGACACCATCGCGAACGCGTTCGATTCCGGTACTATCGTCACCTCAACCGCGCTGTTCGTTGTCTCTTTGTTGTTGTTGTTGTTGTTGTTGTTGCTGTTGTTAGTATTCGTACTCATCAAAATCTTCCTCGCGAATTCCTCCGCCATCGCCTTCCCGCTCTCCTCGTAACTTACCGACGTCTCCAAAACGATCACTTTCACCCTCCTCTTCCTGGCGACCATTTTCAAAAAGTTCTCCACCAACCCGTCGCGAACGCCTAAAACCATGACCACGCAATCCGACCCGCACGTTTCGCACGCGTATTCGCCAATCGCGCGCTTCGCCTGGTCCACGTCGGACGCGATCATCTCCCGGATCGCAGAGATGACGTTTTGTTTGTACACTTTAAAAGAACTCTCGTTATTATTCAAACCCTTCTTTGTACCCGTCTGTTTGTTCTTCTTCTCCTCTCGAAACGCAATCAACTCCTCCTTGGCGACGACAATACTTCGGTCTACCGCGTTGAGTAAAATCACGTCCGCATTTGTTCTCCCTCTTATTCTCTCGTTGAGCACAGCTTTCACTCGGCGCAACGCGTGAACGATGGCTTCGTCGTCGTCCTTATTCAAGTCTCCTCCTCCTCCTCCTTCGCTGCTGGTGGTGCTTGTGGTGCCGACGACGCAGCGAACGATCGCATTTTCGAGGAACGTCTTCGCCGTCGCGAATAAAACGTCGTTCACGACGTTCGTTTGCTGCTGCTCTTTGACGATTCCGTGCGCGCCTTTTTCTCTCACAAATTGCTCCGAGAAGTCCTCGACGGCTCTTTGCGAGTGCACGGGGAGCGGAGCGTCGTTCGATTTTTCCAACGCGTTCATCGAGTGGGTTTCTGTGTTGTTGAATGCTCTGTGCAATGAAGCTTTTTTTTCCCATAAACGCCTTTTGAAAACGCCTTGAAATCACATGCGAAAAATGCTTCACTTTTTCTTCTTCTTCTTCTTCTTCTTCCTCCTTTTCGTTGCGCTTGGTTCAAACGACGACGTTCGTAAGCAAAAGACTTTAATGGGGGACGAGAGGGATTCTTTGTCGTTGTGGGGCTTGATCGTGAAGTGCGACGATATTTGTTTCACGCATATTTTGCCGAGATTGAATCGAACGGATCTTAAATTCTTGTACGGGGTGAATAGTGAAACGAGAAAGTTGATTGAGAGATCGTCACGCAAGGAGGAGTTGAAAAAGGGGTTTAAAGTGAAAGAGATGTCATCGATATCGACTTTGGAGTTTGCGTGGGAGCATAAATCGTTGTGGCCGAGAGGCTGGGACGAAACTTCTTTCTGCATGAAAGTTGCTCAAACGAATAAACTCGAGTTGCTCAAGTGGGCGCGAGAGGAGAAAAAGTGTAAGTGGGATTCAAGGACGATTAGTATGGCCGCACAACAAGGTAATCTGGAAATGATAAAGTATTGCGTTGCAAATAAGTGTCCTATCAATGTGTTTGCGTGTGCATGTGCTGCCGAAAACGGTCATCTCGCGTGCCTCAAATACTTACACGAAGAAGTCAAAGCGCCTTGGGATTATGGAACTGCCGCTTGGGCGGCTCACAATGGTCATCTTCATATACTCGAATATCTTGTCGAGCGTAAGTATGATAAATTTGACGAAGATGCGTGTGCGTATGCAGCCAAGTACGGCCACTTGGACTGTTTGAAGTACTTGCACGAAACCGCCAAAGCGCCTTGGGACGAGGACGCCATACGCTCCGCGCACGAGAACAACCACCCCGAATGCGTACAATACCTCCTCGACAACAACTGCCCATTACCAGACGGTTGGCGATACGAATATGGAGAATTGCACACGTCCTAATCATCATCATCATCAGAATAAAACTTGTAACATCAGAAAGAGAGAGAAACGCACAATAAAAACTCTTCACCTCTCTATTAAAATTCTTCAATATCTCTTTCTGCACAAATTTGCTGCTCAAGCAGAGGATTCTTTTATTACATCTCGAACGGAAGAGAGAGACAAAGAGAGAGAGAGAGAGAGAATCAAAAAGCCTTGTGTTGGTGTCTTTATTGCCCTTTCGTGTTCTCTCATCCTGTTTTCTTCTTCCTCTTCTTCTTGGTGAAAGGAGTGAATACTAAGGGAAAATTAATTGGATAATTGTTCGTTAAGAAACCCCCGGAGGAAGAGGAAGAGGAGAGCGAAGAAGACAAAATGACGACGACTTTGATGACAACAACAGAAGAAAACAACAAACTGACGTTATTCGACGCCATGTGCCGATTACCATTGATTTTGCTCTTCGCTCACGTCGTCGGGAAACGAATGAATACGAGCGGTGTCAAATTCAGCAACAGTAGTGCTTTCGGTGGTTTCAAAGCGTTTAAGATGCCGCTCGTGACATCTTACATATTCGTCGGGATTTTATCCAGCACCTCGGTAAGACTTATCTTTATTTGATTCTTATGTTATGTGTTCTTATTATTATTCTTACTATATATAGTTTTTAAACGTACTGACGCCTTTGGTCGTTCGCGAGTCCTTGTGGTTGGTCGACAACGCGTGTTTATCCGTCATCGGCGTATCGGCGGGCGCGGAGTTAAGCGCGAGGGATCTGAGAGGAGACGCGAGAAAGATTATAGTTTGGACGATTTCGATCGCTTTGTTTACGTGGATGACAGTTTTTACGGCGTTTACGGTCGGGAAGGTTTCCGATCGCGTTGAGTTTTTAGAGGATATGAATCGGAACGATTTTGACGACGATGGCGGCGAAGACGACGATTCTTCTTTTTTACGGCGGCGGCGAAAGTACTTGCGAGCGTGCGCGGTAGGATCGTTAATAGCTACGTTATCGATCGCTCGGAGTCCAGCTTCGGCGATCGCCGTTTTGAGAGAAACCGAAGCGAGAGGACCGTTTTCAAAATTGGTCGTCTCGGTGACGGTTTTGAAGGACGTTTTGGTCGTCGTTTTGTTCGCTTTGAACATGGAGATGATTGAATCTTTAGGATTGATGGACGCGAGCGTTGGCGGTAGCACTAGTAGTAGAGGCAGTGATGGTAGTCAAAATAGTAGTAGTCGTAGTGAGAGTAGCACTGTAGTATCCTCGTTGATGATGGTGAACGAGACGACAGATATTAATCATGATCAGACGAGCGCGCTTCTTAGGCATCTGATGACGACAATCGGCGGAGAAGAAACGACGTCGACAAACGATTACGAGTACCAGATGAGATCGATTATTCGCGCGTTAGAACCGGTGGTTTCTGTGTTTGGTTCCTTCGTGTTCGGTTTTTTCGCTGGAGCACCTTTACACTCGGTGTTGCGACGCTTGCCGTCGCCGAGTGTAGCGCAAACGGACGGTGGTGATCATCAAGCGGCGCATGTGAATGTAAAAACTCGATTTCGAGCGTTGATGAGACAATCGATGAAACCACTGTTTACCATCGTCTACTCGACAACAATATTCGTCGTTTCCAAGCGATTGTTTTTGTTGGAACCGCTGTTAGTGTGCGTGTGTTGTGGGATATTTTGCGCCAACAGAGGTAATTTTTCCTCCGCGGCGACGACGACGAGGACGGCGGCGGACGAGGACGCGGCGAATAAGTTGGCGCAACAGCAACTCTTCAACACCATCGGCTCGAAGTCGTTGCACTCGTCCTTGGTCTCGTTACAGCCTTTCGTCAACTTGGTCTTTTTCACGCTCGCCGGAGTGGCGTTGGAAATGGAACACGTGATGAGAAGCGCGCAAGCGGCGATCCTATTGGTCGCGTTTCGCATACTCGGTATTTTCATCGCGTGCAGAATCGCCAGTCGTTTACTCCTCTCATCGGAAACGTCGTCGTTCTCCGGGGGTGGTGATAATACTATCGAGCAACAGCGCAAAGTCGCTTGGATGGCGCACGTGACCCAAGCCGGCGTCGCGTTAGGTTTGGCGAGAACGTGTTCGGTGAAATTTTCCGCAACGTGGGGCGAACAATTCGCCTCCGTCGCGACCGCGATGATCGCGCTGAATTTGTTAATCGGTCCGCCACTCTTTCGAATCGCGCTGACCAGAGTCGGCGAAGCTTCTTCGACGGAGGACAACAACAGAGGAGTTACCGTTGTTATCGTCGACGATAAAGAAGACGAAGAAAGAGACGAAGAATAAGAAGAATAATAATTAGTTTTCGCATCACAACAACAACAAATAATAATAACAATGCTGCTACTCTTGCATATATATCCTCTTCCATCGCTCGCCTACACAGAGAGCGTGTTGTCGTTTGAGAGAGAGATCACACGTATCTCTTCCTTTACTCCTCCTCTGCTTCAGGCAGCTTTAAATCCTTGAACAATTTCCCTTTATTCCTACTTTCCCACATGCTATCGAACCCTTTATTGACCATTTTCTCCCCGACTAAAGCGCCGGCGATGATCACGCCCACGTACACGGACGTGTTCGACTTTATTTTTTTTGAAGAGAGAGAGAGAAAGAAAAGAAAGTTAATAAATATGGATGATGATGATGAGGTTGAAAATGAAGGGAAATCGGGAAAGAAAAACATCATCATCCTAAAAGAAAAAACGCAAAAAAGAGTACGCGCTCTTCTCTGCCCTTCTTCTCGTATGATAAAACGCACCATGAACGTCTTGTAAAACGTGTTGAACATCTCTCTACTAATCTCTCTCTTATTACTAGTAGTGTGTGCTTTAAAAAGATGAGGAAAAACGAGCGATATGAAAGATTTCTCTCGAGTCTCAAAGAAGAGGAAGAACCTTTTTTGTTTAGGGTTTTGGTCGGAGCGGAGTCTCTTCGACAGTTTTCGGAACAAACGCACGAGAAAAGAAAGCGCATCAGAGTAGTAAAGCTAAAGCTTTCTGCGTAAAACAACCCGCGAGTATATAATAAAAGTCTTCTCACGAAATCAGAGAGAAAGAAGAAGAGAGATCGAGAGGGCGGTTTTAGCCTCTCGCGTCGTGAAAAGGAGTAAAGAAGGTTTTGGTCTCTCGCATCATCATCATCTCGTTGAGAATTTGAGCGAAGCGTCTCCAATTCAATTAAAAGAGCAGAGAAAAGAGAGAAGAACACACGTTCAAGAAGAAGAAGAGTGTATTATTAAGAAGATGTTGCAAAAAGCAAAATCGATCAAAAAAACGCTCAAAACCGAGGCGAAAGCAATCGCATACGGGACAGAACGCGTCGATAAACGAG
>Ga0181557_1001173_pt1 | contig 30728 bp, 23 predicted proteins | sample 011ome_23_FD_148632 | JGI IMG/M metagenome (GOLD analysis project Ga0181557, IMG submission 148632) | Coastal salt marsh microbial communities from the Groves Creek Marsh, Skidaway Island, Georgia - 011506CT metaG (spades assembly) | ecosystem: Environmental > Aquatic > Marine > Intertidal zone...
TTGGTTTGGCTATGGCCACCAACAAGCCTCATATTGTCTACGCCCTAGTAGAATCCAAGAAAAATGCGCTGTACAAGTCTGAAGACGGAGGGTATTCCTGGAAGAAAGTGAATGACAAGCCAGAGATCGGCGATCGTCCATTCTACTATTCCGATCTATACGTGGATCCACAAAACGAAAACAGAATCTACTCCGTGTTTACCTATGTGCACGTCTCCGAAGACGGTGGTAGATCTTTTGCACCACTGATGCCCGCTTATGGAGTCTCCAACGGTGTGCACCCAGACCACCACGCTTGGTGGATCCACCCAAAAAATGGCCAGTACATGATGGACGGAAACGACGGTGGGATGAACATCACCCGAGATGGAGGTAAGTCCTGGCGTTTTGTGGGTAATATACCTGTAGGCCAATTTTACCACGTCAACACGGATAATGAATTTCCCTACAACTTATACGGGGGTATGCAGGACAATGGATCGTGGCGAGGCCCCGCATACGTGTGGAAAGATCAGGGAATCCGCAACAGCTACTGGCAAGAAATATCCTTTGGGGATGGATTTGATGTTGTTCCGGATTTAGAAGATGCTCGATACGGGTATACCATGAGCCAGCAAGGATCGGTTTCCAGATATGATTGGGTCACCGGAAACAACTACAGCGTAAAGCCCACCCCACCTGATGCGGACACCAAACTGCGTTTTAACTGGAATTCTGCCATAGGACAAGATCCTTTTGACACCAATACCGTGTACTTTGGCAGTCAATTTGTACACAAGAGCATCGATAAAGGGTTGACTTGGACCATTATTTCTCCAGACTTAACGACCAATGATCCGGAAAAACAAAAACAAAGTGAAAGCGGTGGGTTAACTATGGATGCCACAGGTGCAGAAAATCACTGTACCATTTTGGTTATCGAACCAAGTGCCGTTCAAAAAAACTTTATGTGGGTCGGTACGGATGACGGTCGTGTACATTGGACCAACGACTCTGGAAAAACATGGACTGAGGTGACGCAAAACATCAAAGGTTTACCTAAGGGAAGTTGGATTCCTCAAATCAAAGCAGATCCCAAAATTCCTGGAGCTGCCCTGTTGGTGGCCAATGACTACCGCCGATTCAACCACACCCCTTACCTATTCCGCACCAAAGATTACGGAAAAACCTGGGAACGCATCGGGGATGGAAATGACTTCAAGAGTTTTGTGCTCTCGGTTGTTCAAGACCCTGAAGCACCTCAACTCCTATTTGCCGGAACCGACGATGGACTTTATGTCTCGATTGATCAAGGTGATCAATGGACCAAATGGACTTCTGGTTTCCCTACCGTACCCACCAGCGATTTGGTGGTTCAAAAAAGAGAGGGTGACTTAGCGATCGCTACATTTGGACGCTCTATGTGGGTGCTGGATGACTTACGTCCTTTGCGCAGTTTAGCACAAAACCCCCAATTATTGACCCAACCGATCGCCCTATTTAAAGCCCCAAAAGCCTACCTCGCCGCCTACCAACAACCCACAGGAAGCAGATTTGGTGCTGACGCCATGTATCAAGGGGACAACCGACCATCTGGAGGACAAATCACGTATTATTACGGACAAAAAGAAGCCAACAAAGACACCCTAAAACTGAATATTTATCAAGGAGATGCATTAATCCGGACCTTAACATTAAAAACTCCTAAGGCACCAGGATTCCAAAGAATCACCTGGGATTTGGATCAAAAATCCGGAGACCGGCCTTCCAGAAGCGCTGAAAAGCCAAAAACAGAACGAGGGGGACGTTCTGTGCTTCCAGGAACCTATCGACTTGAATTAGTGCAAGGAACCCACAAATCAGAAGCTACGATAGAAGTGGGCTTTGATCCAAGACTCGAAGTTTCCGCAGCTGCAGAAAAAGCAAAAGAAGTCGCTTTAGCTCAAATAGATCAGTGGATGGATACCGCAGCTCAAGCCGTACGACAAATGGTCCAAAGCCAACAAACCGCTAAAGAATTGGCTGCAGACATGAAAAAAGAAGATGCTAAAGGGCTGGAGGATAAAATTAAACAGTCTGAAAAGATCAGCGAGTCTTTAGAAGAACTCATCGCGCTCTATTTGGGCAAACAGGACAAAAGACAAGGGATCACACGCAGTCCTGAAATGACGGTGGTACAGCGATTAGGTACTGCATCCAGCTACATCAGCTCAAGACCTAATGGGGTTACTGCCACAGAAACTCAACTCATGGAGTTGGCCAAAAAATCACTCCAAGATGCCCTAAAAGCCCAGAATGAGTTTTTTGAAACAACATGGAAAGAGTTCCAGAAACAGGTGGAAAACTGGGAACAGACCAGATTTAAACCGACGAAAACATTTAACTTAGTGCCCTAATACATCCGCTATGAAAACAAATTTAACTTTCGGTGCCCTCAGCCTGTTCTTATTGACTGCGGTAGGTTGCAAACAATCTCCCAATCAAGAATCAGCCGAAGTATCCATGGAAACAGACATGAACCCATCTATTTCTTTTTCTATGGAACCTAAAAGTGACTCCAACGTTCAAGGAACGGCTACTTTCACCGCTAAAGACAGTGTCGTAGCTTTCGATATCGAGTTGACAGGCCTTACTCCAGGAGTCCACGCTATTCACCTTCACGAAACTGCTGATTGCAGCGCCGCTGATGGAACTTCAACAGGAGGACATTGGAACCCTACATTTGAAAATCATGGATCGTGGGGTTCTGCCGAAGGATTTCACCGAGGAGATATCGGAAACCTTACTGCAGATGAATCTGGAAAAGCTCAATTGCATTTTGAGACCAACCTTTGGTGCATGGACTGTGATGACCCTGTGAAAAACATTATGGGTAAAGCGATCATTGTACACCAAGGAACCGATGATTATGTCACACAGCCTACAGGCAATGCAGGTGCACGTGTAAGTTGCACAGGAATTATACAATAACACACCAACCCTGCTTTGCAGGGTTTTTTACTGATGAACCCATCTTCCGCTGGTTGGATTAAAAAATTCGGCTCATTGCCCCTCACGAAAACCGCATCTAATAAAGATGCGGTTTTGTGGTATGAGGACATGGCACATTGGGGGATGGTTTATGGCATCCCTTGGGATGTTCCACCTGGACTAGATTTACCGCATCAACCCACGGCTGATGAGCGCTGTAAAGTATTGATGATCTATGGGTTTTGGACTTCGTATCAATGGATACATCCAAAAAACAATTTTGATCAAATGGTCCACGCTCTGATGGAATTCTATAAGGTACTGGGTCAAGACAAAAAAACGATGTTGGGCAGATTGGGATTTGCCAATGATTCCTACAGCCAACTAGAAACTACCCTAGAATCCAGGATATTCCCCAACCCAGGTTTTGTTTTAGGCGCATTGGGCCAATCGATCATCAACATCTGGCTGTTTCAAGATCTGTTGGCTTGGATGGCCTTCCTAGAAGGAAACAATAATGTCCTTGAATACCGAAAAGAACTCGAATTAACCTGTTTCGGATTGCTGTATCAATTGATGGGTAGTCTGGGGGTATGGGAAAAAATGAAGCCCCAATTGATTCACGGCACCCAATTTGTTGCCCAAGAACTTTTGCTGGATCAAGAATTGCTGCAAACCCCGATATCTGTTAAAGATCATCCTCCAATCGCGGCTCGCTACATGGTTGATTTTTGTTTGTTTGCCTACCTAACTCAAGCAAAAAAACCGCAGTGGTCCCAGGTTAACTTATGGGGATCTCAAACCAATATCGATTCTGTATACCTCAGTGAACGCTACCATGGACAGCTCAAATGGTTAGAAAATCACCGGGGATTTATCGATGATGGATGGGAAGGACTTTTTGGGGTGCAATTTTATGACCGCATCAAAGAATGGATCCAGAAGCTAATTTTAAGAAACAGCAAAAGATTGATTAAGGAATTAGAGGGTTCTGGTGAATTATTGGTGCTGCTCAGCAAATCAACCCACAAGGAGCTCGATGTGAAAGAGCGAAAAAAAGTTCAGGAACAACTCCTTGATATTTTCAAAAGCATACCCTCATTGGCTATATTTTTATTGCCTGGTGGCGCACTTTTGTTGCCTTTGGTGGTCAAATTGATTCCTAAAATGTTGCCCAGCGCTTTTGATGAAAACAGAATAGATAAAGAACCCAACGGGTAAAAAGCTCCATATGGAACCGATCAGGATCAATAAATTTTTAAGCGAAATAGGTTACTGCTCACGCAGAGAAGCAGATAAACTGATCGAACAAGGTCGGGTAAAAATCAATGGCGCTGTTCCTGAAATGGGGACCAAAGTAACCCATCATGACCGAATTTCAGTAGACGGCACTGAGGTGAATAGCCGAGAGAAAGCCCATGTTTATCTAGCGCTCAATAAACCTGTAGGTATCGTGTGTACCACCGATGCCGGGGTAGAAAAAGACAACATCATCGATTTCATCAATTACCCAGAACGCATCTTTCCTATCGGTCGATTGGACAAGGCCAGTGAGGGGTTGATTCTGTTGACCAGTGACGGTGATATCGTCAATAAAATTCTACGGGCCAGCAACGGTCACGAAAAAGAATACCAGGTTTGGGTGAACAAACCGATCGATGCTCGATTTATCGACAGGATGAGCAAAGGAGTCCCTATTTTAGGCACAGTAACTAGGCCTTGTGTGGTCAAACCTATGGGCCCTATGGGATTTACTATAGTGCTCACCCAAGGACTAAATCGGCAAATCAGGCGCATGTGTGAACACCTAGGTTACCGCGTAACCCGACTCAAAAGAGTACGCATCATGAATATCAGCCTAGATACTGAACTCGGAGCTTGGAGGCATTTAACCCAACAAGAACTCGAACGATTAACTCAAAGCGTTCAAACCTCCAACAAAACTGCTGAATACACCAGACCCAAATCCTCATGACGATTACCCAATTACAGTACATCATAGCTGTGGCGACCTATAGGAACTTTACCTTGGCTGCTGAAAAATGTTTTGTTACTCAACCTACTCTATCCATGCAGATTCAAAAATTGGAGGAGGAATTAGGTGTGGAACTCTTTGACCGGACTAAGAAACCGATTGGCTTGAGCAAAGCGGGTGAAAAAATCATCGTTCAGGCAGAGAAAATCGTCGCTGAAGTAGCACGCATCAAAGACATTATCGATATCGAAAAAGGAATCATAGGAGGCGTGTTTACCTTGGGAATCATCCCCACGGTAACACCTACTCTATTACCTTTGTTTTTGACTCATTTTATCACCCAATACCCCCATGTACAACTACACATTCAGGAACACCATACGGAATCGTTAATCGATCTACTTAAAGAAGGAGTCTTAGATGCTGCCATAGCCGCCACCCCATTGGAAGAAGAAATACTGGCAGAGAAACCGATGTATTACGAACCTTTTGTAGGCTATGTAGCTCCTGAACACCCACTATGTGCTCATACTACCTGGCATCCCTCCATGTTGGACACGGAAGATTTATTGCTTTTAGAAGATGGCCATTGTTTTCGCAACGGAATACTAAATCTTTGCAGAAACAAAAACCAAGTATCCCCTCCTTCATTTTCTATAGAAATCGGAAGTTTTGATACCTTGGTTCAATTAGTCGATAAATCCATGGGCATTACCCTATTGCCTTATTTAACTGGAAAAAGACTTAACCCCGCTCAGCAATCTAGATTGAGGCATTTTAATGCTCCTCAGCCTGCCCGGGAAATCAGTTTAATTCACCGAAAAAACGCGTTAAAAGAACACATCATTGACGCCCTATACCACAGCATCCGGTCAGCTGTTTCTAGTGCAGTTCCCTTTAATGACGTGCAAATTATCAGTCCGCTAAAACACAAAAAATGAGGCAAGCCAAACTTTTTGGGATCGTGGTACTCGTGCTTAGCACACTGTCCTGCAAGTCGCTACAAACGGATACCAAGTCAACCACACCAATAACTTCTGTACGCCCAGAACCATCCACATCAAAAGCAAACCGCGGCTGGTTGGTCATCAATGCACAAAGCAAAGACACGATTGTCCAAGAACAATCCGAACAGCTTTTTATTCCAGGAAGCAACATAAAAATCCTCACGCTCTACGCCGCGTTAAAATCGATACCATCCAAATTACCTACAGCCCGCTACCAAGTTGATGGAGACACCATCTATATTCAAGGTTTGGGTAATCCAACCACCCTGCATCCAGCCTGGGGAGATCGAGAGTTGATCGAATTAATCAAACCCTTCAAACAGGTTTACCTGGCGCCAAATCCACAAAATTTATGGCCCTGGGGACCTGGATGGGCGTGGGAGGATTTTGATACCTATTTCGCGGCAGAAAAAAATGCATTGCCCCTTTGGGGTAATCAACTTTGGGCCATACCCATGGGTCAAAACACAGAATTTTACCCAAAATCTATGCTCAAAAAAGTGAGGATTAGCGCTGATAAACCAGCGTTTAGAAGGGCCCGCAACGCCAATGAGTTTTTTGTTCCCCAAAAACTCCAGGACACTCTTTCTGTACCGCTTTTGACGGACGATGGTCTCACAGCGGCATTGCTTGAAGAAGCCTCGGGCACCACCACATCCGTACATGCATTTCCCGATGGACCCGCTCAGCTGCTCTATGGAAGAAACAGAGATGAGGTACTCAAAAAAATGATGTGGCAGAGCGACAACTTCTTAGCAGAACAAATTTTGCTGCAGGTAAACTACCAACGAACAGGTAATTTAGTGGATCAACACGGGACGGTAGAACTGGCTAAAACCATGTTTCCCTTTTGGAGAGAAAAAATTAGGTGGGTAGATGCCTCAGGGTTATCCAGGTATAATCTAATGAGCCCACGTTCGATAGTTCAAGCATTGGAGGCCTTGTATGATTTCCAACCCTACGAATCACTGAAAGGTTTTTTCCCTGCGGGTGGCCAACGAGGCACCCTAAAAAACAGATTTAAAAATCCGGAGGGAGCACCATATGTATACGCCAAAACGGGCAGTATGGGTCAAGTCTATTGTTTGGGTGGTTACTTAGAAACCGACTCTGGGCAAATCCTTATTTTTAGCGCCATGTACAACAACTTCACACAGCCCACTTCATCTATTATTCAAGAAATTGAAAATAAACTCAAGACATTAAAGTCCGAGTATTGATTAAAATCGATTATCCCCGTCGAGTAAATTTCCTAATCCCCCGAGTACACTCCCCTCACCCTTATGAGCTCCACCGCCTTGAGGTGCTGCAGCCCAAACACGTTGGGCAAGCCTTGAAAAAGGCAAAGATTGAATATACACAGTCCCGGGACCGGTTAACGCCGCAAAAAAGAGTCCTTCCCCGCCAAAAAGTGTGTTTTTTATTCCCCCTACAAATTGTATGTCGTAATCTACCCCTTGGGTAAAACCGACCAAACAACCAGTATCTACGCGAAGCACCTCACCAGGTCCCAACGTTTTCTGGGCCAATGTTCCCCCGGCATGAATAAAAGTCAATCCATCACCTTCCAATTTCTGCATGATAAATCCTTCACCGCCAAATAATCCTCTTCCAAGCTTCTTTGAAAACTCAATACCCACCGAAACACCTTTGGCCGCACATAAAAAAGCATCTTTTTGACAAATGAATCGCCCCCCCACCTCACTCAAATCAATAGGAATTATTTTTCCCGGGTAAGGTGATGCAAAACTTACTTTGCGTTTTCCACTACCTTGATTCATATACGCCGTCATAAACAAGCTTTCCCCGGTGAGCAATCGTTTTCCCGCAGACAGCATTTTGCCAAAAATGCCTTGATCTGGTTGAGCTCCATCGCCAAAGATGGTCTGCATCTCAATATTTTGCTCCATCATCATCAAACTACCTGCCTCTGCCACCACGACTTCTTGTGGATCAAGCTCCACAGATACGTATTGCATTTCTTCTCCGAAAATCTGGAAATCTATTTCGTGTGCATTCATGATTTGCGTTTTAATGTCCATTCAAAGTTAAACTCAGCCACGATGACTCCCCGATCATCTGTACCCACTGCTTTAGTCCACACCAACACCCCTTGACCGGTTTGTATAGTCTGTTCCATTGCTTCTTTAATCTTTGGGCCGTCTGCGCAAGCAAACGTGATCACTCCTTTTGCTTTTTTGTGGAAAACAGCCTTATTCTGAGCGACCAGCATAGAAACAGGTGTGCCTGATTGGGTCACGTGATACATCACTAAAGCCCCTGTAGCTAACTCAGCAGCCATGCCTTGAACTGCCCAAAACATGGAGCCAAATGGATTCTGATTCACCCATCGGTAGCGCACTCGAGTGTTTGCTTGATCCCCATCACACTGGGTTAATCGCACTCCTGTCCACCAAGCTGCGGGTAATTTAAAAAATAAATAGCGGTTAAATAGTTGAGGATTCATGGAGTGAATATAGGCAGATTTGCCCATAATCCAGGTCCTGATGGAACAGGAAAAATATAAAATATGTTAAAATTTACTACTATGTATTGCATAATACCTTTTAAAAGATATATATTTGCATCAACAAGTAATATATAGATCATGAATATTGAAAACACCAAAGCCCAGATGCGGAAAGGCGTTCTTGAGTACTGTATCTTATCGGTACTCAACAACAAAGACCTCTATGCCTCTGAGATCTTGGAACACCTAAAGCAAGCCAAACTGCTAGTGGTTGAAGGCACTCTTTACCCCCTGCTGACCCGGTTAAAAAACGCAGAGTTGCTTCAGTACAGATGGGAAGAATCCACTGGAGGACCACCGAGAAAGTACTACACCTTAACAGATCTAGGCAAAAAATTCCTAGCTGAACTAGACCAAACCTGGAATGAATTAAATCAAGCCGTGCAACAAGTCACGCAACAATAGCCATGAACAAAACCATCAACATCAATTTAGGCGGCCTTGTGTTTTATATCGACGAGGATGCTTATCAGCAGCTAAAAAACTATTTAGGGGCCATTGAGCGTTCGTTGAGCAGCTCTGAAGGCAAGGAAGAAATCATTGCCGATATAGAATCGCGCATCGCTGAATTATTCAACGAAAAATTAAAAGACAACAAACAGGTGATCAACCAACAAGACGTGCTAAGCGTGATCCAGGTGATGGGAGAACCCGAAGACTATCGCGTTGATGAAGAGGTATTTGGCGGTGATGAAAAACAGTCCAAATCCAACGCTTCAAGTCGAAAACTGTACCGGGATACCGACAACAAAATGCTGGCAGGTGTCAGTGCTGGATTAGGTCATTATTTGGGGATCAACAAGAACTGGATCAGGCTTTTATTCTTGGCACTCTCCGGTAGTGGTGGTTTTGGACTCTTGCTTTATGCTATCCTCTGGATCGGTATGCCTGAGGCCAAAACTACAGCGCAAAAACTAGAAATGAAAGGAGAGCCCATCAATTTGGATACCATTGAAAAAAAAGTAAAAGAAGGGTATCAATCGGTTAAAAAAAATGTGGAAGAAGTTGACTTAAACGAGGTGGGGCAAAAGATCAAAAATGAAGGCAAGTCCCTTGGAGATGCTCTATCTACTTTTATCACTGAATTCTTTGGGGTCATCACCACCATTGTTAAGGGTTTTTTTCAAATCCTAGGTAAATTGATCGGTCTGGTGTTGATCACTGTGGGAAGTGGCGTACTGATCGCTTTATTGATTGTTTTCCTGTTTATGGGTATGATTGATGTACACCTCGCTAAAGACTGGGGATTCATTTATCAAGGATTTTCAGATTACCCCGAATGGTTGATGCACTTGCTGCTCTTTATTGCTGTGGGCATCCCCTTCTTTTCCCTACTGTTGGTCGGCTTGCAAATGGTATTCAATCAGATGAGCAAATTGCACACCGGGGTTAAGGTCGGACTTTTTGCCCTTTGGTTATTGAGTGTTGTTGGTCTAATTGGCCTGGGTGTTACCCAACTAAATTCTGACGTGGTCGGCACCCAACACCTGGAAGAGAAAAACATGTTGTTTGAAGCGACTACTGACACCTTGACCCTTGACTTTAAACGGGACAGCAAATTAGACATGCTGTGGGAAGATGCCTATTGGCAGGATCAGCGCACGTTGACTCCAGGGTATGACGAACAGGGAAATGAAATACTGGCTTCTAAAAAAATAAACCTGAGTCTTGGGTTGTCAGATACAGATCAGATCCAGGTTGCAGTCGCCAAAAAAGCCAGAGGACTTAGATACAACAGCGCTTTAGATCGCGCTAAAGCAGTGGACTATGAATGGTCGCTAAACCAGGACTCCCTAGTACTGTCTGACTACTTTACCACTCCATCGCGTTGGAAAAATAAAGGCCAATCAGTGAAGATTGGCCTAGAGCTACCCAAAGGAACTTTGGTGAAAATGAGTGAGCGCAGTGCCGAAGGCTTGGAACACTTCTGGCAACTCAACGGTGATCGCCGAAAAAACACCCACCTCTGGGTGGTTGAGGATCAAGATCAATTGCGCTGTTTGGACTGTGAATAAAGCACTACTCTAAAGTAGCCAAATAGCGCTCAGCGTCGAGCGCCGCCATACATCCAGTACCGGCAGCTGTAATGGCTTGTCGGTACTCTTTGTCTTGGACATCCCCAGCGGCAAATACACCAGGTTTATTGGTTTTGGTGGATTTTCCATGGGTGATCAAATAACCCGTCTCGTCCATCTCCAATTGACCTTTGAATATATCGGTATTGGGTTTATGACCGATGGCAACAAATAATCCAGTCACCGAAATCACTTCCTCCTGACCTGTTTGGTTGTTGACGATTCTCAATCCCTCAACGACCTGTTCTCCCAACACCTCAGCTACTTCTGTGTTATATCTAATCTCTATGTTGGGAAGATTTTTTACCCTGTGTTGCATAGCTTTTGAAGCGCGCATCTCTTCTTTGCGCACGAGCATGGTCACTTTTTTACAGATATTGGCCAAATAAGAGGCTTCTTCAGCTGCGGTATCACCGGCACCCACAATGGCTACTTCCTGTCCTTTATAGAAAAAACCGTCACAAACTGCGCAGGCAGAAACACCCCCTCCTTTAAGTCTTTCTTCACTGGGTAATCCAAGATACTTAGCCGTAGCTCCCGTCGAAATAATGATTGTTTTTGCTTCGATGTGTTTTTGGCCATCTACCACTACCCGATGCATTCCTCCAGCCTTTTCGGCAAAAACCACCTCAGTGACCATACCGATACGCACCTCTGTACCAAATCTCTCTGCTTGTTGCTGTAACTGAACCATCATGGTTGGTCCATCTACCCCATCGGGGTATCCAGGGAAATTATCCACCTCTGTCGTTGTGGTCAATTGACCGCCAGGTTCCATACCCGTGTACACTACCGGTTTCATATCTGCTCTAGCCGCATAAATAGCCGCGGTGTATCCTGCTGGTCCTGAACCAATAATCAATGTGGTTAATTGCTCTACTTCTTGTGACATATATTAAAAATTTAAACAACAAACTTACCTAAACTACCCACTGTCTTTTGGCTTAGTTATCAAAAGTTATTCGCAATCAAACGAAAACAAAAACAAAAAAAAATAAGCCCGAAGGCTTATTTTTTGGCTATACTTTTTCGCCCTTCATCATTTTCTGCCAATACAAATACGGCAACATATATTTCTTGAGCATCCATAACCTCCAATGTTCTTTAGCAGAGTTAAATACCAACATCTGCTTGAGTTGAGGATCTGGTGTGAAATTGTTTTGATAATCAAACTCTGCCAAAACCATTTTTCCGTACCCTGTGACCAGCGGACAGGAGGAATACCCATTATACGTGGTATTCAACATGGTTTCCTGTTTGATTAAACGCGTAATATTATCGACCACAATAGGAACTTGTTTTCTAATAGCAGCGCCCGTCTTGGCAGTAGGCAATGCAGCTACATCACCCAAACCAAAAATATTGGCGTATTTATTGTGCTGCATGCTATTGATATTGACATCTAACCAACCTGCCGCATTCACCAAATCAGAGGACTTAACAAATGTAGGAGCTGTCTGGGGAGGAGCCGTATGCATAAAATCAAAAGGTATAGCTAACAAATCACCCTCCATATAACTGCCAGGAGTTTGCGTAGTAAATGCTGATTTTTGGGATTCATCCCCCAAAAAATGGAAATAAGCCACTTTTTTAGCTCCATCAATTTTTACAGGATTGTGCAGTGGTTTAAAATCGACTTTATATCTTTTGATCACTTGCATCAACGTTTCCTTGACTACCTGAACACCAAAGATTACAGAACCTGGAGTGGCAAAAATCACATGGCTCTTAGAAGCCAACCCGTGTTTTCTCAGATAATCAGCCGCTAAATACATGATTTTCTGTGGGGCGCCACCGCATTTTATAGGGGTGTTGGGTTGAGTAAATAAAGCTGTACCCCCTTTGAAGTTTTTTAATTGCTGCCAAACGTGGTTGGGATCAGTGTAATTACTGCAAACAACCCCGCTATCCATAGCTTCTTTAAGTCCTTCAATCATCTCTGGAGCCATCACTAGACCAGGCGCAACCACCAGATAATCATAAGAAATGGATCCGGAATTTTCCGTGGTGATCCTGTTTTGATCCGCTTGAAAACTGATTACTTTATCTTTAATCCAATGAGCATTGGTAGGGATTAAACCCTTCATGGGTTTAGCTGTTTTGGCAAAATTATATGTGCCCGCACCTACAAGCGTCCAGGCTGGTTGATAGTAATGAGTATCCGCAGGCTCAACAATACCCACATCTAAAGAAGGATCTTTTTTCAGCAACTGTGCCGCGGTCATGATCCCGGCTGTTCCGCCTCCGATCACTAAAATTTGGTGGTGTGTTTTCATAATGGATGGTTTTTAATCCTACTAAATATAATTCATTTCACACTATCTGTAGGCTACCTAAGTTACTTTAGATCTAATTTTTATTAAAAAACCCGGTTTATGGTTTGAGTTGTTTCATCAAATGTTTGATTCATAAAACAAGGAAAATAAAAAAAGCCAAGCTGATGCTTGGCTTTTTTTGGTCGGGATGACAGGATTTGAACCTGCGACCACACGCCCCCCAGACGTGTACGCTACCGGACTGCGCTACATCCCGATGTACTTAAAGTGGGGCAAAAATACTACTTTTTTTAAGTGAACCAAGGAATATCTACCACAATTAAGGATCATAGATCGACCAAGAAAAAAGAATTGTACTTTAGGGTTTTGCATGAGAATCCTATGGAACAAGAAAAACGATTAGCGCTATTCAACGGACTAAAACAGGCTCAATACCAAGTCGGAGCGTATAGTTACACTAAGCGAATAAAGCTATTAAAACAACTAAAAACCGCATTGGCCAATACGTATAGAACGCGTATTCATCAAGCGTTACAGGATGACTTTGGCAAGCCAAGTACTGAGGTTGATCTCACCGAACTATACCCAGTCATCGGTGAAATTGACCAAGCATGCCATCAACTTAAAAAGTGGATGTCACCTACCCGAGTGCATACACCCATTTCTATTTGGGGGTCAACTTCTTATTACATCCACGAACCAAAAGGGGTCTGTTTGATCATGTCTCCATGGAATTACCCAGTTAATCTAGTATTTAGCCCATTGGTCAGTGCTGTAGCTGCAGGAAATACTGTACTGGTAAAGCCCTCAGAACACGCGCCCAAAACCAGTGCCCTTGTCGCCGAAATTATCGAGTCTATTTGGCCTGAAAATCATGTAGCGGTAGTCCAAGGGGGCATCGAAGTGGCCTCTAGCTTACTGGAACTCCCTTGGAACCATATCCACTTTACCGGCGCTCCGAGTATAGGAAAAATTGTCATGGCAGCTGCCTCAAAACACTTGAGTTCGGTCACCCTGGAACTCGGCGGTCAATCACCTTTGATTATTGATCAAACCGCTGATGTAGCCGATGGCGCACAAAAACTGGCCTGGAGTAAGTGGATCAATGCGGGACAAACCTGTATCGCTCCAAATCATGTATGGGTTCATCGTTCAAAATACAGCGAGTTGATGGAGGCCTTAAAAGATCAGATTAACTGCTATTACCAAAACACCACACAGAGAGGTGATAGCTATTGCCAAATCATAAATCAGAAGCACTACGATCGTTTATCACTGGCGTTAAACGAAACTGTATCTGGTGGTGGAAAAATCGTTTTAGGGGGAACAACCATAGCTGAGGATCGGTATATTGCTCCTACGGTAGTGGTCGACTTACCCCAGGACAGTAGCTTGATGAAAGAGGAAATATTTGGCCCTATTCTACCGGTACTCGTATTTGATGACCTACAGGAAGTGATTGAAGACCTGAAGACCAAAGAAAAACCATTGGCCTTGTACTTCTTTTCCAAAAACAAAAAGAACATCGATCAACTACTCAAGCACACACGGGCCGGAAGTACGTGTATCAACCACGCTGTGGTTCAATACGCCAATGGTCACTTGCCTTTTGGAGGCAGCAACAACAGCGGTTTAGGTAAAAGTCATGGTGTTTTTGGATTCCAAGAATTTTCCAACCAAAGATCTGTGGTAAAAACTTGGAACAACGGGTTGCTTCGCCTGGTGTTCCCGCCCTATACCCCACTGAAACAAAAGCTCGCTCAGTGGACGATCAAGTGGCTGTAACCGGTAAATTTTAGGGTCTAGGAGTCACTCTAAAGACACCTTTTGTTTCAACACCGATGTAGAAAGCTCCGTCAGGACCTTGGACCACACTGCGCACTCGCCCAATATCAGCCAACAACTTTAGGCGGCCAACTACTTTATCCCCATCCATATCGAGGTATTCTAAATACTGAAAGGACAATGATCCTACTAAAAGATCTCCTTTCCACTCTGGAAATAAGGGGCTGTCTATGTAGCACAAACTTGATGGGGCAATGGAGGGAACCCAATAATAGATGGGTTGCTCCATACCCACTTCTTCTGTTTTATCGGTGATCGGTGTTCCGCTGTAATTGATTCCATAAGTAATCACTGGCCAACCGTAATTGGCCCCTTTGCGCACAATATTTAATTCGTCACCCCCTCTAGGCCCGTGCTCAGTATTCCATAATTCTTTTCGTTCAGGATGAAAGATCAACCCTTGAGGATTTCTGTGTCCAAAGGAATAAATAGCTTGTTTAGCTCCTGGCACACCGTACAAAGGATTGTCCTTAGGAATACTTCCGTCTTCGTTTAATCGATAAATCTTACCCCCATCCTTGGAAGTATCCTGTGGATTTATATCCTGCTCACCGCGTTCGCCGATGGAGAAATAAACTTTGCCTTTTCCATCCAAATAGATTCTTGATCCAAAGTGTTGCCCTTTAGTCGTATTAGGTGTCGCTTTATACAACGTCTGTACATCGACCAATTGATCGTTTTCCAAACGCGCACGAACTAAAGCTGTATGAGCTCCATTACCTCCCTCCGGAGAGGAAAGGGTCATGAAAATCAATGAGTTTTTCTGGAATTCTGGATGCACTGCTATGTCGAGCAACCCCCCCTGGCCTCTGGAATACACCTCCGGAACTCCCGAAATCTCCACCTTAGTCGATCCGTCAAACCGGTAGAGAATGCCGCTTCGATCGGTGATCAACAAATCTCCATTCGGTAAAAAAGCTAATCCCCAGGGTGTTTCTACACCCGTTACATAGGGAGTAGCCACGACTGGGTCACTATCGGGAATGGTTACCTGATTGGGTTTGTCCTGAGCACAACTGATAAGTATGCCACCAAAAAAGAAACCGAACAATACACCTATTCTCATGAGATAATTTTTGTTTAAATATAGTAAGAAAACCAGTGTAAATTAATCGGAATGTCTATATTTGCCGACCTCGGGGTGTAGCGTAGCCCGGTTATCGCGCCGCGTTTGGGACGCGGAGGCCGCAGGTTCGAATCCTGCCACCCCGACCAAAATCCCTTATTTCAGGGAATTAACTAAAAAAACCTGTACGATCGTACAGGTTTTTTTTATGCTTGGCTTAGAATAAGTCCTCTAAAATACCGGCTAGCCGAACACCCGCCCATAAAAGTCGTTGCGTGACCACTTCCTTGTATTCATAGGTATATTCATAATAGAGATTGGCCTCCGCAGGGGTTTTTTCATAGAGTTTCGCGGCAATATCTTGTGACTCTTCTACCCAATCCAATACAGAAGTACTTTGCAACGATCGAACTTGTGCTTTAGTTATTCGAGGCAAATCTTGAGTCCACTCACTATACGACAGATCAAAATAATCGATTACCTCGGAGTCCCAAACTCGATGCAGGTTTGAATTACGTCCGAACCATTTCAATTTAATGTCGTTTCCTCCTTTATCCTCAGCCCTTCCTATGTGCAATGGCTGGTGCAGATCACCCACCAGGTGAACCAGCATCTTCAAGGCAAACTGACGGTCAGACTTAGGTAGCTTGGTATCTTTAATTTGAGCCACACAGCGATTAATGCCCTGTACTAAATCCCCTTGTACCGAGGCTTTTGCTGGATCATAGTCCGCTGACAAAGGCATGTTGATGTAATGCCAAGGGTCGAAGGACTTAAATCGTTCGTCAGATTTTATTTCATCCGCGTACGTGGATACCCAAGCCAGCGAATGACCATCCAAAAGTTCAACTATCTTTTTCTGGGCTTTTTTACTTAAATGTTGGGTGGCTACCGCGCCGACCACCCTATGTCCTGTTTGGCCCCAATCTTCCGTGATGTTGCTGGGTAATGAAGCAGAAAAAACGCTGAGTGGGTAGCATAATACCAGGGTGAGCTTGGCAAAGAGATTCATGACGAGAAATTTTTGTTAAAGATAGGGTAGTTCGTGCTGCGCATGGATGTTCATGGATGAAATTTTTACATTCTTGTCCAAGGAAAAAATGTATTTTTAAATTATGATATCGCACAAATTCTCTGGTCTATTAGGCCTCACTTTCCTCCTGCTCAGTCAGTGGACTATAGCACAAAATACTCAAAAAGTAACCGTATTTAAAATTGACAAACCCATTGTATTGGATGGATTTATCGATGAAGATGTATGGAAAAAAGCAGAAAGCGCACAAAATTTCTATCAATACTTCCCCACTGACTCACTCCATGCTGCATTCGATACAAAAATTTCATTCCTGTATGATGAGGCCAATTTATATGTGGCCTTAGACGTCACCACTCCTGGGGATAACTACGTCATTCCCTCACTAAAACGCGATTATCGAGCGGGCAATAACGACAACATATCCTTGGTATTTGACACGTTTAACGACGGAATAAACGCCTATTTGTTCGGAGTTAACCCTTTGGGCGTAATGCGTGAAGCACTGATTGCTGGAGGAGGAAATGATCTGCGAAACTTTACCACAAGCTGGGATGTTAAATGGCGTTCAGAGATCCACCTAAAGGAAAATGGTTATTACGGAGAAATCATCATCCCGTTAAACTCACTTAAATTCAAGCCTGGAAGCCAAGTATGGAGGTTTAATGCGTACCGATTTGACATGCAATCGGGAGAGACCACTACCTGGGCCAATATTCCCCAGAACCAACAAATTTTTGGATTGGCCTTTATGGGAGATTTAGTTTTTGAACATCCTTTAGGTCAATCAAGGACTCCGCTGGCTATTATTCCTTTTGTCAATGGAATTGCTGAAAAGGGAGCTGATTTGGCCAGCGGGCAAACGGTAAGCGTAGGTGCCGATGCCAAAATCCCACTGGGAAACAGTATGAATTTGGACCTGACCTACCGTCCAGATTTTTCAAATGTGGAAATAGATGATCAAGTAACCAACCTCACCAGATTTGAGTTGCTCATGCCTGAAAGGCGTCAGTTTTTTATCGACAACAATGATCTATTTGGCAATTACGGCAACAGTCAAGATGTCAATCCCTTTTTCTCCAGACGCATAGGTCTGGCCAAAGATCAGGACGGGAATACGGTGGAAAACAAAATTAATGCTGGTGCCCGATTTTCCGGGAACCTGTCCCAGGGTTGGCGATTGGGCTTGTTGCACATTCAAACTGAAGCGGATCAGGAAAATGAAATAAGCGGTAATAACAACTCGGTGTTTGCACTGCAAAAGCAAGTTTTTGCCCGCTCGAGCATCAGCTTAATCGCGGTTCAAAGAACTGCCATCTCCGGGGACGAATTTACCGATGAAGCAGACCGATACAATCGAGTAATCGGGTTAGATTACAATTTAGCCTCTGAGGATAACAAATGGACAGGTAAATTTTATTACATCCATACGGACAGCCCTGAAATTGGTCCAAACTCAGGAGCCGCTGGAGGGAATCTTGAGTATTTGACCAAAAATTTTGGTGCCGGATTGCGTGTTTCCTATGTTGGTGAAGATTATCGAGCGGATTTGGGGTATACGCGCAGGTATGATTTTTTAGTGGTCAGGCCCTATTTACAGTACAATATTTGGCCACAAAAAGGGGCGTTTAATCGTCATGAAATAAGATTTAGCCCCAATAAATTGTGGCGCCCGGGTATGGATTATCAGAATACCGACCGCAATACCTCCCTCTCTTGGGAGGCTTCCATGAATGATTTAAGCAAATGGCAGATTCGCGCTACACAGCGATACACCTATTTAACCGAGAGCTTTAACCCAACAGGGAACGACGATAATTTACCCATCCCCGCACAAACAGGTCACACGTACACCGAGGTTGAGCTAGAATACCAATCAGACCCTAGAAAATCTTTATTTTACACCTTAACCCCCAGCAGTGGTGAGTTTTACAATGGGTGGCGCAATGCTCTTCAAGCTCGAATATCTCTGCGGATGCAACCCAAAACAACCCTAAGTGTGCAAACCGAGTACAATCAATTATTATTTCCTCAACCCTACGGTGATGCCACATTGTTTTTTATCAGTCCCAAATTGGATTATACATTTTCAAAATCGGTATTTTGGTCCGCCACTGCACAATACAACAACAGCGGCGACTATTTAGGGGTTAATGCGCGATTGCAATGGAGGTTTGCTCCGCTATCCGACCTGTTTGTCGTGTACAACGATCAATATCAATGGACCGACTTATTGCCTAAGTACCGATCAATCAACCTAAAACTAAGTTATTGGCTCAACATTTAAGTTTTCCCAAGAAACACATCAGTACATTTAAAACGCTTTGCTTTGACCTAGACGGAACTTTGCTGGCGTTAAAATCTCACATGACACCTAAAGCCTATGAGTATTTAGGCTCGCTTAAAGACAAACACCAACTGCTGCTTTGTTCTGCGAGAATACCTTCAGGAATGCGTTACCACCAGGAATCTATAGGCATTCTTGGGGCGCCTATGTTGTGCTATAATGGAGCCCTATTACTTGAAGGAGAACAGGTCGTATACAGTAAAACGATCGCTGAATCAGCCTTGGAGTCCGTTGATTTACTGCTTGACCACCTGGAAGTGAATTGGGGGTTGTACGCTTTTGACCAATGGTGGGTATCCAAGGACAGCGAACGAGTACAAAAAGAGCGGTATAACACCCAGACAGAACCTCTTTGGGGAGAAACGCGATCCACGATAAAACGATTGGTGGATGAATTTGGAGGGGTCCATAAAATCATGTTGATGGGGGATAAAAACAATATGGACCTGGCCATGGACGCACTAGCGCCTCTACAAGGCACTTCATTGGTATATTTTCGATCCAACGACACCTTGATTGAGATCGCCCCATCGGGTGTAGGAAAAAAAGAAGGAGTGACCTATCTCTTGGGGAACATCGGTCTTTTGGAAGCGATGGCTTTTGGAGACAATGACAACGACATCGACCTGTTACAGGCCTCTGGCTGGGGCGTGGCCGTACACAATGCCAAACCACTGGTTCAATCAATCGCAGATGCGGTAACCCCGCTGAGTTGCGCTGATGATGGCGTGATCGACTACCTAAGTATGTGTTATGGAAAATAAACTAACTCCGTTAATTACAGACGACACGCTCGTCTTAGGACTGATAGCAGCCTGTTTGGGTTTTGTGTTTTTTACGCAACAGATAAAAAATCCCTTTTGGACCAGATTTTACAGCATAATTCCTCCCGTCCTTATGTGTTATTTATTGCCTGCCCTGCTCAGAAGCACCGGGGTGATCAGCGATGAATCCAGTGGTCTATACCACATCACCAGTCAATATTTACTTCCAGCTGCTTTGGTGTTGATGACTTTAAGCATGGACTTAAAAGCGATTATTCAACTAGGTCCCAAAGCATTGATTATGTTTTTAACAGGATCAATAGGGATTGTTTTAGGCGGCCCCATAGCGTTGTTGATTGTTTCATGGATCGACCCATCATGGACGCAAGGGGTTGGTTTTGATGCGATTTGGCGTGGACTGTCCACCATTGCCGGAAGTTGGATAGGCGGTGGGGCAAATCAAGCAGCTATGCTCGAAGTATTTAAATACAACCCAGAAAAATACGGAGGTATGGTGTTGGTCGATATTGTCGTAGCCAATATCTGGTTGGCCTTATTGCTCTTGGGAGTGGGCAGAAAAGAACAAATAAATCGGTGGTTAAAAGCGGATAATTCTTCCATTACCGCACTGCAAGAAAAAGTGGGAAAATTCACCCAAAGCATCACCAGAGTGCCCAGCCTGAACGACTATATGGCCATTTTAGCGATCAGTTTTGTCTCCGTGGGTTTGGGACATGCGCTTGGTGGATGGTTATCCCATTGGGCCTTAGGTTTTGACGCTGTTGCCCAGAGTACTGGATTTCTATCTTTTCTCAGTTCTTCCTTTTTTTGGATGGTGGTGGTGGTGACCCTACTGGGTATGTTTTATTCGACTACTTCACTGAAAAACTATGAAGGAGCTGGAGCCAGTAAAATAGGGAGTGTTTTCGTCTATCTATTAGTGGCCTCCATAGGCATGAAAATGGATTTAGGAGCGGTTCTAGACCAGCCAGGACTCATCGCTATTGGTTTTATTTGGATGCTCATTCACGCTGTACTCATGATCTCAGTAGCTAAATGGATTAGGGCTCCATATTTCTTCCTAGCTGTGGGAAGCCAGGCCAATGTGGGAGGTGCCGCATCAGCACCCATTATCGCCGCTGAATTTCACCCCGCACTGAGTTCTGTGGGGGTGATTCTAGCTGTTTTTGGTTATGCAGTGGGTACTGCTGGTGCATTGATTTGCGCCTACTTAATGGAAATCGCCTCAACGCTCACCTAAAATTCCCTCATTTTCTGTTTCTTTGCCCACAAATTGAGTGATATGAAAAAAATAATGCTTCTGTGCGCCGCAGCTTTGTTAGGCGTTTCTTGTGCAGGTGATGCAAACCAATCCTTGTTGAGCGGAAATATTCGCGGTATCAAAAAGGGAACGCTTTACTTGCAACAAATAGTGGATACCACGGTAGTTGTCCTTGACTCCGTTGTGTTTTCGGGGGACGGTCAATTTGAATTTAACCCAGAAGTTACCGAGCCTAGTCTTTACTATCTATATCTGGATAGAAAAGATGAAAATCCGTACAACGATCGATTACCCGTATTTTTAGAAGACAGTAAAATTCACGTGGATGCTGCCTGGGATACATTTGCCGTAACCGCTAAAGTAAGTGGATCAAAAACCCACGATCAATACACTGAATTCCAACAAATGATGTCGAAATTCAATCAGCAAAACCTAGCCTTGATGCAACAAGCCATGGCCATGGATCCTAAAACCCAGCAAAAAGCTATGGATTCACTATTGGATAAAAATAACAAGAATGAACTCAGAAGATATCTTTTTGCCATAAACTACGCGTTAAATAACAGAAACTCAGTCATCGCACCCTATGTAGCTGTTGTCGAGATTCCTGAGGCTAGCCCGGTGTTTTTGGATTCCATTTACCGATCACTACCTACAGAAGTAGCGCAAACTTCCTACGGCAGGGCTTTGGAAGCACTAGTTCAGAATTCAACCAAATAAAAAGCGTATCTTTGCCAAAAATTTTGACCTATGGCCAGTATTAAAGACTTAAAAAAAGATGTAAATTATGTATTAGGCGACTTAATTGAGGCGGTATACATTTGGGAAGGCATCAACAAAAAATACGACTCAAAAGAAGCTCAATCCATCATCGATGAGGCAATCAGCTCTTTTGATCAATTGATCGAGCAGATCAACAACAAAAAAGTAGAAAACAGAGGGAAACACTTACGTGCAGTAAAAGGTCAATTAGAGACCGTAGCACAAGGTTTGGTAGCAAAAATTAACACGCTCTCCTAACTTAAACCCTTGACTCATCCAAGTGATGAGCGTACTGCTCAAAAATAATGCGAAACCAGGCCGTATACAGGTCTGGTTTTTTTTGTAGGTCATTTTTGATCCATTCTAGGGATTTCCATGACCAATCAGCCACTTCTTCACGGTTGATCACAGGCACCCCATCATACCTGCCCACCACCACATGATCCAGTTCGTGCTCTGTGAGCCCATTGTCAAAAGAGGCTTTGTAGATAAAATGAAACAGGGGCATCAACTCAGTATCAAAGCCCATTTCTTCACGAAGTCTCCTATGGGCTGCAGCTAAAGTAGTTTCGCCTGCCCTTTGGTGAGAACAGCACGTATTGGTCCAAAGTCCAGGTGAATGGTATTTTTCGTGGGCTCGTTGCTGTAACATGATCTCGCCTTGACTGTTTGTTACGAAAACAGAAAATGCGCGGTGAAGCACTCCCTTTTGGTGTGCTTCTAGCTTGCCCATCAAGCCAATCGGCTCATCATCCGTATTGACCAAAATCACTTGTTCCTCTGTCATGACGTAAAAATAAGGGATTTGCCTATAACGTTCGGCGCATCCCTTTATTTTGATGTATTTTTGTCAAAAATTTTTACGCCATGAGCCTACAAAAAGAGCTCCTTAAACGACGCACTTTTGGAATTATCTCCCACCCTGATGCGGGAAAGACTACCCTGACTGAGAAATTATTGCTTTTTGGGGGGGCTATACAGGAGGCTGGAGCAGTAAAAAACAACAAGATAAAAAAAGGGGCGACCAGTGACTTTATGGAAATCGAGCGTCAACGCGGAATTTCTGTAGCCACCTCTGTGTTGGCCTTTTACTACAAAGACAAAAAAATCAATATCCTCGACACACCAGGGCACAAGGATTTTGCTGAAGACACCTTTAGGACACTCACGGCCGTAGACTCAGTGATTGTGGTCATCGACGTGGCCAAAGGGGTTGAAGAGCAAACTGAAAAGCTGGTAGAGGTCTGCCGCATGAGGCAAATACCCATGATAGTCTTTATCAACAAACTGGATAGAGAAGGTAAAGATGCCTTCGACTTACTGGATGAAGTAGAACAAAAACTAGGTCTCCACGTTAGTTTGATGAGTTTCCCCATTGGCATGGGTTATGACTTTAAAGGGATCTACAACATTTGGGAAAAAAACATCAATTTATTCAGTGGTGACCCCAAGAAAAATATCGAAGACACCATAGCTTTTGACGACATCAACAGTCCAGAACTGGAGAAAATTATCGGAGCTCGGCAAGCTGGTCTGCTCAGAGATCACTTAGAACTAATCGATGGGGTCTATCCATCCTTTGACCGCCAAGCCTATTTAAACGGAACACAGCAACCCGTATTTTTTGGGTCAGCACTGAACAACTTTGGTGTGCGGGAACTCTTGGACTGTTTTATTGAAATAGCCCCCTCTCCCCGACCCAAAAAGGCTGAAGAGCGATTGGTAGATCCTTCAGAAACACAAATGACTGGGTTTGTTTTTAAAATCCACGCTAACATGGATCCTAAACACCGAGACCGATTGGCCTTTATCAAAATAGTCTCGGGTACTTTTGAACGAAATAAACCTTACCTGCATGTCCGCCAGGATAAAAAAATGAAGTTCTCTAGCCCAAACGCATTCTTTGCGGAGAAAAAGGAAATTATTGATATTTCCTATCCCGGAGACATCGTAGGACTTCACGACACCGGTAATTTTAAAATCGGAGATACCCTGACAGAAAATGAAGTGTTGCACTACAAAGGAATTCCCAGTTTCTCTCCTGAGCACTTTCGGTACATCAACAATGCAGATCCATTAAAGTCCAAACAACTCTTTAAAGGGATCGATCAATTGATGGATGAGGGTGTAGCACAGTTGTTTACCTTAGAACTCAATGGAAGAAAAGTCATCGGTACGGTAGGCGCCCTGCAGTATGAAGTCATTCAATACCGACTACAGCACGAATATGGCGCCTCGTGTACCTATGAACCTTTTCCCGTCTACAAAGCCTGTTGGGTAGAGGCCACTGACCCTAAAAATCCTGAGTTTAAGGAATTTTTGCGCATTAAACAGAAATTCATGGCTAAAGACAAAAAAAATCAGTTAGTCTTTCTAGCTGACTCAGCCTTTTCACTACAGATGACTATAGAAAAATATCCATCTGTCAAACTGCATTTTACCTCAGAATGGGATGAGTAACAAAAAAAAACCACAACTAATAGTTGTGGTTTTTTTTGTTATGCTTGTCCAGGAGGACCAAAATTAAGCGGAATGTGCGGTTGAACATCCTCTTTGATCGACCCGTGAGTCGACTCAAATTTATGGATGTTTTCACCCAGTGCCTTTAAAAACCTTTTTGCGTGCTCAGGTGTCAGTACTATTCTACTGCGTACTTTCGCTTTGGGTGCTCCGGGCATTAGGGTAATGAAGTCAACCACGAACTCTGAAGCCGAGTGATTGATAACCGCTAAGTTGGAATAAATCCCCTCAGCGGTTTTTTCATCAAGCTCAATATTGATCTGATTTTGGCTCATTAGGAAAATTTCAATTCTTCTTTACGGGCCAATAGTTGATCGTACTCATCCTGTGCTCCTACAATAATTTTGTCATAGGAACGAAGACCTGTACCTGCTGGGATCTTATGCCCAACAATTACGTTTTCTTTCAATCCATCAAGACCATCGATTTTACCGCTCACAGCAGCTTCGTTCAACACCTTAGTGGTTTCTTGGAAGGAAGCCGCTGAGATGAATGATTTAGTTTGAAGTGACGCACGTGTAATTCCTTGTAGGATCGGTGTAGCTACAGCAGCCATAGCATCACGTGCTACCACGAGTTGCTTGTCTTCGCGTTTCAACAGAGAGTTTTCGTCTCTTAGTTCGCGTGCTGTAACTATCTGCCCAGGTTTCAAATTCACAGAATCTCCCGCATCTTCGACAACTTTCTTGCCGTAAATAGCATCGTTTTCTTTGATGAAATCACTCTTGTGAACCAACTGATCTTCCAGGAATAAAGTATCTCCAGAATCTAAAATCTGTACTTTACGCATCATCTGACGCACCACTACTTCAAAGTGTTTGTCATTGATTTTCACCCCTTGCAATCGGTAAACCTCTTGTACCTCATTCACCAAGTACTGCTGTACCGCTGAAGGTCCTTTGATGGCCAAAATATCCTCAGGAGTAATGGAACCATCTGAAAGTGGCATACCCGCACGTACGTAGTCGTTCTCTTGAACCAAGATCTGGTTGGAGAGTTTTACTAAATAACGCTTCACCTCCCCTAGCTTAGATTCAACAATGATCTCGCGATTACCTCGTTTAATCTTGCCGAAAGATACTACACCGTCAATTTCAGAAACCACGGCAGGGTTCGATGGATTACGTGCCTCAAATAATTCGGTTACACGTGGCAGACCTCCAGTAATATCCCCTGCTTTAGCAGATTTTCTTGGGATTTTAACCAAAATCTTACCTTCAGTAATTTTATCAGAATCGTTGACCATCAAGTGAGAACCAACAGGTAAGTTGTACGAACGCAATACCTCGTCTTTGTTGTTTTTAATCAACAGCGTAGGAATTAGGTTCTTGTTTCTTGACTCGATGATTACTTTTTCTTGGAAACCAGTTTGTTCGTCGATTTCAACTTGGTAAGTAACCCCTTGTTCGATCTCTTGGTACGAGATTTTACCGGTGAATTCAGAAACAATAACTCCGTTGTACGGATCCCATGAACAGATGGTCTGTCCTGATTCAACACGTTGACCGTCTTTGACGAACAAATGAGAACCGTAAGGAATATTGTTGGTGCTCAACGTAATTCCTGTATTGGCATCAACAATCTTGATTTCGGTGGTACGCGAGATCACAATATCGACAGATTTGCCTTCGTTGTCCTCTCCTTTAACTGTTCTTAAATCTTCGATTTCCGCAATACCTGGGAATTTAACGCTTAGCTTGTTATCTTCAGAGATGTTACCTGCGATACCACCCACGTGGAAGGTTCTCAAAGTCAACTGAGTACCTGGCTCACCAATCGATTGGGCAGCTACTACACCTACTGCCTCCCCTTTCTGTACCATTTTCTGGGTAGAAAGGTTACGGCCGTAACACTTGGCGCAAATACCTTGTTCTGCTTCACAAGTCAGTGCAGAACGCACTTCAACTCGTTCGATCGGAGAAGCCTCAATACGCTTGACGTCTTGTTCAGAAATTTCTTGTCCAGCGCGAAGCAACAATTCTTCGTTGAGTGGGTTGTATACATCTTGAAGAGAGACACGTCCTAAAATACGCTCTCCTAAAGTTTCTACCACCTCTTCGTTTTTCTTTAAGGCTTCAACTTCAACACCTCTTAATGTACCGCAATCTTCCGTGTTGATGATGACGTCTTGAGATACGTCTACCAGACGACGAGTCAAATAACCCGCATCCGCAGTTTTTAACGCCGTATCCGCAAGTCCTTTACGGGCACCGTGGGTTGAGATAAAGTATTCCATGATCGAAAGACCTTCCTTAAAGTTAGAAAGGATAGGGTTTTCGATAATTTCACCACCACCTGCAGTTGATTTGATCGGCTTGGCCATCAAACCACGCATACCGGTTAACTGGCGAATCTGTTCTTTAGATCCACGAGCACCAGAATCCAACATCATATACACAGAGTTAAATCCTTGTTGGTCCTCACGGATGTTTTTCATCGCCAATTCAGTCAACATCGCATTGGTAGATGTCCAAACATCGATCACTTGGTTATAGCGCTCGTTGTTGGTGATCAATCCCATGTTGTAGTTGGCCATAATGTTGTCCACTTGGTCATTGGCCTTTTCGATCATTCCTTGTTTTTGCTCAGGAATGATGATGTCACCCAAAGAGAAGGAAAGTCCTCCGCGGAAGGCGAATTCGTACCCCATCTTTTTAATGTTGTCCAAGAACGCAGCAGTCTCAGGTACTGAAGTAACACTGAGGATATGTCCAATAATGTCGCGAAGCGCTTTTTTATTCAATACTTGGTTGATATAACCCGCATTTTCTGGAACTTCTTTGTTGAACAATACACGACCCACCGTGGTTTCGATGATTTGATTCACCAATTCACCTTGTTCGTTGAAATCCTTGGCGCGTACTTTAATCCCCGCATTAAGTTCAACACGGCCCTCGTTTAAAGCGATTTCTACTTCTTCATAGGAGTAGAAGGTCATGCCTTCTCCCTTAACCTTGTATTCAGGGGTTGATTTGCGCTCTTTGGTCATGTAGTACAGACCAAGCACCATGTCCTGAGAGGGTACGGTAATCGGAGAACCATTGGCTGGGTTCAAGATATTGTGCGAAGCCAACATCAATAGTTGTGCTTCCAAAATAGCTTCAGGTCCTAAAGGAAGGTGAACCGCCATTTGATCCCCATCAAAATCCGCGTTAAATGCGGTACAGGCTAGTGGGTGTAATCTAATCGCTTTTCCTTCGATCAACTTAGGTTGGAAAGCCTGGATACCCAAACGGTGAAGCGTTGGGGCACGGTTAAGCAATACTGGGTGTCCTTTCAATACATTTTCCAGGATATCCCATACTACGGGCTCTTTTTTATCGATGATTTTCTTGGCTGATTTAACGGTTTTCACAATTCCGCGCTCGATAAGCTTGCGGATCACGAAAGGTTTGTACAATTCAGCAGCCATATCCTTAGGAAGTCCGCACTCGAACAACTTAAGCTCAGGCCCAACAACAATCACCGAACGAGCGGAGTAATCCACACGTTTACCCAAAAGGTTTTGACGGAATCGTCCTTGCTTTCCTTTTAGTGAATCTGAAAGTGATTTTAATGGTCTATTCGACTCTGTTTTAACCGCAGATGCTTTTCTGGTGTTGTCAAACAACGAATCCACAGCTTCTTGCAACATACGTTTTTCGTTGCGCAGAATCACTTCTGGAGCCTTGATCTCCACCAAACGCTTTAAACGGTTGTTGCGGATAATCACCCGTCTGTACAAGTCGTTCAAATCAGAGGTGGCAAATCTACCTCCATCCAAAGGCACCAAAGGACGCAATTCGGGTGGAATAACGGGAATTACCTTCATAATCATCCACTCAGGACGATTTTCTCTGTTGTCTTGAGACTCTCTTAAAGCCTCTACGACTTGTAGACGTTTAAGGGCTTCAGTCTTGCGTTGTTTCGATGTTTCCGCATTGGCTTTGTGTCTCAGCTCATAGGAAAGCTCATCTAAATCGATGCGTGCCAACAGATCGATCAAACACTCAGCCCCCATTTTGGCGACGAATTTGTTTGGATCTGTATCTTCTAAATACTGATTCTCAACCGGTAGGCTATCTAAAATAGTGAGGTATTCCTCTTCGGTTAAGAAATCCATTTTCTTGAGCTCTTCACCATCTGGACCTTGGGCAATACCTGGTTGAATAACCACGTAACGCTCGTAGTAGATGATCATATCCAATTTCTTGGATGGAAGACCTAGCAAGTATCCTATTTTGTTAGGCAAAGATCTAAAATACCAAATATGGGCTACGGGAACCACTAAATTGATGTGGCCCACACGGTCTCTACGGACCTTCTTTTCGGTAACCTCTACCCCGCAACGATCACAAACAATACCGCGGTAACGGATGCGTTTGTATTTGCCGCAAGCACACTCGTAATCCTTTACTGGACCAAAAATACGCTCACAAAACAATCCATCTCGCTCTGGTTTGTGTGTGCGGTAGTTAATCGTTTCCGGCTTGAGCACTTCCCCCTTAGAGGCGGCCAAAATAGTTTCTGGCGACGCTAAGCCGATCGATATTTTATTAAATCTTTTTACTGTGTTGTTATCTTTAAGTCTAGCCATAATGCTATGGTGATGGTATTAATGATTAAATCAATGAAGTACGCAGTTATTCCTCGAGGCGAATGTCTAATCCAAGACCTTTCAGCTCGTGCATCAACACGTTGAATGATTCAGGTAAACCAGGCTCTGGCATGGTTTCTCCCTTCACAATAGCTTCATAAGTTTTGGCTCTTCCAATCACATCATCAGATTTAACCGTCAAGATTTCTCTTAGGGTAGAAGAAGCACCATATGCCTCCAATGCCCATACTTCCATCTCTCCAAAACGCTGTCCACCAAACTGTGCCTTACCACCCAATGGTTGTTGGGTAATCAAAGAGTATGGTCCGATAGAACGGGCGTGCATTTTATCATCTACCATGTGGCCCAATTTCAACATATAGATCACCCCAACAGTCGCAGGTTGATCAAAACGTTGACCTGTTCCACCATCGTACAGGTAGGTGTGTCCGAATTGTGGCACTCCAGCTTCCTCAGTGAATTGATTGATCTCTTCAATCGAAGCACCATCAAAAATAGGAGTGGCAAACTTCTTGTTCAATTTTTGACCAGCCCAACCAAGTACGGTTTCATAGATCTGACCAATGTTCATACGCGATGGTACCCCAAGTGGATTTAATACAATATCCACGGGTGTTCCGTCTTCCAAGAAGGGCATGTCTTCATGGCGAACGATTCTGGAGACAATACCTTTGTTTCCGTGGCGTCCCGCCATCTTATCACCCACCTTGAGCTTGCGTTTCTTAGCGATGTACACTTTAGCTAACTTCATGATACCTGCTGGCAACTCATCCCCTACCGAAATAGTGAATTTATCGCGTCTCAGGTTACCTTGAAGGTCGTTTAGTTTGATTTTGTAGTTGTGCAACAAATCGGTAACTGCGCTGTTAAGCTCAGCATCTGTTGTCCAAGTACCCGATACTAAGTGAGCAAAATCCTCTACGGACTGCAACATCTTGATGGTGTATTTCTTTCCTTTTGGCAAAATTTCTTCACCCAAATCATTCAATACACCTTGAGAAGTTTTTCCGTTGACTAAGGAGAATAATTTTTCAATTAACACATCCTTGAGTTGTTGGAATTTAACTTCGTATTCCATTTCAAGTTGTCCAATCGCGTCTTTATCTTCACTGCGCTTGCGCTTGTCTTTAACGGATCTAGAGAATAGCTTCTTGTCGATGACTACCCCGTGTAAAGAAGGAGTCGCTTTAAGGGAAGCATCTTTAACATCGCCCGCTTTGTCGCCAAAAATAGCGCGAAGCAATTTCTCTTCAGGAGTTGGATCAGATTCACCTTTTGGCGTGATTTTACCGATTAAGATATCACCAGGTTTTACCTCTGCACCAATGCGAATCATTCCATTTTCATCCAAATCACGGGTCGCTTCCTCGGATACGTTAGGAATATCATTAGTCAACTCTTCAGCACCTAATTTGGTGTCGCGAACTTCTAAGGAGTATTCATCTACGTGGATCGAAGTAAAAATGTCTTCGCGAACAACGCGCTCAGAAATAACGATAGCATCCTCGAAGTTGTATCCTTTCCAAGGCATAAAGGCCACTTTAAGGTTACGTCCTAGTGCCAATTCTCCTTGTTCCGTCGCATAACCTTCGCACAATACCTGTCCTTGTTTTACGCGATCGCCTTTGCGAACAATTGGTTTCAGGTTGATGCTGGTTCCTTGGTTGGTCTTTCTAAATTTAACCAACTCGTAGGTTTTA
>Ga0181557_1001183_pt1 | contig 30604 bp, 3 predicted proteins | sample 011ome_23_FD_148632 | JGI IMG/M metagenome (GOLD analysis project Ga0181557, IMG submission 148632) | Coastal salt marsh microbial communities from the Groves Creek Marsh, Skidaway Island, Georgia - 011506CT metaG (spades assembly) | ecosystem: Environmental > Aquatic > Marine > Intertidal zone >...
ACGCGTCGATCCGCGAAAAAACGCGAAAAACGCAGGTGACATCAGAGGTTCGATGCCGTCGCACGCGTCCCGTTGAAGACAGACGCGTCGTCGGCGTCGCGCGCTGGGTACTCGTGGTGATTGATGGAATGATGATGCATGATGACGCGCGCGGATGGATGCATGCATGGTGACGACGACGCTCGAGCGCGAAAAGACATGCGCGAGATGATGACGCGCGGTTGATTCGCACGCGTCCCGCGAGACGCGTCGTCGGCGTCGGCGTCGGCGGGGCGTCAGAAGGGAGACCGTTTTGTGTGTTGACTTTTTGTTGATGGATCGATGCGCGATCGAACGAACGATTGATTGCGTGATTGCGGATGGGGCGTCGTCGCGAGCGTCGCGTGTACGAATACGCGCGCATACCAGGCGTCTTGGTTCGAACCATAGCGCACCGCCGCGTCGACGCGCGCGACGATCGTCAGCCATCCATCGATGATGAATCAATCCACAGAGGGAACGCGAACCGTCGCACCGCGTCAAAAAAAGTGGATAAGATCGCATCGCCATCGATTCGTCGCTTCGCACGCGCCGTCACACCGCCGCGCACGCGCACGTTCCGCGCGAACGCGAACGAACGAACGCGTCGAGACCGCACGCACCGACGACGACGTGACGCGACGACGACGACGACGACGACGACGACGCACACGCGACGCGAGCGAGCGCTGTAAAAACTAACAACACCATCGTCAACACTCGTGATGCGCGCGACGACGTCCCTCGGCGCCGCCGTGCGCACCGCGCGATGCCGCGCGACGCCGCGCCATCGTCGTCGCGTCGCCGTCGCGCGCGACGCGTCGGCGGCGGCGACAAAGACGAAGAGAATATCCAACCCTGAGGCTGCCGACGCGGGACGCCGCGCGCCCGCCGAACCCGTCGAAGCGTCGCGCGCGCGCGTCAAACTTCCATTCGGTGACGATGGCGCGATCGATATCGTCGTCGTAAAGCTTCCCAGTGGTGATATGGATGTGACGTTTTCGCTCGTGGGGGCGGCGTGCGCGGCGAATGCGCAAGGTGCGGGGGTTGAGTTGCACTGGGCGACGACGGCGACGGAGGGCGACGTCGGCGCGTGGCGCGCTCCGGCGGCGACCATCGCGTGCGATGGCGTCACGCGCGAGTTTGGCGACGGCATCGCGAAGCGAAGTGTGTTTGATAAAGCTACGAATGCGTTGGTGATGCGCGTGCCGGCGAGCGAGGAGGATGTGGGGTCCATCGTCGGGATTTGCGTGAGTGGCGATTTTTGGGCGCACGCCACCGACGGCGACGTGCGCGCGACGATTAAACGCTTGAGTTTGGCTGGTGGCGCTGGCGGTGGCCTCGAAGCCCTGGCGCGTCGCGCCACTGATCTTGAGGGCGGATCGGTGAACTTGTTTACGCGATTTTGCGCGGTTGATGGCGCGCTGGATGACGCCGCGGCGCTCGGCGGCGCCGGCGCCGCCGTCGTGTACTCGTGGTTGCGTTTGAGCTCATTAAAACAGCTCCACTGGTACGCTGGGAATAACTACCAGGGCAAGGACATGGCGAGCATGCAAGAACGTCTCGCTGGTCGTATCGCACACAAGGCTGCGACGGCTGAAGACCCAACCGCGCGAGGATTAATGCGCGCGTCTCTAGCGTTTCTCCCGCGCGGCGGCGGCAACGGCGACGACATTCGCATGGGCATTTTAAACATCATGCGCCAACACGGCATCAAAGAAGGCCACCGACCGGGCATTGAAGACCCATTCATCGCACAGTGGCACCAAAAGCTGCACTCGAACACCACGCCCGATGATGTGAAAATTTGCGAAGCGTATTTGCACTTTTTGCACACTGGCAACTGGGATGACTTTTGGGAGCATTTGTGGACCAACGCGCGTCTGACGCGCGAAGATTTAGCCGGCATGAAGGCTGGATGGCGCTCCGATGGCATCACTGGTCCAGCGTATCACATGCCGCACATGATTGATTCATTCAAGCACTATTTGTGGATTTTAAAGACGACGCACGGTGGGGGAGACGTGGATAGCGCGATGAATTTCGCGCGCCACGGGTTGCCCGGGGACGTGGCGTGGGAGGTGGATGACATGTTACAAAATCGCGACGCGTGGTGGGTACCCGGGAAGATTGTCGAGATTCGTGAAAAGATGCTGCACGTGTGGCAAAATGATGCACCGAATCGCGATGTGGTGATGCTTGACGCGACGCTTGAAAAGTTTTTCCGAACCAAGGTGGAATCCGTGGACCACGCGGCGATGAGCGCGGATGATTTGCTCGGGTTGTTGGAGTTGTCGTTGAAGAATGCGACGCTGACGCAAGATTCACCAAAGCTTAGTATGGCGTTGAGCTACTTGCGCGCGGCGATGGGTGAGGCGAACGGTGCGCGATGGAGCGAGTCGTGGGCCAAGACGATGGACGCCGCGCTCGAATATTGCGCCCTCGCCATGGAGCACGACATGGACTTTTTGTGCTCTGCGACGCAATCCGCGGCGAACATCATCGCAGCCAAGAGCACGAAAACTGACCCAAAGTATTTGATTAACTTTGGTGAAGAAAACGTGCGTTCGCACGTGGTGTTTGTGGTGTCGCAATTGATTTCTTCGCTTCGGCCGACGGTGCGCGCCGCCGCCGGACGGTCGCCTTGGCTCATCGCCAGCGTCGGTGATGCCGCGCTCGAAACCTACGCGGGCGTGGCGAAGATTGAAACACTGGGCGAAATTCAAGGTGAAGACTTTTCATCCACACCAATGGTGTGCTTCACGGAAAAGCTCGGCGGCCTCGAGGACATTCCCGCGGGCGTTAAAGCCGTCGTCACCAAGTCGCCGGTGGATTTACTGAGCCACATCGCCATTCGCGCGCGCAACACCAACGTATTGCTCGCCAGCGTCGCCGACGACGCGCTGTGGGCGAATGTCGTCGCCATGAATGGCGAACACGTGCGATGCGCGATCGTGGACGAGGCGTTGGTGATTGAAAAGGCCAACGTCTCATCCGCGGCGACGACGTCGGCTTTGGCTTCAGCTTTGGCTTCAGCTTCGGCTTCGACGACCAAGGTGTCCATCAAGCCGTACACGCCCTCAGAGTCGTGGGTCATCACCCCAGACGCGTATGTTGAGTCAATCGTCGGTGGTAAGAGCAAGAGCTTGGCTGAAATGGCCAAGGAACTCGCGGCATCTGGCGCCGCCGCCGGCGTCGATGTCCCGGGATCGTTTGCGCTTCCATTCGGCGCATTTGAACGCGCGCTCGCCGAAGACACCGAAACTCGCGCGCAACTCGATGCCGCCGTGCGCGCGATTGATTCGTCAACCACCGCGAGTGAACGCCGCGACGCTTTGGCGCACGCGCGCGAGATTATCGCCACGCAGCTCGTGTGTCCGAGCGGATTAGAGACGCCGTTGACGCGCGCGGCGAAGACGCTCAACGCCGACGCCGACATGGAGCGCGTCTGGGATGCCGTTTGCGGCGTCTGGGCATCCAAGTGGACCGAACGCGCGTGGCTATCGCGTAAGGCGTGCGGAATTCCTGACGCCGACCTCAACGTTGCGGTTTTACTCATGGAGCTCGTCGACGCGGAGTACGCGTTTGTGCTGCACACGGCAAATCCAGTGACGGGCGACGCGGATGAAGTCTTTGGCGAACTGTGCGTCGGTCTCGGCGAGACGTTGGTTGGAAACGATCCGGGGTGTGCGTTAGGATTCACAGTGAGCAAGTCTACGGGCGAGATTACGATTCGATCGGTGCCGAGTAAGCTCCAAGGACATTTCGCGCCGGCGGGCGGGACGATTATCGCTCGAAGCGACTCCAACGGGGAAGATTTGGAAGATTTCGCCGGCGCTGGATTATACGATAGCATCACCGCGGAAGCGACGGAAGAGCGTGTGATTGATTATGCGTCGTCGGCGCTCGTGTGGGATGCGGCGAAGCGCGACGGATTGATTACGCGCATCGCCGAGGCTGCCAAGGCGATTGAGTCGTACCGAGGCGCGCCACAGGACATCGAAGGCGCCGTCGTCGGCGACCGCATCGTGTTGTTGCAAACTCGCGCGCAAATTTGTTAGGCTATAGTTAGTTACTGTTGTTACCCGCTGCTAGTATGTTTCTGTGCTACCTACCTACCTACCTAGTGTGTCGCCTATTGTTCTTCTACGATGTCGATGTTACACAACGCTTTCGCCAAGCGAATGATATCGTCAGCGACGCGCCTCGTATTTGCCTCGTGCTTGAACGTGAGAGATTTCAGCGCACTCACGGCTGCAAATATGATACGCCTATTATGTGCCGCGATGGTGTCTTCGCTATCGTCGTCGTGGTCCTGGAGCGACGTCGCGCGGCTTCGAATGACGTTGGAGAGAATTTCAACCGCCCCGGCGTCTCCAGCCACCGTTTGATTCTCCGTGCTCGCGTTATACGCCACGTTGCGCAGTGCCCCGATAGATTCCACGCAATGTTGCTCGCGCACGAGCGCGCACAGCGAAGGAATGATGCCTAACCGTCTACATGCGTCTCTATTCGCCCCGCTTGCGCACGCAAGCTCTCGAACCGCCGAAGCCGCCTCGACTCGATGCTCAGCGTCGAGCGTCGAGTTCGCCAGACGCTCGCCGAGTGCCGTCATCATTTCAATGGATGCTTCGCGCTTCCGCGACGGTCGAAGCTCACGTTGCGCGAGCGTCCTTTGGCTGAGCGTCCCGTGTCTCCACGTGTCGGCCACGTGTAATTCCAAATCCGTCAATTTTGCACCCGCGTCTCGAAGCGCCGAAACGGCTTCGGCGTCGCCCAATCGCAACGCCCACGCGGCGCCGGTACGTTTCCATCGATCCCACGCCTCGAGCCCGCCCTGGCGCGTCTTTAACGGCGCGCACGCGGTGATGGCGACGCGAATGGTCGCAATGTCCCCGCTTCGCACGGCTAAATGCAGAATAGTTTGCTTGTCGGCGTCTTTAACGCCAGCACATCCCACGGGCGCGCGGCGGATGAGTTCTTCAAGCATATCCACGTTGCCTCGTGCGGCGGCGATGTGCGTTGCGAGCGTGTTCGCACGTGATGGCACAGAGACGTCAGCGCCGGCGTCGAGCAACGCGCGGACTACTGAAATCGCCCGCGGCGACGGGCTAGCCGCCGCCGCTCGGAGGCATTCGGCGTCTGGCGCGACGCCCGAACGTAACAGTGCGCACACGACGCCGACGACGCCTCGCCCGCACGCGGCGCGCATGCACCGCGCGTCAGCGTCGAAATCATCCATGTCGCTCGTCGATGAAGACGGCGACAAACATTTGTTGTCGTCGTCGTCGACCGCGACGCCATTCGCGATGAGGTAGTCGGCGTAATCGCGAAGCACGGGCCTGGCAAATATTTCGCATGGCGCGAATGGACCGTCGATGACGCCAAACGTGCACGCGGCGGGTTCGTCGTCATTTGGGAGTAACGCCGCAGCTTCGCCATCCGTCAAGCCAATCGTCGATGAAGACAATGTCGACGAATTCGGCGCTAAGCGCAAGGATTTCTCAGCCACCAACGCGCGCGAGACCACAAGCACGTTCAACGACGTCCCGCCGATCGCATCGAACGCGTCCAACGCACCGACGCCGCGCTCGTCCCTCAATCCCAACGCCTCCATCCAAATCCGCGCCAGAGCGCGCTCGACGCCGTTCCTGGGCGCTTCGTAACGTGGGCGGTACACCGACGTCACGCCTTCGAGCAATCGCTCACGAAGCGTCATTCGACACGTTTTCCCACTCGATGTCATCGGCCAAGACGCGAAATCGACAAACACATACCGAAGAGGTACGGCGTGCGTCGGCATGCGATGTCTCGCCCATCGTTCAAGCGCTCGCGCGTACACGCCGTCATCGAACGCGTCGTCGTCTCGTCGTAATTGCACGTGCGCCGTCAACGCCGAGAACTGCGCGTCATCGCCGTTGACGTCGTAAAATACCACCGCATTCGCCACGAGCGCGTCGCACGCGCGCAGAACGACTTCGATTTCATCCAGCTCCACGCGGTAGCCGCGAATTTTCACCTGTCTGTCCCGCCGGCCGAGCACGTACAATTCCCCGCTTTCATCCACGTACCCGTCGTCTCCGGTGAAATACACGCGTCCTCGATCGGTATTTACGAATGCTTCCGCCGTACGAGCGACGTCGCCGACGTATCCCGCGGAAACGCACGCGCCGCCGATGACAATTTCGCCAGCGACGCCCGCGTCGTCGATAAACGTCGCGCCGCATTCGTCTTCGTCTTCGTCTTTGTCTTTTCGTTTGGCAATGTACACGCACGCGAACCCATCGATCGCATACGCCTTCCCCGCACGCCTCGCATCATCACCTACGCGCATTCTCGCGTACGTTTGCACCACCGTCGTCTCTGTCGCGCCGTACGCGTTGTACAATTCCACCGCCGGCGCCCACGTCTCGAGCGTCCGCGTCGACATCTTCTCCCCAGCCAACGTCACACATCGCAACGTCGGCACCTCGCTCGGCGCGCAACGCAACAAAGAAAACACCGTCGGCGTACAGCACACGTGCGTCGCCCCACTCGCGCGCACGACGCGTGCAAAATCGCTCTGAATCATCGCTCGGGACGACGCCGCGCACGTCGCTCCAGCCAAAACCGCCGCGCACGCGTCGCCCATATACAAATCAAACGTCGCGTTCGACGCAAGCACGACCACTGAATCGCTCTTTATACGCTCGACGGCTATTTTATTCCTCGCATACGCCATGACGGCGTCGTGCGTCGCCGGGACAGGCTTTGGAGCTCCGCCCGTCGTGCCGCTCGTAAACGCCAAATACCACGTCGCGTTCGGCTCCACCTCCTCCTCCTCCTCGTTCGCATTCATACCCTCCCCATCATCGTCGAACGCATCCATAACAATTATCCCTACCTCGTCGTCATCGATGCCGAGCCGTGCCTTGATGTCCCGCGCGTTGTCCGCCGTCGCGCAGACGACGTCTTTCGCCTTTGCGGCGTCGAGCGCGGCTCGACACCGCGCGGGCGGCCACGCCTCCGTATCCACCGTACACACCGTGCGCCGCGCGCGTGCGGCGGCGAGCAACGTAATGAGCGCGTCGGCGCCGTCGCGGGCGGTGGAGACGACGACGGTGCGATGCCGCGGGGTGGAGCAGAGCGCGCGAGAGGCGCGCGAGACGGCGGCGTCGAGCGCGCGCGCGTCGAGCGCGAAAGTCACGGCGCCGGTGGCGTCGACGACGACGAGCGCGGGCGCGTGAGGGTGCGTGAGCGCGCGCATGCGTAGGGCGTCGGCGGCGGTACGCGGTGGCGGCGCCGGCGACGGCGCCATGGCGCGCGCGGTTGTGAGGCGACGAGGCGGCGTCGGCGGTCAAATGTGTGTATTAAAATATAAATGCTGACCGACGTCTCTTGGTGAAGAGAGCTACTAGGATATATATCTATCATGGGAACGCATTCGATTGATACGCACGGTGTCGGCGTGTCAATCGCGTTCGGCGTTCGTGGAACGCTTATTTCTTTCCAAACCACGACGCGCGCGCGGGCGCGGGCGCGGCGGCTTCGGCTTCGGCGGCTTCGGCTTTAATCGCCTTGGTTCGCACCGCTCGCGCGGCATCGACGTCGATATCCGATTCCTTTAAGTGCTGTTCGAGCGCGAGTTTGGACTCGTACAACTCGCGCATCTGTTCGTCTTCGTTTACGGATAATAGCGGCAACGCGTTCAACGCGTCTTCAACCTTGTCGTCATTCGTCAACGACGCGTGAAACATGTCAAATTGCTTACTAATCGTAACCTTGGTGCTCGCAAACGACGACGCCTTGGCGCCGCGTAACGCTTGGCGCTTATACGCCTTGGCGCTGCCTATACCACCGGCAGTTTCGGGGATGACAAACGCGTCGGCGTTGGAAATCTCGACAGAATCGTAGCGCTGTCGCGCCATTTCCCGAGCGACGCCTTCGGCGCCGAGTCGAGCGCCGACGTCGCGAATATTCGTCAACGTGTTCAAAAACGCACGCTTCTGCCCGGGCTCAGCCACGGTGGCGAGCCATTCGTACACGAGTTCCCTGTTCGCTTCTTGCACCGTTTGATGCACCGCGTCCGTTTGTTGTGAGTACGCGGCGACGAGCGCCGGGTCAAACATTTCATTGTACATTTCTTCGATGAGCCCGCACGCGAGACGCAACACGTCGGGCGGAAGCACGCGTAACGTGTACTCAATCGTCTCCGCCGTGGCTGGTTCAAACACCACTCGCCCGCGCTCGATGGCTTGCGCGATTTCCTCCGTGTCCTCAGCCCGAGCTTCGAGCCACATCAAGCGGAAGTTTGGCCCGCGCAACGCCTTGAACTTAAACAAGCGACGGAACAATCGCAGGTAGCGAATGCGAGCGAAACGAATGTACCGCACAAATCTCGCGCTTCTCGCACCCGTGACGTTGGATGAAATGTCCACAATCAACAGCAAGAACTGCAAGAAGATGACTAAAAAGTCAATGCAGTTGAACGTGTCGCGCATGTACGCGCCTTCGCCCAAGATGAACCCCATGGCGATGATTTTCACCACCGCTTCAAAGGTAAACACGGCGTTGATGGCGAGATTAAACGCGGTGACTCGAGCGTAGGCGTCGGAGACGTAGGCATCTTCGTACGTGACGTTTTCGGCGATGAGCACGCCGAGGGATAGAAACACCGCGACGGTGACGCACCTGTCGAATAATGGGTGTCGTATGGCGCGCCAGCACCAGTATCGAAACGGAGAATCGGACCGGAAGACGAAGAGCGACGTGCCCTGCGGACCGCTCTCATGCGTGCCAATCTTTTCAGGCTTGTACATGTCTGTTTGAGTTCTGTACTTGATCAAGAACATGAGTTTCTTCATCCAAGGGAAGAATTCAAGAATGACAACAAAGGTTTGGACAAGCGTCACGGCGACGAGACCAATCATAATGACGCTCGTGGCGACAGACGTGGACGTGTCGCCCATGATGCCGAGTTGAAAGTAAAACCCAGCGATGAGGGTGATTGTGTTCATGGCCGTACCCGCGAGTTCAGACACGTTGAGGTTTGTACTGACGTATGGGTTACGTGTGCACGCCACCGTGATCGCGGTGAAGATGACAATCGCGGCAAAGGATTGAAGCAAGATGGCCTCCGGGAAGAGCACCTTGACGCCAGTGATGGATAACTTTTTGAACAAATCCACGCAAATCCAGAGATAAAACGCTGGTCGCACTGACGAGTACGTCATACCGTATCGCGCTTCAAACTTTTCGATGAGCACGGCGCGGTCACGTTCGATCTTTGACGCAGTCGTGGCGAGCACGTGCACTCGCGCGCGCGTTTTAGACGTCGAGCGGTGCGCGTACAGCCACGACGCGACCAAAATAATCAATCCAATCGGATACAACACCAGTGCGCTCAAGGCGAGAGGCTTCATCTCCAAATGCCGGCCGACGTTGCATTCAACCTCTGGCGCCGCGATCAATCGCACGGATTCACCGTTGTTCTTGCACTCGAAGAACTCAGTCACCGTGCGCGAAAGCAACATGTACCCCCACCACATGGCGATGATGAACGAAGGCACCGCCTTGTCGATGTTCTCCTTGATGATGCGCATGTTTGCTCGACGCTGGTTTTCAATGTCGTCGAGGTGTTCCTTTGTCAACTCGTATTCGGCTTGCTTTTTGCTCTTCTTCTTGTGCATTTTAAGCTCGATGTGTCGATCCGCCTTGTGCATCGCCTCGACGCTCTCCTTGTACACGCGTTGACGCAAACCTTCGTTTGTCGCGAGGCCGTACATGTGTCGCTCGAGCATGTCGAAATCGTCGCCTTTACCGCGCAGTTCTGGACGGTCGAATGGAAGGCCGTCGCGCGATATGGCGAGTTCGGTCCACTTGTCGGCGTCAATGTCAAACTCTTTAAGCTTTCGTCGACGTTCAATCAACCGACGCTTTTTAATCCCGAGCACGGCTTGCATCGCCACGTCTCTCCAGCATCGAATGACCACCGCGCAGGCGATGATGAATAACCAACCGAACGGGGCAAACATGGTGACTTGGAAACGCGTGAAATAATCAAACTCAGTCACGCACTCCAAACCGAGAATTTGCAAGTCGGCGTACGAAAGCGACGACACTTGCATCCATCGCGCCAAGACTTTTGGCCAAGGCACTTCGAAATATTGCATCCCAGCCGTGACTTGGAAGAAAGACAACATGATCGTCAACGCAGGAATAACTGGATGATGCGAGAGCTCGAACAAGACGTAGAGCGCCACAGAATAGCCAAGAATGATAAAGAAGATGCGCACGATGGGTTCTTGGTCGCACGTTTCGCAAAACGACGCGTATCTGTAATGATCCTTGGCACAGGTAGTACACGCATCAGCTACGTACGCCGGGGTGGTATCTGATGAGAATCGGGGCCCAGCGCACGTCAACGCCCGTACTTCATCTTCGCTGAACTTCTCAACGCACGACACCCCAGGGAAGCACGAAAGGTTTCTCGCTCCGTTGGTTGGATCTTGCCAGTATCCTGCGTAAGGAAGAGGCATGTGTAATCCATACTCGGTACACTTTTGTCGATCGAGCGAGCATGGTCTACATGAACCATCACTCAATCGAACGAACCCAATGTCGCATTTGCAATCGGATTCATCATCGCTTCCAGATGTCGAACGCTTGTTCACCGGACACGGCGTACACGCTTGCGCGCCGGCGTAATCGCTGTACGTATCCGCGGGACACGGTATGCACACCGTAGAGCCTAAGAAAGACGTGTAACTACCCGCTGGACATGAGCCGCAGTTTTGTTGATCTGGGACATTTGCCGAGTTGAAGGTGCCGAGAGGGCACAAATCACACGTTTCACCGTGGTCTCTATTCACGCGTTCTCCACCGCGACACTTGACGTGCACCGTCATGGTGACATCTTCTCCGCGAGCGGGCGGAGACACGCTCGTATCTTGAGCGTACCACTTGAACGTAACCTCGCCATAAATGAATTCACGAGGATTGAACATCAGCAGCGCGGGACCATTGGCAGAGTCACCAATGATGTCGCCCACGGCGAGAACGTTGGCGCTCAAGCCAGCGATGGTGGCTTCAGAGTAAGAATACGTCACCAAATTCGTACCGTTGTACGTGGTAACCGCGGGTACGACGTACGGGTGTAATGTACCAGCATATCCAGCAGCGCCGCGCGCGGGGTCGCTGGATGCGATACTGGGGAGCTCACTCAACACGTATTGAATGGTGCCAAATTGTTGTTGGTCGACGTCGTATGCTAAAAGCGCCACAGCCGCGACTTCATCGTGATACACATTCGCCTTGCCCGTGTTGTCATACGCAGACCCGCACGAAATCATCACATTCTCGCGGTTTACGACATCGTCAAACTTGTTCAAATCGTCAATGAATGGTGCGTACGCGTAAAATTCCAAGTCCCGGCGTTGCGGGTTGTCAAGATACGCTTGAATCCGTGCTCGCACAATTTGGTACCCTTGTAAGACTTGCAAGTCTTCAGCCTTGCCTTTGAAGTCCACCAACTCGTCCACCGAAGACTTGAGCGTGGAGTTCGGCCCACACGCACCTTGCGGTGGTTGGTTGACCGCGTCAATGGTCACCGTGACGGTGACGATTTCAGAGGTAGACCCGTGAGAGTCCGAAGCCTGGTACTGGAAAGTATCCGTGCCGTTGTAATACGGATATGGTTCGTATGCAAATCCCTTACTATACGGATTCGCTGCGACTCCAGTCTGTGAGACGGTACCGAGCGTTGGCACGACAGCCGTGCTTATGATGCTGTGTACGAGCTGAAGTGGTGTTTCACTGTCCGTGGTGTCGAAATCGGCTGCAATGCCAGTCGATTCAGTCGTCGAGAACGCCATGTCCGCAGCGACTGGTGGCGTGTTCGTTTCTGATGTGAGACGTAGCCATATCCAAGCTTTGGCGACGTTTGAGACTTTCCCAGACAAATCAATAGCGACGTATGAAAAGTACGTCAAGTTGAAACCAGGATGCTCCTCTCGCGACAACGTGGAGAAATCAAAGTTTGCCCCGTAGTCTTGCGTCATCAATTCTTGCACGCGATTCGAGAGATCAGTGTTGGCGTTTGCGGTGTACGTAAACACTGGTTTTTCGGTGTAACGTTTACCGCCTACAGTCACTTCATCTTGAAGCGTGATACCACCGACGTTCATTGTGGGTTCGGTGACAATCTGGTAGCGGTAGATATCATTCAACTTAGCCGTATCCGTGGAGTCTTCATCGGTTGCGTCGAAAGAAAATGTCTCCGGACTACCTTCCCAAACATCAATGTAAATGTCGTTCGCAACTGGTGCGGTGTCACCGTTGCCGAGTCTGATTTCAACAGTCGCGTACTTCGACCGCAGCGGACGCGGTTCTGGACCGACGACTCCGTCTGTTGTGTAGTACACGAAGCGATCGTTGCCGTAATTTTCAGCGTTTGGAGTGTAACTAAACACACCAGTGTCCTTGTCGTACACGAGCTCACCCTTGGTGGTGTTGCACGAAATTACATATTCGAGTGCGTCGTTATCTGGGTCGTTGCCAATCAAGTTGGCGTTGACCAAGCCGGCGACGCGCGGATCTGGAATGTAGAAAATCAGCGATTCCGACGTCGGCGCGTCGTTCACGGGTTGGAAGATCGCCCGTTGCACGGCGCATCCTTCTTCATTTTCTGGGCCATAGTCATAACAGCACATTTTGATGTAGCGATCGGTGTCCGTCATCGCCGGACCGCTGTTCTGAAGGTAGATGCTTTGCATAGCCTTGAGATACGCCGTCCAAGATGCTCCATCCGCACTACTTAATGTAACGCTACGTTGTTCGTCACCAAACGCCGCTACAATGTCTGTAAAGTTCGCCGGCATTGTGGTATTGTACTGAACGTACTGCTCCACGATAGCTGTCGAGTTGTAAGACAACGTGTCGCCGTCTTGAAAGACGCCGTCGACATCCGAAATGGTGACAACACAACGTTTCCAGTACTGATTATCGACGTCAACCACAGACCAAGGCGCTCCAATTGGAATACTTTCCTTTTCCGTGTAAATGGTTGGCAAATCGACAAATATTTGAGGGGCATCGTTTACGCCTTCTGTGTCCATGGCCATCACGGGACCCGTGGCCACCGCGCCAAACGAATCCGTTATCGTAACTTCGTAGAAACGAGTGGCCCCCGTGGGATCGAGACTGATATCAGAGAAAGCAATACTATTGATCGTGCTCATGAATTCCGCACTCGTCGCCGGCGTAGTCGTCTGCAACAATTTACGGCCATCGCGCCCGAGCAACTTTCTTCTTCCGCTGAGCAACGCGCTGGTATCAGACGGATCGGCGTAGTAACCCAAACTCTTAAAGTACATCGTACCTGCGCCGTCATATCTTCCCCAGAGTTTATCGGTGATGAGCACGCAGCCATCGGTAGATGTGAAGTTCTTCGTAGTGTCAACACACGTCAGGTTGTACGAGTCGGTGTCTGGCGAAGCTCCCGCGAGAACTTTAATTTCCACGGCAGCCACGTCAGTGTCAAACGTATTCGTTTCAGCGGTGTTGATTTGAAATTGATCGGCAAACAAACCCAATGCGTCGGACTTTTCAACAAACAATCCGGCGTTGTCGGGATTTTCAACGATGAGACCGCTGCTGGCCACACCGAGACAATGTATCCCCTCCTCGTTCGTCTCGCCTTGAACGCCGCCGTCGATCCGAGCGAGCGGGAAGTCAGTTTTGTCGACGACGGACCACGCGCCGCTTGAGTACCTCAAGCGTTGGATCGCCTCAAGATCGGTGTAAGCTACTGCGTCGGGCAACGTCGTGAAGTTCGTCATGACTGCAGGAAAGTTGCCCGACGTAAGGCTCGAAAGAGACGTTCCGCCGCACGTAATAGTGACGTCCCAACAGCTTGAATACAATTCAAAACTCTGCGGTTTGGTTGGCAAATTACCGTGCTCGACCACTGTGTTGGTGAACACACAAGTGGGGATGTCGTAGAATGTCATCACCCCACATCCATCGGTACAGTCACATATTTGAATGGGATAGCATTCGTCGTCGAGAGCTTCGTAGACGTCATCCGCTGAGCTCATCGACGCGCACACGTAAGCGGTGCGCGACGCCGTAATGTTTGTGTACGACAACGCGGACACCATCACGGGCTGAGCAAGATTCCAATTGTTTGGTGTAAACGTCAAAGATGTTGCGCCAAGTGTGAGATGTTTGTAAGCATCGCCGAGAGCGGTCAACATTGAGGTGTTGTAAGCCATTTCACCAAAAGTCACCACGACGTCAGCCAAAGGCGCGCTCTTCAACGAAAATCCAAGCGACGACAACTGCGTAGTAACACTGTTCGGGCATGGCTCGTCAATAAGCACCGTGCCCTTCGCGGCGTTACCGAGGTCCAATCCCGGCACGTCATATTCCACGACTTCCACAGGTAAGGCGCTTCCTCCGAGGTTTGGACTCAACGCCAAGTAATCGGGATCATCCGTCGTGTACTTGACGTCGTGCCAAATTTGAACGACTTGATTGGGGACGTGCACGTTGTAATTGCGCGGGAATCGCACGCGGAACGTCGTTGATCCTGAGAACCCTGCAGGGAGTGTGATCTCGCGAGGGGAAATTATCGCGTACCGTTCATACTGCGAATCGATAAACGGTCGAATGGTCACCGTCTTACACAACGCTGTGGTTGGCGTCATGGTGTACACGCCAGTTTCGAGCTCTTCGCCCACCTGCCATGGAGCCAGAGGGGAGGTACCGGCAGCTGCATCGGGTGGAAGAACGAGCGAAATAGTGTTCGTGACGTCGCGAATGTACCAACCGGCAGCATTCGCGTCTTCGAGAACGGTGAGCGTCGGTGGCGAGCTCTCGATGGCGTTGTACACCTCATCGAGTGACGTCGCATCGGCATTCATGTCCAAAGTAACATCACCACAAGCCGTGTCGTCGCCTACAAGAGTGACGATGCACGTCACAGGAGTTTGACAATCTTCCGCAGAGAAAGTCCAGACCGGCCCTTCACCGCCACAGTCAAAGCTCGCGCTCGCGTGCTCCCAAGCGCCATTGACATCCTTGAGCGTCGTCAACGCCACTTTTACGTCGTATGCCGGCTGCGATGTCAACCACATGTCGAATTGATAAGTATTTCCTGGAACGCCAGAAATCGATTTCTTGCTGAACATTAATCCAGCCGTTTGTGCGTCTGAAATATACACTGGAATATCAGGTACCGCGAGCGCGCCACACGAAGTACTCGAATCAACTGTTACGGTGATTGGAACGTAGCGATCCAAAGCCGCAACGCACGAGTACACCGGAGTAATCGTCACACGCTGTGCCAAATTATAGTTTGTTTCATTGAATGTCAGCACCGCACCGTTCGGTGCAGACAATAGGGTAAGATCTGAACTCGTAAGCGTAACTTGAACAGTATCCCCTCGCGTCGCTGCGGTCAAGTACACGTCGGCGTATACAGTTGTGTCTTCGGCGACGGTGTAGTTCAATAAAGCAACGACGGAGTTCGCCGCGCACGAAATAGAGCGCTCGGTGGGTTGATTATCTGGATCGTACACCACAATTCCACACTCGTCATTGTCGTCAATTGTTACCCCACGAACTGGCCCCGTCAACTCATTGTATCGCTCGTCAAGACTTGTGACGGTAAACTTTATCGGAGCCGAGTGCTCATCTTCGACGTATTTATCATCCACTGCTTTCACTGCAACTTCTTGAGCGACATTCCAATCAGCAGGAGTAAATGTCAACGTCACGGTTGTCGTGAAGATATTCAGATTGATTGCCTGCACCGCAAATGAAATTTGACTCTCATCGGCAATATTTTGTACAGCCATTCGCACGGTGACGTCAGCCGTCGGTACTTGCGTCAGCTTGACTTGGACGGTGCTCGTGTATCCTCCCTCTTGCACAAGGAGTGGATCACGAATCATGTCTATGCCAACCGTGCGCACCCAGCGACTCTGCGCTTGAGGTTCGTAGTTGCCGAACGTGTCAAACGGCACGACCCAAATGTCATAATCGATGCCTTCAGACAAGCCCGTAATATTCAAAAACACTTGACCTTTGCCACCAGCAGATGCACCAGGCGAGGGTGTTGATGATCCGAGGTAGAGCAAGACACCTCGCGTCACAGGTCCAACACCATTGGAACCAGTTCCAGCGGCAACTTCTTGAGGCGTTGGCTCCTCGCTCCCGCGAGGCAGCACGATCCAGCTGACATTTGAGTGCTCATCCACAGCGAGAGTAAAGTCAACCGTTGTACTCGTAACATACTCTGTCTGAAGCCACACCACAGTGGGCGGATGTTGGTCGATAATGACACGCTGCGTGGGACAATCGTCACTGCCATCGGCATTGACTTGGCTTGAATACGTCGAAGACGTGTGATCGACGAGATCCTTGAGTGTAACAGTAAACAACAAACAATTGTTCACGTCCGCCAATACGTTATCATCATCTGTGGTGTTCGAAATCATATACGGGCCGGCTCTCCAACGCATCGCGTTTCCAATTTGAACAATATCAGTCGCGTTGAGCGTCACGTCACCGAGCACAACGGTTGGTGTGAACACAGGCTCGGTAGCGTTGATATCCAAATACAGGGCATCACCGATACCAGCTGACGGATCAAAGGCGCCATTCGTCCATGCGTAGATGTACGTTGCCGCCGGTGCTTCCAAATCCAACCGAACCTTTAATGGGAAGTCCGGATCTGTCGTGAGAATTGTGTTCCAAACTACGTCGCCGTTGGTGCCGTCGTCATACGTAAAGCTCCAAGGTACGGGATCAATATCCGTCGTTCCCCAAGCGTTTGTGATACACTCCGTAATCAAGAAATAACTGTAGGCTGTAGACTGGACAATGTTTCCTCCATTTATGTCCACGATACTCCATGAACTTACCGGCTTGCTGGTAAACGCACCCATGGTCACCGCCTTGAGAAAGACGTCGCTCGCAAACGTGATTTCCATCTTCAGACAGTCGTTTTCGTTACCGAGTTCAAGATGATTCGGACGATCGCTGTAAAACAGTACTTCAAGCGGTGTGGTTCGATCGACGGAGTAGATGACCGGATCTGTGTCGAATCCAACGAGCGCTGTAGACGTCGCCGAGTTGCACGCGAGATCAGAGCACGTTATGCTGAAACCGATTGGTCCAGGCACGATGCCGCTCGTCTCAGTGATGTTCACCTCGGCGACGCGTTCTTCGCCAGTACCAGAAACAGTAGCCGGCAGACCACCAATCGTGACCGTACACGAGCCAGACTTTAACTCTTCAATCGCATCAATGAACAGACGAGCCGTGCACCGTCTTGCGCACAATTTGCTGTCGCTGTCCATGCTTAGCATTTGTAGAGTCTCATACACGGGAGGCGTTCGATCGATTATCACACGCGTACCACCGAGAACGGCTTCGTCGTTGGAATTCAACGATTTGAGTTCGATGTAGCTCGAGTTGACAGAGTCGAGATAGGCAGCGCCAGAACCAGTCATTCCCGCGAATTCAAATTGCGTCTCGCCTTCTGCAGTTGTGGAAGAAACCGTAATCGAACAATTGTACGATGAATCTGAAACTCTCGCGAGCGTACACGCTTCACCCGCCACGGTTTTTGTCGTTGGGTCGATAACTGATGCGTTCATAGCCACATCTACAGTCACGACATCACCAACTTTAGCGTAGTGCGTGTCGCATAAGTTGTTGCTTTCTTGACTAATCGTCACCGCGTCGGGTTGGAGGTAATCGAAACAAACATCCGCAGTCGGGTCATCCGCATCCGTAATCTCGAGCGGATTTCCGGCACAATCTAAGATCGAGCAAGCAAACGGAATTGTCACACCTCTCGTGCAGTTTGGCCACAGATTGAGTGGGTACTTGTCTGGATTGATGGCGTTTAGCAACGTTTGCTCCTCAGTCGTAGCGATTCGAGAAGCAATCACAGCATTCGAGCTCGTTGTCGATGGAAATTTGAATGTCAAGGCTGTATCCGTCGAAGTCGCGGTATCAACTGTCACGTTGACGCCTGCGATCGTACACGCCACAGACTTTGGTTTTGCAGAGAACGTCAGCGCCAAAGTCAACGCTTGAGCCTCCTTGATGACATTTTCACCGTTGTCAGCCGTCATTGCAGCGCTGATCAAGCACGTAGTATCGCGTTGAAGCGTCGCGGCGAGGCATGGAGATCCTGCAGTAAACTGACCAGGAGTCAATGGGGTCACGACGTCGGCACCAGTCTTGTCTTGCATGCAGCACGCAGAGCCGGTGATGATCCCATCAGCGAATGGCAAAGTGTCATCCACCGTGAACTGTACGATCCAGTCCACGGAGAGCTCTCGTGCAATTAAAGCTTTGGCGTTGTACGTCGTCCAGAAACCAGGCGCCGGACGACCCGTCACCGGACTCAAGGCGTGATCTTGACAGTCTTGCGCCAAGCACAAATTCTCGTCACTGAAAATCTGCTTACAAGTATCAAGACAGCAGTCACCGCCATCCCAGCAACCGTCGCGATTGTTATATCGCGTGTCGGCATCGCAGACACCATCGCGGACACCCGCCGTCCCCAGGCAAGGGACATCGTCGAGCACGGGCCATGTTTGCGGTGCGACGGCGACAATGTTTGCCGGCGGCACCGTGTACTCTCGGCCTTCACTATCTGTAAACTTCACGGTTGGCTTCGATACGAGATCGCGAGTCGACGTGCTCACCATGAACTTTGCCGTAGATCCTTTACCGAGCGTCGGGTTGCACATACACACGTCACTAGTGTAGTCGTCGCATGTGTCGCCGTCAACGGCGGTACCGCCCGGGATTACTTTTGCAACTGTGAGATCAGCATCCGTGTTATAGACGACAACCGCGACGTCGTTACAACGACCACACGTGTCTCGGCACATTAATCCATTAGCCGCACCACACACGCCACCGCGGGTCCACCACCAATCTTGCGCCGTCATCAAATGGTGCTCATAGATGGAGCTCGCCACTTGATCATGTAACTCGAGCGATTTGCGCAAGCTTGAAATCGTCGACGACGCGATGGTCGACGTCGAAATGGTGGCGTTACAACCACGAAGCGATGAAAAGCTACCCTGTGGTGAAGTAACTAAAAAGTTACTGAACGTCTGGACGACTTCACCGGTGAAATCAATCTGCGGGTCTACGCTTCGCGACGTCACGGCTTGGTAAGCGTACACCAAGGTGCACGAATACGAGTTCCAATCGGCGCAGTCGCTCTTCACGCCGGTATTCCCTGCTTTATCCTTGAAGCCAGTCGCGTCCCAAGCAAGACTACCGACTGTAGTAGATGAGGTTACGGTGTATTCCGTCGTCCAGACAATCGAAAACAGCGCATCTGTGGAGAACGGGAACCGTCTGCGAGCGACACCAGAGACGGTGAGCGGCGTAGCTGTCGTTGGAGAGCCGTCGACGGTGAACGTCGGTGCGTCCACCATCTCGCTTCCTTCGAAATATAACGTCACCTTGTCGCCAACAGTGGCCATTTTCGAATCATACGGGTTATCACTGACGAAATCAATGAGCTGGAGCACGGGTGGCGTGCCGTCGATGAGACACGCGGTGCTCGTCGCGCCAAAGTATCTCGTCACCGTCGTCGTACCCACATTACCACTCGAATCCGTGAGTGGACAAATGCTGATGGATACTTCGCCATCACACGCATCCGTTGGGATTGTCGCAGTTGCTGTCCAGGTACGACCATCGCTAGACGTCGGCGTCGCGGCGACGCCGCTAATGTACACGCACGCCGCCCCCGGAGACTGCACGACTTCGTCTGAAACAAACGTCACCGTAACACTGTCACCTGGTTTGACAACTTGCGCTGCACATGACGCGGACGTCAATTGCGGGGGCATCGTATCAACCGTACAATTTGGATTCGTCGAGGTCGCGACGGTGGTGTCGGCGGACGCGTAGTTGGAGTACAGCGTCGTATCCACATTCCCGACGTCATCCTCAGCGTTCGTCACGATCCAAGGCATGATCGTGCCGCCCATCCAACCCGAGGGTGTCGTCACCGTTGCCTTCCAAGTCGTATGGAACCCACTCAGTGCATCAGTCGAAGAAACAACATTCGCGACGCTCACCTTGGCGCCAAACGCGTAAAACGTCGGTCGCGAAGACGCTTCGTCAAACACGGCGGTGATTATCGTCGTGTCACCAATAGAAAGAACGCATAAAGCTGGGACATCAACCGTTGTCGTTCTTGGTGGCGTGTTATCGATGATGATCGGCAAAACATCACCCCCGCGGTAACCCGCGGTGGTCGTTGCGTCGATATCCGCCAACGCGTTGCCCGCGGTGTCTCTAATGTTGGACGTCTTTAGTCGCAACTCGTCATTAATCGTCGAATCTTCTGGCAACAACAACGCAGCTGATCCCGCGCACGTCATCATCCATGTCGATGAACTTTGAGACGTTGGATCAGAAGGTGACATGACGCATCCGGTCGGGAAATCGTTATAGACGTTTCCAGTAGTCCAGTACTGCAACGTCGGCTCCAAAATTTCACCGTCGGCTTCAATGTAAATCGTCGCCGTACAACCCGGGCCGAAAGTTTTGTTCGTCGCACTGTTTGCGCACGACGTGACGCCGCGAATGGTGATTATACCATTGCTCGTCACGGATGGTGGCGCCGCAAAGCAGTAATCGCTGTTCCATCGCACGCCTTGGACTTTGTTCTCCGCCAAGTCGACGGCGTTGACAAACTCTCGCAAGCTGCATCCCAAATCCGCCAACGCCGTGAGCTCCTTGGCGTTGAATTCGCGGCAGCTTGTCCAGGTGGTGATGTATTCCGCGTCATCGCCTTCGTCGGGAGGAAGAATATGCGGCGTGACGCTGCAGTACCCGTGCATGGAGCACGTACCGTAGCAATTCACTTCGGCACCCTCCACGGTCCACTTGCGAACGACGACTTCGTGACTAAACGTCACCACCGTACGCAAGGTGTTACCACTTGAAATGAGCGTCAAACCGTTGCTTTGCGTCGCGATTGGTGTAGGACTGGTGACTAAATCGCATCCAGCCGAGTTTGCGACGAGAGCGTACGAAATAGACGCAATCGTTGGCGGATTGAGCCAGTACGGTCCAGTGCCAGTGAGCGTAATCGCCGTTCCGTCGGTGAAGTACGGCGCCGCGGATCGTTCATAGTACACCACCGTGTATGCGATCGCGCCTTGATTTTGCGGAACGAGCTTGGAACCATCGATACGAATCGTAGCCGTGAGCGTGCTGGGGATATCTGGAAACTCGCGTGAAAACTGATTACCATCCCAAGATTCAGCCGCCGCCGGGAGCGTCGCAATCTTGTTCGAAAATCCAAGACTATTCGTCGCGAACAACGCGTCGTCGCCCGCGGCGTAGGCTGAGAGCGCTTGGTTTAAGAACTGACGCGCGGACGTCAACGACGCGTATTCAATCGCAATGTTTGATGCGTCGACGGTGACACCGCCAATGGTGACACTTCGCACGTCAATCGGCTTGTTCCCCGTGAGCTCGATGTAAATGGTTGAATAGCGCCCGACGTAGTCTCTCTTTTGACCCGTGGAACTCTCACCCCATGACTTCGCGGTGACAGCGAGTGTCACGGCGTTATCGCGCAAGCATCCGCCTTTGACGTTCAAAGAGCCAGTGCTCGGAGTGCCGACGGCGCAGCAGTGCCCAGCGTCGGCGCAGCAGGTGCCGCGCGACTTGCACGTGGGATTACATTCGCACCCACTCGGAGCGGTGCCGCCGCATCGACCCGCGCATGAGTCCGTCGCTCGCGCGGTGTAGCTGACGAGATCAGAACTCGTCTGCGTCAACGCGGACGGCATGAGCACGGGATGACCTTGCATCTTCACGGTGACTGCGCCAGAAGCGAAGGTGGCCAAGTTCGCAAAGTCCGACGTCTGCACGTAAATGACGTGCTTGGTCGCGGCGCCGCGACGACTGTCACAGAAACCGCAAGAAAAGTCGCACATGTTTGCAAACGCGCACGTTGGGCACAAGTAATTCGCGCAAGTCGCACTCGTCGCAACTTCGAGGCAAAAACCATCGAGTACTAAATCGTCACACTTGCTCGTCCACGCCGCGTCTTCGGTGTACGGCAGACTGCTGATACTTATGGAGTTCAAAATAATGTCCTTCACAGCCATTGGTGTCGACGAAGACGCGGTTATTCGCAAGAAATCACCGTGTTCCATGGGGGTGCTATCCACGGCAGCCACGCACGCGCGTTTATCGACGGAACTGTCCAAGCAGTGCACGCCGACTGGAACAACTGAGTCTACAGTCGCCGTGAGCGGGGCGTTGTGCAAGGCGAGCCAACCCGGATATTCAGCCGGGTACGTCGGTGCAAAGCTTCTGCACGTCCTGGGATTGGTTATACTCTTACCCACCTTATCGACGCCGACAAAGGTGACGCAGATGACTTCGAGAATGCACGTGAAACTCGAGAGCTCTGCAGACGTTATCGCCGAAGTAGTGTGCGAACCCGTGAGCCCGCCCGCCGCGAGCGTTATCGTCCCCGTCCTCAAGGAAGCAATTGTGCAACCAGCCCCAGACGTAGACAGCGTGTACGTTAATGAATCCAGCGGTTCTGAAGCGGTGATCGCGACATTTGCAGCGCGAGTATTATCAGCTAAAAGAACCTTGTACTGGTTGGCGGATTCCACAAGCTCCACTGCCACGAGCGATGGCGACGTAAAATCGGCAATCACTTGGGAGATGGTACCACCAACGACGCATGTTGAGAGCTCTAAGCGCGTGATACAGTTTTTCGATGGGTCGGCAGTACACGGAATCTTTGCGATGGCTATGAGATTCCAAGGGATCGCGCTGCCATCGACGAAACCAGAAGAAGTAGAGCTCACCGCACGCGACATGGTAATGACTGAACCGGTAACGTTCGCCTCCACCCCTACGCCTGCAATCGCCGAGTTTACAATAGTGATCGACGGCGAGTCAGAATTGACTGGATCGCGAATCGTAACCGTGATAGTCACCGCATCCGAATCCGTCGCGTGACCCGTGTCCACGCTGTTATCACTTAGAACGGTGCACGACGCAGGAGCCGCATCACCAGTCGTAACTTGACTAAGTTTTTGCAACTTTACAGTCGTTGAGCCAAACGCACTAATTTGAACGCCAGTCGGCGTAGCCGTATTCGCTTCTTGAATGTCACTCAAGCCAAAGACTTCAAACGTTAACGCAGCATCTACATTTGCGAGGGCCTGGGTTACGGCGAATTCAAACGTCGCGTCGTACAGATGAACCGAAGTCGCGCGAGCGGTTTGAACACCGCTGTTCAACTCAATGTACAAGCCACCAGCGATATGTTCATCGAAAGTGAGCACGATTTTGATGTAATCGCCCGCCAGTGCGACGTAAGTGCTGTCCACGATAGAATATACCTCACCGATCGAGTCAGAGACGTACACCGTTTGTGAGCTGAGCGTCGGCGCGAGGGTATCTTGCGACACCCACACCGAGGAACCCGCTGCATTCCAAACAGTAGGCACGTTGCGACCACAGCTTATGCGGGCATCGAACGCAGGACCAGTGGCGTCTGTGTTCGCGTGTGCAAGGTTGTCAATACCGGTTATCGACGTCGTCGATAGAGCCGCCGCAGCGAAAAACGCAGACGACGTCGTCCACGTCGAGGATGTCGGTAAAATGCGATCATCAAACGTCGTGATTTGCCATTGAATAGACAGCGGGCCATCTGACGCCGCGAGATGCACCGCTTTAAACTGAAAGTTTATAACCCAGTAGTTGAACGCATCGCTCGCAGTGTAGATTCGGTCATTAATATCCGTACAAGTTGGCGCTGTCGCGGCAAACGCGCTCTGCCGCAAGTACCGTCTGTTGGGGCACAATCGTCTCACAGAGTACGATTTGCCATTCGGACGTAAACCTCTTTGCACCCAGAATCCTTTGCACAACACATAGGCGTCCGGATAACCAGGAACATCCGGTACAGGCTGACGGTATTCATATGACGTCTGCATGAGCCAATCAAACCAGTCGTCGTCGTGCGCAAAGACAGAGCCATCGTTGTACTCTTCTGCTTCGAGCGCAAGTAAACCACGAGCACTGAGCCACGTTGTCATATCAGGTGAGTTCGCGCACGGCGTTTCGACGTGCATTGCGCTAGGGACATCGGAATGTGTCGCTTGCGGTAAATTGACGCCGTTCGCCATTTGCGCCTTGATGCCCTTGATGGGTTGATCAGTGTAAAACTGAATCTGTAAAGAATCGCCGACCTTGACAACACGCCTGTACTCATTCCAACGATTTACGTTTGGTTCAATGTACACCTCGATGACATTCGGGTCGCTCGTCCAATCCCCGCGAGGCACTGAGTTGAGCCAGCTGGGAACGGTCATACCGGCGAGCGAAATCGGCGTGCGCAAAATGATGTCATCCGCAATGGCCTCGTCAGAAATCGTCACCGAGGCATCGGCGTTGTTAGGAGACTTGCTGATCCGTCGCAGCGTTTGCGCGGTGTTTCCAGCTGGGTCTTGTGCACCAACTAAGGAGTAGCCTAATGTTCCCCAACCGTGTCGGCACCACGCGGACCACAAGGGAATCCAAAACGCGCGCCCACCAAATGATTCGGCTTGGCAGTCCGCGCGTGCGCTCCATGCGAGCGCGCCCTTGCCGACGATGTCACAGGGATCAGTAAGCGTCGCTGTAACTTGCCATGATTTATGAAATCTCGACACTTCATAATTCGTGCCGCCGAAACCTTGCGCTTCGCTTCGGGCTTCTTGGGCGCGCGGGCGAAATTCAGTCTTGAGGCACTCCGCCTTGCCAGTCAACTGTCCACCAACCGCGGTGTAAGATATGCCAGATTGGGGAATGTGCACTCCACTCGATGCGCTTGATCGTAAATACGCGCCATACGGTCGCGTGACATATTCTGTCCACGTACCGAGTAACGTCACCGTGTCGCCGAGGCGATATTCATACGCCTCTGCGGCGACGCGGCTGAAACTGTGGTAATATGATGGTTTTCTACCTTGGTTTGCTGTCATCTGGTCCGAATTCGCGTAGCTGAGCACGATGTCAGCGACACGTGCCGAGCTCTTGTCATACAACAATCGAGCAGAACGCATGCGATCCGCAAGTGGAGAACTCGCGGTGACTCCGCTGAGCGCGTTAATCGCCGTCGTCATCGTGGCGCCAACGTTACCAACTGTATCAGTAGTCGTGATTGCGAACGGAAGCACGCCATCACCCAACGTCGCATCGTCGATAAGCGCAAATACAGCCTCCATGTACGTCGGAGACACCAGAGTCTTGTACTCTTCGACGGCGAGTGAAACTTGCGCCGGCATCGAAGCATCCGTGGCGGACCATCTCGTGATGGCGACGCCACCAATATTACCAGTGACAACTGCCGGTTGCTCATCCGTAGTGAACAGGATGGCGACATATTCTCCCGTGCGAGCGTATTTCGCCGCCGTGAGATTTACATCAACGGCGGTGGACACGGGTGTCAGAATGTCGGAGCACGCCGCAGGCACGGTGTGCGCGCCGAACCCGAGCGCGTAGCTTGGATTGACAACCAACGAGTCCGTGATTGTGACCGGTGTGATGTCCAAAACGACGAGTGCAACGTCGGAACCGATCGGATTTACAACCGCATCGAACCCACGCGACCGCATCGTCAGCGTACTCGCCTCTGTGACACTCACTGAAATACTCCCCGACGTCACCATACTCGCGCTCACGATGACATCCGCCGCCCACTCCGTTCCACCGACTGCCGATAGAATGAGCCCAGCAGGCACGGTGTAGCTACCTAATGTAATGATTGGACTATCTATAGCGTGATCTGCACGCACTACCACACGAATGTGGTCGCCATATTTGGCCAACTTGTACGGCGTCAACACGCCAGACGCATCCGACGCCGACCGCACGAGGGACGTCGCGGCGTTATTACTAACGGTAGAAACGCTAATCAATTCTGCTCTAACTTTTGCGATGCGCATCTTGTACGCCCCGTTCACTGAATCACGTCCAGAGACGACTATGTGGTATCGACCATAGGTCGCTAAGAATTGTAAGTTGCCACACGCAGAGGCTTGAAACTTTGCGCACGTAATTTGTGAGAAACCACCATACGATGGGAACCCCAACGCTTCCTGCACGAAGTTCTTCGCCGTCACGGTGACTCCTTTAAATTCTATGTTCAACGAGTCCGCTTGCCCTGTTGACCCTGTTGGCGTTAACTCGATCGTAATGTCCGCTTTCGGATCGTCGTATGGAACCGTAAATTCAAATCCAATGTCGCCGCCAGTAAAGCCGCTCGTCGAGGTGACTTCAAATGTGCCCAACGCCGTCGTGGTTGCGCCATTGGAACGAGTCACGCTAAACATCACGTCGTTATTAGTCGACAATAGCTTGTACGAAAAACGCGCCTCGTACACGCCATCTCCATCGACAAACGGGGTGAAAACAAATGTAAACTTGCCGTCGCCCGGCGAGTTGTGCGTGAATGAATTTGCCTCGACGTACTGTTCTTGATAGACACCGACAATCGTTCCCGAAGTCGAACCGCACATCGTGATCTTCAACCACTCATCCGTGGTGGAGAAGTAATCCATGGTGTACACGCGGTAGCCAGACGTGGCGCCAATGTCTGACGAACCTCGGCACGCGTCTTGCACGGCTGGGAACGGAAACGCATTCGGCGTAATCGTTTCACCTTCAATCGTTCTCGGCAAACCGCTTCCAAGATATCGAGTAAAGCTATGCGTCGTCAACGCTGTGCCTACAATGTACTTGGGGAAGTTTGTCACCGCGACATCAGTTATATCAAAGTACAGTCTTGAGTTGTCGGCAAACGAGCGCATCGTTTCCGCGCTCGTGTACTGCGCGTACGGCGCAATCGTATCGAGTAGGGTCGCTATCTCAACTGTTGCGGTGGGCAAATACGTTGCGATCGTTCTATCGTAACCATATATCGCCACAAACGCCATGCGGCAAAATTCGATGACGGAAGCTCGGGCGAAATCGTAACCATCGTTTGCCATGGTCGCGACGCACGAATCGTACACCTCGCCCAAGTACTGGCACTGGTCGCACCACAACTTCTCAGTCGTGGACGGTGCCGTCGTGATTTGCGTGTAGCCACAGGCCGTGTTCAGTGCGGTGTTGTAGGTAGTAACGCTGCCAGCCGCCGTAAACGGCACGGTCCCAGTTTCATGAGTCGCAAAGTCCACCGTCGTCGCGCTGCTCGCGGTGGAGCAAATGCCGCTCGCTGCAGTGGTATCTGGCACGCTCACAATCACTAAAAGTTGATCCGCGCACGTCGCGCATGGTTTAGTTTGAGTGATGTTCACCACTGTTGTGTCTGCAAGAGTGATGGTCAACACGTAGGTTGAGTCAAGGCCTGAACTCACGTCAGACCAATCGGAAACGCACAGCGTGCCGACGCTCGGGTCATCCGAGTACGGGAGCGTAGCTGCAGAGCCGCCAACTTTCACTGAGCGGTCGCTGAGAACTTCAACGCTTGAGTGCGATCCTGCCTGTGCGTTAAGGCCAACAGCGGAGATGTAGCGACGAACATAGTCTGGTGCCATACCGTCGTTATCGGAGTCGACAGCGAAACGAATGACAAAGTCGCCGTGCAACACGACATCCTGATGGGCTGTCAATCCGAGCTGAGCGCAATTGGTCGAACCAGTTGTGATTAGATCGATCGCGTTGATTGCATCAATCGTGCCATCCGCGTTTGCCGTGGTAAAAGGCATGACGGTTTCGGCACCAAACACGCCGCACACCTTTTGCGGCGCGACGTACGCGCTCTTGCACTCTGGAACAGAGCAAAATTCCCATCGCGCCTCGCCGCGCGTATAGTACCCGCTGACGTTCGTGTAGTCGACGTAGCACCACGGATGTGCGTCGGATGACGGATTGCCGCAGTAGTTGCTCGTCAATCCCGCCGTGGACGCGTACGGGTGCGCAAACGGCGTCTGTGACGACCACGCTTGGCACTGCTGCCCCGAAATCGTCACCGCAACGCTCCCAGTGTACGGCGTAGTGGCATTCGTGCATTCGCCATCCGCTAACGCCTTGCCGCACGTCGGATACGGCTCGTACCCAGTCGCGCACGCGCCGCAGTCTGAGCCAGAGTAGCCTTCAAAGCATGAACACGAGCCATCGTCGGCGTTGCACGAACCGTGGCCCTTGCAATTCGTGCTCGCCGAGCACGCGTACTCGCATAATGTCCCGACGTAACCCGCGCTACACACACACATTTCGAGCGACGCACTCCAAGCTCCATTGGCACCGCACGACGGTACTGGGTTGATGATTTCGTCGCAGAGCTCGCCCGCGTACCCGTCGGCGCACTCGCACTCACCCGTGAGCGAATTGCAACGACCATGATCGCCGCAGTTGCACTGGTTGCACGAGTACCCACTGAACTGACCTTTGCATACGCACTGCATGCTACCGCTGACGCACGTGCACGTGCCTCGATCGCTATCGCACGTCGCGCACGCATCTTGCACGCACAATCCAGACGTAGCATCCTTCGAGTAGCACGAATCGCACTGACACGTTGCCGTCGCCGCGTCGCACGTGCCGTGACCACCGCAAACCTCTGTGCCGACGATGAGCGCACCGGCGCAAGGCACGTCGCAATTCGTCCCAGTCCAGCCTTCCATGCACACGCACGCGCCGTCAGAGTCCACCCGTCCCGAGCACACCGTCGTCTGCGAGCCATCCGACTTGAGCACGGTGTGCGATGACCCGCACGCGCACGTCGTCGCCGACGCTAACGTGTCTTGACAACGCACGCCATCGTATCCCGGGTTGCAAAAGCATTCACCCGTGGAGGATTCGCACACGCCCTTTCGAGAACACGGATTGCTCTTTCCACCCGGACACATGTTCTCGCACGCCTCGCCGCCGTAACCATCATCGCACGTGCACGTCAACGTGACGTTATCACACGTGCCTCTGCCGTTACAAAACGCCCACACGGGCTCGACGTCCACATACGAGGGCAAAAACACGTTGTTGATGGCTCCCGGGCACGTCGCGCACTGCGCGTCGGCGCCGACGCTGTACGCCGAGCACGTCCCATCCTGCGGCGCCGTGGCGTCGCTCGTCGCCGCCGTGCATCGACCAGTGGTGTGACACCAACCGCATCCGACTCGATCGGTGCACGCGCCGCACGTCGTCGCTGCGCCGCACGTATCGAGGCACTCACCGACGCGATCAAAGCCGCTCGTGCACGTGTCCCCGGTCCATTTACACCTTGATTCAACCGCGCAATACCCGCACGCATCATCCGTTGCACACGACGCACACGTTGAGTGCGACAAGCAGTGGTTCGCACACGTCGCGCTTCGAAGTCTGAAGCCATCCATGGCGTTTGCGATTGGAATGGTTTCCCACGTCAATCCGTACGTGTTGACATCAAACGAACCAATCTCGACCGCGTTAATGCGCTCGAGCATGGTAAACTTGAGCGACACATCTTCGTCGATGTCGGCAATGTATCCAATCACCACCCCTCGCTGCGCGCTGTGCGAGCCCCAACGAAAGCTCGCGACGCCCAAATCCGCGTCGAGCTCATAGCAATCCGTCGTCGACGAAGTCGTCGGATCGCACCCAATACCACCCGTGTTTTGATTCCCAAACCCTCGAGGTTCTTCAATAAACACGTTGTTCACGTTTTGCAGCGACCGACCTTCCATTCGCAGCCCAACCTCAGGGCGTGACGAACTCAACGTCGTCGACGCTCCGGCAAGAATGACAATGTGCGCCCCGGCGCTATCGTCACTCACCAGCACAATGCGCACCGTTTTATCCTTCTCAATGCCAGTATTCGACTCGGCATACGATGCCGTCGACGTCAACTCTGCACGATTATAAAACATCGCCCCCGCACTCAGCGCCGGCGTCGTCACGCACGCGCCGCTCGCCGCGCTATAATAGTTACTCACCGCTCGCGCCAGCGTCACCCCACCCGGCGCGCCTTCGGGCTCGGACGAATTCGTAAACCCCAAACACGCCTTTTGTTTCGCGTGCACGTACGTCGGATGCGCGCTCGGAAACGCCGTCACCGGATGCACCGTCCTCGAAGGCGTCAACGCCCCGCGCACCGTCCAACTCACACCCACGCACACATCCGCCGTCGCCGCCCCGTACACCGCCCGCGCGCACGCCACGAACGCGCACACCAACGCAAACACGTTCATTGCGCCCATCGCACCGCCCATCGCACCTCGCCACCGCGTCCGCGACGCCTCAGCGCGCGCGCGGCTCGCGCCTCGCGCACCCATCGCACGCACCTCGGCGCGCCCTGTGTGCCCCATGCACCGCCCGCGTCGCACCGCCGTCGCTCGAGCGCCGCGCGCGTGACTCTCCGCGCGTTCGCCTGCGCGCGCACCCATCGATGTGCGGCGCTGTATGCCGCGCCGAGCGCGCGCGGGCGAACGTCGATCGGTATGGTGTTCAAATCGCCCGACGGCGCCCCAACACCCAAACGTTGTCTAAACCCTACAATCGACCAATCAGGACTCAAGGCGGAGTCCCTCCGCGGCCACACTCGAGCGACGTG
>Ga0181557_1001191_pt1 | contig 30487 bp, 48 predicted proteins | sample 011ome_23_FD_148632 | JGI IMG/M metagenome (GOLD analysis project Ga0181557, IMG submission 148632) | Coastal salt marsh microbial communities from the Groves Creek Marsh, Skidaway Island, Georgia - 011506CT metaG (spades assembly) | ecosystem: Environmental > Aquatic > Marine > Intertidal zone...
AGCAGAACAGCAGGTACAGTTAGAGAACTCACGTGCTGCTAACACAATGAACCTACAGAACTTGTCTAACACGCAGGCTCTTGTTATGGCAGAAGCTGCAGCCTTGGCGCAGCTAGATACAGCTAACTTGAATAACCGTCAGCAAGCTGCAGTACAAAATGCACAGAACTTTTTGCAGTATGATATGGCTAACTTATCCAATCGTCAGCAGACTGATTTGTTTAAAGCACAACAACGTGTGCAGTCTTTGTTTACAGATCAAGCTGCCACTAACGCTGCCGCACAGTTTAATGCATCAAGTCAAAACCAAGTAGACCAGTTCTTTGCTAATCTTGCTTCTCAGGTATCTCAGTTTAATGCAACACAACAAAATGCACAGTCACAGTTTAATGCTGGACAAGCTAACACAGTCAATCGTTTTAATGCAGAACTGAATAATCAACGTGACCAGTTCAATGCGCAGAACCAGTTAGTAATTGCACAGTCAAACGCTCAATGGCGTAGGCAAATTGCTACTGCAGATACTGCAGCAGTTAACCGTGCTAATGAGTTAAATGCTAATGCTATCTTAGATATTAGTAAGACTGCGTATGATAACCTATGGACATACTATGCAGATACTATGGAGTGGGCATGGGAATCATCTGATAATGAAGCAGATAGACAAATGCAATTAGCTGTGGCTAAAATACAAGCAGACAGTGCTGCCGATCTTCAAAAGATTAAAGGAGACTATGAGGCAAGTAAATCTGCTGGAACTTTCATAATGGACGTTATTGGTCTAGGTATTAAATCAGATTGGTCTTTTGGAGGTTTATTTTAATGGAAACAAATCTAATTAAAAATGCTGTAATAAATACTAGAATGCAAATAAGAAAAGAACAAGACGTTAAACCAAAAGTTGTCGATAATAAAATGGGCTTGCTTTCTAGAACTAAAAATGATACAATTAAAGGGTCACAACCAGAGCATGACTCTATTCGTCTAGCTAAAATGATTAAAGGTAAGTTTAGTAATGCTTGAACGTAGCGAAAATCCATTTACAGATGCTCCTATTCCGGGTCAGTCTTTAACTGCACCTTTAGGAGACAGACCGTGGCAGCGTCCCCCTCGTTTTGCAAAAGCAGATGATGCTCTTGCTTTTTATGTTGAACGTTTGACAACACCACGAGCAGCTAATCAGATGTTTGATGTACTTGAAATGGGGATTCCTATTGCTTCGCTTGTTGACGCTATGCAATTAAGTGGCGTAATGGAAGGTTTACATACTGTAGATGTTGGCATAATCATATCACCTGCATTAGTAGAAGTTATGGAAGGTATGGCTAAAGCTGCCGAAATAGAGTACTCTGTGCTAGGTAGTGACGAGCGAGACGGCAAACCTGATGATTCACAGATTTCACTTGCTTTGAGTTCTCTTGCAAACAAAAAAGTTGAAGAATCTGGTATCATGGAAGAATTACAAGATGAGCAGCCTATTCAAAGGGAAGAACCTAAAGGCTTAATGGCAAGGAGAAATTCAAATGGCATTTAGTACTGCAGGATTTAGCGCAGGTATTTTTGAACGTGGCTCTAAACTAATCCAAGACGAAATAAAGGGTGCAGAAGAACTTGTTGATAGCTCTATCAAAATGTGGAGTGAAATGGGTTTGCCTGTGTGGAGAGCCAGAAAAAAACAACGCAAAGAGTTAGAACAAGTTGCTGATTTTTTGAAGGGTAAAGGTTTTTCTAACGATCAAATTTATACCGCTATGCGTCAGGGTCAGCATAAAAGCGTTGCTGACTATGTAAAAAAATATGAAACGGATACTAAAAAACAGTTTGGTGGAACTATGGCTGCTGATATAATTAGTTTTGCTCCTGATTACAAGGATAGCGGCATGACTATGGATCAAGTCCTTGATGGCGTTATGGGCAAAGTCTCGTCAGGCATGAGTATTTCTGATGCTATAGCTGATACAACAGGCAAAGATATTAGCGGTATTCAAGCTGCTATAATGAAAAAACGTGCGGCTGCAGTTAGTTCTGCTTTTGGTGTTGATCCTATGCAATATAGAAGTCTAGCAATGGATGATTTAGAGTACGGTGAAAAGCTAGGTGGTACTATTACCTTGCCGGGAACAGGTGCAACTAAACTTACAGGTCAAGCCGGTAGATACGGTCGTTTCTTTAGATTGTTTGGTAACGAATTAGGATTCAAAGCAGACTATGACGCAGTTAACGATAAACCTATTTACCCAGAAGAAGCGAAACAAAAAGCTGGTGAAGCTATGTTGTTGGCTACAGAAGGTAATGTTATTGTTGCAAAACTTATGCAGGAAGACCCTACACTTACTGTTGAAGAAGCTGAACAAAAAGCTGGGAAACAAATTTTAGAAAGATTGCGTAGCCCAGATACTGGTACAGGTGAAGGTGAAGGTGAAGATACAGGTGAAGAAAAAGTTGGAAACGCAAGGGTCGGTACAGAATTATCAAATGAAGAAACAACTAAAGTAAACGAATTATCAGAACAGATATCAGGAAAATTAGATAATGCAATGGGTGTGCCTAAAAATGAGACTGAAAGACTAGCACTACTGCAAGAACTAATTGACTTATATACCTCATTTGGATTTCCTGAAGATAGGGCTAAAACAATGGCAGAATTTCGATTCGGTCTAATTCTAGACCAAAAGTCAGCCGAAATCAGAGAACGTAATCGTCTTGAGAAAGAACGTAATCGTATGGAGAATTTGCGCAGTATACCAAATGATGCGCTAAGCGGTCCAGCGGCTTAGGTGTATTTATGCAACGCAAGTATTCGCAAAAAGACAACCTAACAAAAGATGATTTGTTAAAAGATTTTGATTTTTACGAGGACGCTAAAAACTTTTTAGCAGAACGTGGAGGTAAGAAAAATTTAACAAAACCTACAGAGGTGTATGATGCTTTTATGGAGCATATGCGCTTTCACAATGTTAATGAAGTAACAACCATACGTGACTTGGAATATGCACAGAACGCAAGCCAAGAAGGTAAACTGCGTTTTGCAAACTTGATTGACGCTTATGACAGATTAGACGGTGAAGTATCTTTAACTTCTGCACTTGACTATGCAGAGGGTATTGCTACTGCACCGTCTACTTATTTGGGGATTATTTCAGGTGGCACAGGTAAAGCTGCAGCATACGGTGCTACGCAAGCTGCTAAGATTGGTGTGCGTAAAATATTAGCAGAAGCAGCAAAGCGTTCAGCAAAAGCTGCAGTTGTAGAAGGTGCTATCGGTGCAGGTCAAGGCGCAGTACAAGAGCAAGTACGTGTTGAGACAGGGATGCAGGAAGAAATCGACACAGATAAAGTTTTGCAGACTGGACTGATTGCGGGTGGTACGGGTGGTCTTCTTAATCTGCCTATTCAAGCACTGAACGTAAAACGTGCAAATGAAGCAAATGAAATGTTGGCACAGGCAGAATTTAGTCGTGCTAGAAAAGCTAATATTGCGGCAGAAAAAACAAAAGAAACTAAAAAAACTACGTCTGAGGCTGAGTTTAAAAAAGCAACAGATGTTTTAGATGCGTTACCAGAAGAAAAAGTAAAAGCCGGTAGACGCTTAAAACAAATGTCGTCAAAAGCAGACTCAACTGAAGTTGGTTTGCCTTTAGAAGTAAAGGAAAACATTGCAGCAGCGGCAATACGTATACGTAATAGTCTTGGTCTTGAACCTAATGAGAGAATTACCAGTGGTATTTTTCGCGCTATGCAAGATGGTAAGATTACCGATGAAGTTGATGGCGTAAAAGAAATTTTAGAAGAACATAATTTGTCCTATGATGAGTTTTCGTTAATGTATTTAGCGGAAATATCTGATGCTGGTAGAACCTTACAGCTTCAAGGTCAAGTAAAAAAAGCAATGAAAGCTGACGCTATAGCTGCACAAAAAGAAGTAGAAAAATTAATATCTTCCGTAGATGGTTTAAACAGAGGCGGTAAATCTGCTATTAATGCAGATGAAGCTAAAGAAATAATTAGTAGTACAAATAAAGCGTATCAAGTTGCACAAGACCTAGATAAGTTGCGTTTAGGTGTTATGACCTCGCAGCCAGCGACTACTATGCGCAACAACTTAAACGGCGGTTTTCGTGTTGCTATTGATGCAACTACAAGAACATTCGATAACATATTTAACTTGCGTAATCCTATGGATGGTACGTTTGACATTGCTAAATACATGTTAAATCCGTATGAAGCAACTGTAATACAAAAGTTATTTAAAGAAACCTTTCCAGAGCAGGGGGCTAAATTGTTTCGTGAAGCAGCCGATATTGAAGCGGCTAAATCAGGAGAAACAGTTTTAGCTACTTTGGGAAGAAAAGTGAACGTGCTTAATACTGCATCTGACAACTTCTTTAAACGTGCAGTAATTGCTGCATCACTACGCCGTAGAGTATCAGATGCTAAAATACCTATGTCTGATAGACTAAAGCAACTAATGCTGCGTAACAGAATGTCACGTCAAATGAGTGCAGAGCAAGTTGATGATGTGTTGTCAAAAGCAAGTCAAGACGACATAACTAAACTTATGGATGAGTATGGCGATTTAAATGCCAAGAAAACTGTACAACTAGAAGATTTAATTGAAACAAATTCACTCTCACAAATGCCAGATGAAATGATAAAAGACTCCATTGCAGATGCATATGAGTTTGTTTACCAAGCACCCATGACTGGTAAAAACATGCCTAGTGCATTTGCACGTGGAGTTATAAAGATGCATCACGCTGCACCTTTTCTTATCTCTAGTTTTATGCCTTTTCCTCGTTTCGTGGCAAACCAGTTAAAGTTTGTTTATGAACATATGCCTGTCGTGGGAATGATGCATTTAGATAGACTGGGTGCAAAGACTGCAAAGGCTCCGGGTTACTATAAAGACATGTTTGCCAAGCAAGCAACTGGTGCTGTTATGCTCACTGCGGCGTATAACTGGCGGCTAAAACAAGGGGAAACAGAACACTGGTATGAGTTTAAAGATAACAACGGCAATGCAATAGACGGTAGACCTGTATATGGTCCCTTTGCTCCCTTTATGTTACTTGCAGACACCATATACAGATACCAAAACGATCAAATGCCAGCACGTCCTGTGCAGTTTTATGGAAGAGCCATAAGCGAATCACTGTTGGGTTCAACCTTTAGAACAGGTTTAGGTCTGTATGCGTTAGATAAATTTGTTAGTGATATCGGGTCAGGTGAATTAGAAAAAATGGGTGGAGAATTTGTCGGTAACATAGTAAACACATTCTTAATACCTGTGTCTGCGTTGCGAGATGTCTATGCACAGTTTGATAAGGATGCAAGAGGTATACCTGAAACCAGAACTGGGGAATACAATTTTCTTGATGTCTTGTACATACGTGGAACACGCGGATTACCTAAAAACTTTGTAGGTGATGCAACAGAAGGATATGCACAATATTTTGATGAAGCCCAAAGGGCAAGATCGCCTTTCCAAACAGGAGAATTAACGCCGGTTAATCCTCTGGAAAAACAAATGTTTGGTTTGTCTAAACGCCCCGCTAAAAATGTATTGCAAAACGAAATGGGCAGATTGAATCTGACACCGTATGACTTATATAAACGTGATCCTAATGATCAACTTGACTTTTATATGCGTCAAGAACTTTCTAAAGAGGGAAGTCCATATAATCTAAATGAAGTCATGGAAGGTGTGATAAAATCAGAAAAATACCAATCTATGAACATAGATGAGAAACGTGCGTTACTCAATGATAGGGCTAAAGCACTAATCACAGAAGTTCGCACTTCTGCTAGTGAACGCATAGAAAGCGAAGCAGGTTCAACAGACTCAAAGTATACATCTATAGATAGAATGGCTTGGGAAAAAATGGACAGGCTGACTAAAAATAGAATAGATAGAGAGTACAAAGAAGACTTCGGTGGTGAATCGGTATCTGCTGACAGAGATAAAACTATTACTTTACCAGACGGAAGTAGAATGAATGTCTTGCAATGGGCTATATTTAGATCAAAGAGTAAGTCAGAATAATGGATAGAAAAGATTACAATTTAGCTTCTAAATTAGTTGACGCAGATGAAATGTTATCACCTGATGACATGATGGATACGTCAACAGATTTTGATTTCATGTCACGTAGAGAAACACCCGCACAGGCTGCGTTACGTAAGGCTGAAGCAGGTAAGTTAGCTGGTGAACTGGGTAGCATGGCTGCAGACATGACACCATTTGTAGGTGGTGCTAAAGCTGCAACTGAATTTCCTGATGATTTGTCATATGCTAAGGCTCTTGTAGAAGAAGGTTATGATGAATCCGACATTAAGAAGATGGGATTGGGCGGTGCGTTTACTGCACTGTCTATACTTGGTTTACTTCCGGGTGTAAAAATTGGTACTGATGTAGTCAAGGCGGGTATCAAGTCTTCTGTAAAAGATCAGATGGAAAACTTAATTACGCCTAAACGTGCGGAGCAGCTAGCGTATGCAAAAACACTACCAAAAGCAGAACGTAGGACGTATTTAAAAGAAGTCAATCGCCCTGTACCTAAAGTATTTCACGGCTCTCCTGAGATGGGTAAAATTACAGCCATTAGCCAAGAGGGACTAGATAATACTATGCTAAAGATGGCTAAAAATGTAGAGGCAAATAAAAACGCATTGTTTGATTCTCTTATTGATATGGATAAATACAAGCCACCAAAAAAGAAAGCATTTCCAACAAACTCTACGCCAGAAGAAAGAGAACAGATTAGGTATCAGTATGAACAAAACGCATTAATAGCTAAAAATAAAGCTAGAAAAGACCGTGTTTCGATAGATGAATTACTCTCAGGTCCACCTGTTTATATTACTAAACCTACTAAAAGAGTGGGTGGAAACGCCGCTGATTATTTTATAGATGAGGGATTGCTTACGTATGAAGTTATGAAGTATGACGATGGCTCTAAGGGTTTAACAGTAAAAGTAGACGACCAGCCTAGGGAGACCCTAACTGTAGGTGAGGATGGAAAAATATCAACAGATGCTTTGATAGAAACCTTTAATTTTTTAAATCAAAGTGAAGCACGTAATTCTGGCCTAACTAAGTTAGCCGTGCAGGGTATGGATGAACCCGCCTCAAAAGCAGAAAGACTGGTTCAAGAAGGGTTCCAACCGTATGATGAATTTGAGGGTGATGTAGGGCTAGGAAGAAGACAAGCTACTGGTGAACACATGGAGTTAGACAAGAAAATGTTGTCCACTTCACGTGACCCTCTCGTGTCATTAAAAGAAGGTTTTGGTGAATTTAATCCTGCTAATGTTGTATACGCTGATCTTCAAAGATCAAAAGTGAAAGGTCTCAGTGGAGAAGATTATACAGATGCAAGAAACTATAGGGATGCCAGTAAATTATCGGATGAACCTTTAGGTTTACCTAAGAGCGATCACCTTGAAGCTGAAGTTGCCCTATCTAAACCGGAACAACTTGGGCCTATAAAAAGGTTATCTGATAAAGATAGATACGTAGGACCAGCTAATAAGCCTGATATGCCTGAAGAACTTTACTCTTATAGAAGAATGATCGAAGAAGGGGTGATTGAAGGCGATAAAAGCAGAGCAGAGGTAGCTGATGCGTTTAGGGCTAAAGAAAAGAAAATAGTAAATGCTGTTAATAAAAATATAGGAAAACTAAAAACCTTAGAAGATAAAGTATTAGCGGGACAACAGATTGCAAACTCTTTAAAACGTAGGGAGCAACTACTGGCTAGACGGATAAGAGATGATTATTATTATCCAAAAGACATGCGTAAAGAAGCATCCAAAAAAGTTATAGCAAGCAAATATTATGATGATGTTAGATCATACTTTAATGACTTACAGTCTCTTGGACAGTTTACTGAACAATATGGGGCAAGAGGAACATATGATAAATTGCTTGAGGGTTTGTCAAAAGAAGGTGGTATTCTAGGAGACATTGAATCTAATTTGCATTTCATAAGAAATGACCTACCAAAAGAAAAAGCTGAAAATATAAGAATTATATATAACATTTTACAGCGTAGATCAACTATGTCTTCAAATGCTACACTCATGTCAGACACTGCTGGTAGAGGTGTAACAGATCAACAATTGTTAAAATCTGCAAAAGATGAAAACTTAGGAATATTCAAAGACGCTAAAACGATAATCAAACGTAAAGACGGAACAGAGAAAACTGTAGACACGCCTAGAATACCTAATGTGACAGGCGATAGTGAATTTATAAATGGGCTTGATTATAATGATCTTAAACGATTACTGTTTCTAACAACACAAAAAATGAATCGTGGCGGTCTAATGTCAAAAAAATAAAGGGGGCAATTAAGCCCCCCTCTTTCTTAACGATTATCCCCAGAACCCTGAAGCATACCCCTAGCTTTCCTGTCTGCAAGTTTTTCAATGTTGTCTTCCATAACTTTACCAAGGTTAACTCCTAGTTCCTGTGCCAGTACAGCAATATACCAACATACATCACCTAACTCCTTCGTAATCTCTGCACGTTTGGCTGGGTTATCCCCATCACGTATCAGCTTCTTAGCCTTGTTAGCAATCTCACCTGCTTCACCTGCCAGTCCTAACGTCAAGTACGCTAGGGCTGTTTCTTTTGGGAAGATGGCTGTATCACAAGCCTTCTGTTGATATAATGCTGCTGTAATGCCACTCATTTGTTTCTCCTTCATCCACTGTTTAGCCTCTTGTTCTAGCCTGTTCATTGCGTTTCACCTTCTGTAAATTCACATAGTAGGCATCATTCCATCCTCTCTGCCATTCTCTTGCCTGCATTGTGTTTGGATCAATGGGGCAGGTTAACTTTCCCTTTTGAAATGCTTCCTGCCCCCACTCAAACTGGATGCGTAGAGGTGCATCGTATTTAGTCAAGCCATTACGCCGCAACTTTTTCTCCTTTAAGTTGGTAATTGAAAAGTTTAATTGCTGTAACCTTGTCAATCTTAAACCACTCACCCCTGCGTTCTTGGGCAAAATGTTCAAAGATTTTATGCATCTCCTTTTCCTTTTCGTGTCTATTGTCAGCTTGAAGTTTTGCTATTACTTTGTAGTCACGGAATGGTGAAGATGTTTGGTAGCCATTAAGTCTGTCGTCAGAGCTAACCGCCTTACCTACCTTTACCCACTCAGGCCATGCTGTGTTTACAATTATGTAAACCTCACCTTCATTAACGCTTTCAATCTGATTGTGTGACCAAGCATCATCGAGTGATTTGTATCGACCGGGTTTGTGTAGTGGATGTGTCTTTGGAATATACTTACCATTAACAAACATTCTGCTTGTGTTTTTACGAGCATGGGACTCTACCCTTCTACGGTTTCCGTCTCCCGGCTGTACATACCACCATTCACCATCTTCAAATTTTGCACTATTGCGGGTGTAATGCTCTAGGTTAACTTTTTTCGTACCTTTTTTAAGGATGTCAAACATGCTTATTCCCCTGAGTCAGTTTCACTTTGGGTTTCGTTTACAGAAGCTACCAGCATCTTGCTGAAAGCATCCTGCGCTACAGTAAGTTGATCTAGGTCAAACCTAGCCTGTGCAATCTTGTTGTTCAAAGAAGCAACATGATTAACCATAGCCTTCTGGTTATCTTCTAGTTCTTCAAAGTTGTATTCCTTACCATCAATGGTAATCATTCGGCTCTCATCATTCATTTTCATTCTCCTTTTGTTTCTGTTTAAGTTTCTGCCATTCTTCATAGCTAGGATGGCTACGTGGGGGATTGAACTGTATCCAACCATCCCCACGCTTCCACACTAACTTACCACTAAGCTGCTGCGATGTCAACTATTTCACACACCCCTGCAGTACAGGCTAACTCACGCCCACCTGAAGTTGTGTCCTCTTTCTCAAAGTCACTCAGCTTAGACCAGTCTACTTTCTTAGGCATCTTCTTCTTGAACTCAGCGTACTGTTCAGCATCAATGTCCTGATAAGGTGCTTGCTGATATGTATGCTCACTGAAAGGCAGGAAGCTGATACCAGATACTTCATCGAAGTGTTCATATACCCAAGCACCTACATCCATCCATTCATTTTCCTTAACTGAAATTGTTACGCTAGGCTTATGTTCGCACCAATGACGCTGGTAGGTAAGCCACAGTTCAAGCTGTTCAATGGCAGTCATTTGAGTACGTGTTACCGCACCGTTAGGTGACTTCATTGGGAAGCTAAACACTGTCGTGCTATCAGGCTTCATTACGTCAGGCTCCGCTGGGATACCTTCAGCAACCAAGAACTGTGTCAGTGGGTCTTTGTTATCGCCACGAACAGTACGAATGTAGTACGGATTGTGCCGTGCGTGAATACCACTTGCTGCATCAGTAAGCTGCGACACAGTGCCGCTAGGCTTCACACATGTGACAGCAGTAGACTGTGGTATTTTAAGCTGCTTAGACATTGCTTCGTTAACAATGACTGCCTCTGCACGTAGTATTTCAAGTGCAGTCTCTAGTTTGCCACCAGATGTAGCTGTCAGATTATTGTCCATGATACCTGTCAGCGACACACCAAGCAAGCGTTCTTCTTCAGTATTCTTCTGCCAAATCTTACGCAGATACTTGAAGTTCGTTAGTGTTGCTTGGAATGTACCCAAGATGGTAGCTAGTCGTACCTTCTCTTTCAGTATAGCAAGAGTGTCTGATTCACGTACTACTACTTCTGACAAGTTACAGAACTGGTATGGACGCAAGATAATTTCACTGCAAGGATTACACCCGAAGTCATGGTCTGTCTCACGTCTACCATTCTTTTCTGCCTGCTTCTTAGCTGACTGACGATTGAATATGCCACGCTCACCTGACTTACTATCATACAACGATAACCACTCACGCATGAACGTACCCATCTCAGGCTTAGTCTTGTAAGCTACAGAGTTATTAGCCAGCGCACGTTGACCTTCATTCTCCCACCACTGACCTGACTTAGCATGAGCCATCTGGTCATCGTTAAGATTAGACAATGAAATCAAAGCACTACGGCGTACACCGCCGACAACTACAACCTCACCAATCTTACACATGATGTCGTGACATTCGATTGGGTATAGCCTACGTCCAGCTGCACCCTTGAACTTTTGAATACAAAACTCAAATAGTTCAACAAGGGGCTGTGGACCTGATGCACGACCGCCAAAAGTCTTTAGCCGTGCGCCAGCAGGGCGTACTTCGCTGACATCGAACTTAGGTATTTGTCCACTGTACAGCATAGCAATCAATTCCTTGAGTGACTTAGCCCAACCCGGACGTGAATCACCTACCTTAATTACTGTGTCTGTATCGTGGAACTCTTCGCTAACCATAGGTAGCTTCTCAATGCAGTGACGCTCAACGCTGAAGCCAACGCCAGTACCACACATAAGAATGTACATAGACTCGTCAAAGGCACGAGGGCTATCTACAGGCACGTAGGAACAGTTGTATCCACCTACGTGACAGCGATCTAGTGCTGGGCCAGCAGTCATCAATGCCCTCATAGAAGGCATGATAGACTGGTTGAGTACAGCTTCTTCCAGTTCACCTCTCAGTGTATCTGGTAGCTTATAGCCATTGTTATTAAGCAAATGGTCAGCCATATAATCAAAGTATCTTGCGACAGTTTCACCCCATGTCTCCCTTCGCTGTTCGTCTTCTTTCCATCTTGCATAGCGTGAAAGTGCTATGAAGTTTTGGTAGTCTGTTGGTAATGTATTACTAATCATCTCTTTACTCCGTTACTGTTCTAATGTTTCTGATGGTGGCACCTTCTATGTCATAGAAGTATTCTTGTATGCCGTCTTCTAACTCCTCACCTACTCGACCATCAGCGGGGATAGGGTATTCTTCTTCATCTATATCAAGGGTAATAAACATTTTAACTCTTATCACTTGCCATTACCTCTTCAATCAACTTGTCAAGATACCACTGTGCTTTCTTCAAGTCTTCTAGTGGTTTGTCTTTGTAATCAAAACGCCACAGGTATTTCATAATGTTACCCTGCAGATAATACTTGAACCCATCACCAGTGGCAGCAGAGATAGCATGAATACATTCAATACCTGTCTGGTTATAGTGGGGTGGACTGTTGACCATATCAACATTACCCCAAGCCACCTTGCCTGCCTGTTCTGCTTCTTCCATCTTCTTCATAAATGCATCATGTCTCATGCTGAACCCCCTGTCTTTGTGTTAAAGGATAGGTGTACTACGTTACCGTCATAGGTCTTTTCTACACCTGCTTCTTCCTCTAGTTCTACATCAATATCCATCTCCGTGTCAATAACTTTTGTTACATATTCGTGTACAATATTGCGTAGTTCTTCTACTTCTTCCATTACAGGAACGGAAGCACACATCATCTTAGCAAAGTGCATCACCTGATAATAGTCTTCGTCATCCATAGGGTTGTCTGGCATAGCCATAATAGATATGTCAACTTCACCTGACCACCTACCATCGTCATTTGCAAATGGCCTGACACGGATAAGGAAGTCTTCCTCGTTTACTTCTTCAGCTAGTTTCTCCATCATATTCATAGTTATCTCCTTTTCACTTTTGTGCCGCCAAACTTAATAAACTTTGGATGCTTGTTTTTGCCCTTCTCCTTCAACCAATCTTCAGGAATAATCCTGTCATAGTATCTAAAGCCGTGCTTAATGCACCAGTCTGCATATGAAGACTTGGCACCCTTGCTTAACTTAGCCTTGCTGTTAGTAAACACAAAGCGTATGTCCAGCTTGGGATGCTGCTTCTTAATGGCGATATGCTTGCGCCTATCTGCTGCCATGAACCTGCCCTTTGTCTCAATTATGATACCATTGTCGAGTACAAAGTCAGGGGTATAGGTGCGGTAGGCTAGGTCTTCCCATTCAATCTTGATATTCTCGTAGTCGTATTTAATCTTGTGTTCATCAAGATAAATGGATAGCTTGTGTTCTAGCCCACTGCGATACCCATGTTTTATAGCCATACGCCTTGCCTTATGCAGCAATTACATCTCCAATGTAACTAACTGTAGGCGGGTTCTTAGCCTGTGACTTTACAGCAGGACGCTCAGTAAGACTATCCCAACAATCAAAACGGTAGCTGCAAAATTTACATCCGTTATTGAGGACTTTATTACCTGTGGGCTTGCCACGAAAAGTTTCAGGCACTGGTTCAAAACATCTTTCAAACTTGTTCTCCTTTACTGTCTTTACTGTATTTTCAATTTTAGCAAGTTCAGCATCCATGTCAAGACCTGTGGCTGGCACATATTTAAAGTGACCATTGGCCTTGTTGACTACCCACCAGCCACCCGCACGTTTGCCGGAAGCCTTGGCATAACCTGCAAGCTGTCCCACGTAACCAAACCCGTCTCCTGCTGCGAGGGTACTATAAGATTCAAACTTGTTTCGGTAGGACCAGTCTGAAGCTGATTTAATATCATCAACTGCATCGTTAATGACAATATCATATGAGCCATTAATACTAGTAGTACCAAGGTTAAGAGTGACTTTTTCAGAATCATTGTATTTTACTCCTGCTTCTTTTAAAAGACCTTTGAACACTGCTTCTACAATGTCTCCGATCATCATATTCATCATAAAATTAATTGGCATAGGTATAGCTACCTCTGGTTTATTCTTTTCGTACCAGAGTTGGCAAGTGGGGCGACCTACATTAGACATTCGTATTCTGAAATCGCCCCGCTTTTTACCGCTGCCAAACTGATTACGCAGAGCATTTGCTACATCTGCAGCTACCTGTTGAATGGTAGCCTCAGTCATGGCACTGTCTCCTCGAACCGCATCAGTCATATACTGATGCAGTGTTAGTTCAGCGGGATGGTTCATTATGCTGCATCCTCATCGTCAATGACAATATCAACAATGTCATCTACTACGTCTACATCCTCGTCTTCCATTTTAGAATTAGCTTTTTCTGACCAAGAGTTTAGAATGTAGGTGTTGTAGTTGTCTACCCAAGAAAGGAAATTAGCAAACATGTCGTGCTGCTCTTTTTCAACCTCAAGTACTTTGGTGACATCCAGAGATGCAATAGGTACGTAGTAGGATGCACCTGTAGGAATCTTACGCTCATCAGATTTTAGATTGATGACGTGTTGAATGGGAAGTAACGACATCTTTGTCATGGTAGCAAAGCTTTTACCTAACTCAGTAAATGCATCACGATTGTCAATTTCCCATACTACTGGTGTTTCATCCACGTCTACTGGATTACCTTTGTCATCCGTAGGGTTAATCATCTCTACAGTACCAAGAATTACACGAACACGCTTAATTGACTTTAGCAGTTCTTGCATCTTCTCTGGTAATGCCTTGAAGTCTTTGATGTACCCAGCCGGTTTACCACAGTTAAACCCGCCATCATTGTCTTTCAAGTCAGACTGAAGTTTAGCGTCATCAGTCATAACACTCTTAACATAACGGTTAGGGGATTTGCCTGTAGCCTGCACAAAACGCTTGTACATGAAACGCTGTAGAAACGGACGTATCTTAATTTCTGAAGCGTAGTAGGTTGGGCCATCTGGAATTTCCAGTTTGTAAGAACCGCCTTCCACTACTTCAACATTAACCTTTTTACCGTTTACTTCTGCTGGACCCATGAGTGGGGTATGGTGTATGCGCAGTCGTGCCAGTGAACTACTAGCAGCACCTGTAGGTTTTTCATTAGCAATGCCCATAGCCTTTGCCATAGCAGCATAGTTGTTTGTGTCGATAGTCGTAAGTTGTGACATATATTTCTCCTTTCATAAAAACAATGAGACATAGTTATATCATGCTATGTCCTTAACGTCAAGCCAATTCGGACCTATTTTTGCCTCTAAAAGTAAAGGCACATTAAACTCTACACCCCAGCGTATTGTAATCAGTTCAAGTAGTCTATCATTAGTGTCTTGTATTACACTGATAACCTGTGCTTCTTCATCTGGGTGTATATCAATAACAATACTGTCGTGAACTGAATTTACTATACATGATTTCATATCCTTTAGCAAGTACTCGATGTGTAATAATGCAACAGGAACAATATCTGCTGTAGCAAACGATTGCACAGGATAATTCTTGATCTGTGTAAAGTGTGATACACGCCCACTAGCCTTACGTACCACATTCGGGAACGAAAACTCACGACCACTGGGCGTTGTTATTTTTTGTGTTTCTATAGCTTCTTTAGCCAATCTGGAATGCCAAGCTGCCACTCCCTTGTATTTGCTGTTGAAGTGTTCGTAGTACGCTGCTTCTGCTTTGGTTCTACCATATCCTGTTGCGCCGTAGAGTGGTGCAAACGTATGCGCCTTCGCATCTTGGCGAGACGTAGGTTGACCAGCATCGGTAATAACTTTAGCGGTGTATGCATGTACATCAAATCCAGTAGATACTTCTTCAATCGCTACCTCATCTTGTGATAAAAATGCAGCGGCACGGAACTCAAGCTGCGCAAAGTCAGCTTCCATTACCTTGCCACCATCGAATCGTGACACAAATACTTTCTTAACAGGAAACGTGCCGCCACGTGGCATGTTCTGCATGTTAGGATTAGCACCACTAAAGCGACCAGTAGAGGTGCGATGCTGTAGTAAGCTAACATGCAGCTTACCATCCTGCTTAGTGTAGTTACGTATACCCTCAACAAAAGAGGACAGGTATGTGTCAACTGCACTAAGCCTGCGTACCTTGTACAAGAAGTCAACTGCATCATCCATACCTTTGCTCTTAGCCCCTGCTTCTAGTAGTTCAAGGTTCTGCTTACTAGTGCTAAAACCGTTTGCACTCAACCACTTAGATGATGGTGGCTTGAACTTGAAACCTGCCAAAGTGTCTGATGGTATAAACAGAAACCCTTCTGTATTACATTCAGCGCATCTGCTGGGTTTAGCAAAAGGCTCACCGTTCTTCTTTGTCTTACGGACGTAACCTGTACCCCCGCAGGTGTGGCACTGTTGTGCTACAGTTTTATACAGACGTTCTGTGCCGTAAGAAACCATACTGCGAAACGACACGTCATCCATGTAGGGGTCTATCTTACTAGCCCAATCTGTTTTATCAATGACTTTCCTACCATAAATAACCCAGCCTAATTGTTCTGGACTGTTAAGATTGATAGGCGTGTCACCCATTACGTGACGCACATGTGACTGCAACGCTCTCTCTAAATCCTCACGCTCTTGCTCAAACTCTGTTTTCACCTCATCTAACTTAGACATATCAACAGCAAATCCACGCTGGTAGATACGTGCAAGTGTAACACATACCTGATTAGTGAGATCGACTGTGCCACGTAAGCCACTATCTTTAGGCGTATTCAAGCGATACATTAGTTTGTCACATAGCTGTTGTGTAGCGTTAAGGTCAGCAGACAAGTACTCGCACAACTCATCATGTGGTATGTCACGTGTGCTATACCCCTTCCTAAAGTATTCTTTTAGCGTGTCCTGCTTCTTAGTTTCCAACTCGTAGCGTTCCGCACATGCCTCAAGAGACAGAGGTTCTTTGTTCCCCCGCTGCAACACATACTCAGCAAGCATTGTGTCAAACACAGTACCATTGTATGTAAAGCCTGACTCCCAAAGCCAGAGCAAATCATAAGCTGCGTTATGACAGATAAGCACCGTAGTGTCATCAAGCCACTGCTGCACGATAGCGTGTCCATCTGGTGTGGCATCAACTTCACTGTGGTCAAAGGTAATGATACGTTCAACCCCTTGGTCATTCAGCATACCCACGAGTGTAAGTGAGTTCTCTGATTCAAAGGGATCAAGGTGTAACTTACCATCCCTTGTTGTTGTTGTGTTCTCTACATCAAGTGTTAATTTCATCCCGTGTACCTCGCTGTTCTATACTCAAGTTCACAGTGTACCACGCCATGCCAACCTGTCAACTTATTTTTTACCACGTTGAGGTGACGTTGTGTGTCTTCTTCGTCTTGGTTGTCTACTGGCGGGTTCTTAGCAATCAAGACCATCAGGTCAGCTTCAGCGGCCTTACCTGTACGTGAGCCTTCCATCATTGACTGGTTCAAAAGAACCTTGCCTTCTGCATCTGCAGATAGCTGAGACATGTAGAATACAGCACACTCATATTGCTTGGCAATCTGCCTAGCGTGTACGGCATTAGCCTTGAGTGATTCATCCTGTCTGGCAAATCCACCTTTAGCGAACTTATCACCCATATCAAGAAGAACGATGTCTGGCTTGTAAGACTTGCATACAGACTCCACCCAATTCATGTCCCTACCTGTAGCATCCTTGATCTTGATGCGGTTCTTTACAGGCTCATACAATTCACGAGCCTTGGCAGGGTTCTTCTTAATCTCCTGCATAGTCATGCCTGTGGCAGCAGTAAGGTATCTAGCACCTACACGATGGTAGCCTTCTTCGTTACATAACACAATGCAGCTAGCACCTTGTTGTGCAAAGCCGCCCGGACTTGCGATCAAGCTGGCGTGGAAGGATGTTTTGCCGGTATTAGGTCTTGCACCAATCTCAATCAGGTGTCCTGCGTTTACCCCCTCAACCTTACGTGTAAGGCTAGGGATATTGAATGTCCATCGTGCTTCAAGGTCATTACGTAGCAGCAATGTGTCCATGTCAATGTCATCCCACTCAATGTTTAGATCGGGTGTGAAGTCATCTCCATACTGCTCAAGCAACATACGTAGCGGCTCAAGGCTAGATTTGTCACCGTTAACGTAGTCGAATCCTAGATTGGCAATGTCTTCACCAACCACCTGTTGAAACAGTTTAGACAGCACCTCTTGCGCTATGTCACTGCCCATAGGTTGTTCTGCCTTAATCTTGTGAAACAAAGCAGAGTATGCCTGCTTCTGCGCAGTAGTGATAGTTGGGTTGTTTGACATAAACAATGCCTCAATCTCATCGGGTGTTACAGTACGTTCATAACGATCCATAGCTGTATCAATAGCCTGCTTAATCTTGCGCACGTCTTTGCTAAACAAACGGTCAGGACAACGTGCGCCACGATGATCTTCGTAGAACTCCTTGTCCATCAAACTTCTAATCAGTGATAATTCCATATAAATTCTCCATATCTGTCGGGTTACGATATTTCAAGTCATCTTTCAGCTTGAGTACACGAACATCGTTGACGTGTCCTCGTAATTCCTTCGCCATCTGTAGCGTCTTAGGTAATGCATCGGGGTCTAATGCTATAATCGCTGTTGAGAACTGCGCAAGATACCCTTTATGCGCGTCTTGTAGAGATGTCCCAAGAAGCGCAACCCCGACAAAGGAGCCGTAACCAACAACGGCTGCGCTTACACAGTCCTCAACAACAACTGCGACTTTACCACAACCATACGTGTATGGCAAGCCACTTTTTCCATATCTTTTCCATTTAGGTAGACGCTTACCGATAGCACGGCCCGTAGCATCTACAATCTTCCCATCATGCACAACAGGAAACACAACCCTGTCATCCTTCACATCATACATTACGCCTAACTCATCTGGGTCTAGCTTGTAGCGGAAGCAGAAGTTTAACACAGTACGCTTATCTCTGTGTGGTACGATGTAGCTAGGCAGTTCAAATGGCTCTGTAGCGAATTGCTCCGCACCCAAGAAGCCAGAACGTATATCATCTACAGATAAGTGTACACGTGTGCCACCACTGACACGACAAGATACCTTGTAGCAATTCCATATGATACTACCCATGTTGTTTGTCACCGTAAATGTTTTATAACCACCACATTCAGGACAGTTCATGCGCTTTGTCTCGCCGTTGGCTATGTCAAAGTCATTTATATTTATCATTTATATATCCTTTCTATATGTATACTATTATATATATTATAACATATATATATATAGTTCCCTGCGGCAGTTAAATGCTTATATCATGTATTCTTACGTGCTGTCAAGGCATTATTTGCACTTGTATACGTATTTTTTAAATAAGGTTTAACCGATTGCGGGTTAGCATGTCCTGTAACCGACATGATTTGTCCTATTCCTACATCAGCATCCACCATCTCTGTAACACCTGTGCGGCGTAAATCAGACAGACGTAATTCTTTTGCCAGTCCTGCCTCATCCATCAGCTTACGTGCATGTAACGGTAGCTTATACATCGTGTATGGTTCGTATACGCCACGATATGGCTGGGGTCTAGGTGCAACATACTGCTGAAAGCCAAAGTCTTGCTCTTGTTGTATAAGCATGTCAAGTAAATTGTCATCTATGGGTAGCTCAACCTGCGCATTACGCTTGGACTGTTGTATTATTACACGTTTAGTCTCAAAATCCAACATGTCCCACGTAAGCAAACGCATGTCACCCACTCGTTGACACCATTCATAGGCCATGTGTGCAATCAAACCTATGTTACGGGTGCTAAAATCGCTGTAGGCGGCGTCTAACAACTTTCTGACATCACCCTTCGTCCATACCACCTTACGCGGTTGTGTGGCTCTCCTACGTACCGTAGCGAAAGGATTGATGTTACAGTGTTCCATTCTTACTGCGTAGTTAAAAAGTATTCTGGTGACAGCCATGATGTGATTCGCAGTCGAGATACCACGATCACACCATTGGTCATAAGCTAATTTGGATTGTTTGGTTGACATTTTGGTGACATCGACATCACCAATGACTACCCCATCGACAGAGGTAGCCAATGCGTTGGTTAAGCAATACTGATAGTGTGCTTTAGTTTCATCCCTCAAGTTCTTGTAATCATGGGAAGAATAGTATTCATTGGCTACCTTTTTTAGTTTCATTATGCTGCTTCCATTGCTTGAAACTGTGGTGTATTAATCCAACCAGCCACATCAATCTCACGCTTGAACATTGAGATAGCTTGTGTGTCCTTACCTGTATTACGCAGGGCAAAGCCATTACGCTCATCGGCATAGGTAGCATAGTTGGTGAAGGCTGAGTATAATGCCCACAGATTACGTCCACGCACACTGACTTCCTGATTGTATAAGCCATACATCTTCTCTGACTTTTTGTCAGACTTCATAATGCCTTCAAGCATAGCTTTAACATCTACATGGGCAAGGCTAGTGTTAGCCCAACGCTGCATCTGTTCTGCCTGTGCAGTGAAGTCCTGTTGTGACTTGTGCAGTTCAGTGATGAACCTGTCGAGGCTGAAGTTGGATGTGTTCTTACGCATCACTTTACTGTGATCGCCTGTGATCTGCCCGTTGAGACAGAAAAAGTCGATAGCACCAAAGATAGTGGTGTTAGAACAAGTGCCGTTGACACCGTGCAAAGCAATGATCCGCTTCATCAAGGTAGTCTCGTGCTTGTCGGTGGTGATCTTAGCCTGCACATTAGGCAGGGTCACATCCATCATAGCCCAGCCATCCTTGTGTGCGCTGCGCCAGTATACCTGTGCATTTTCCATGTCATGCTCAGACAGGGTTTCTGTAGTAGTCTGCATGACGTTAGTGAAAAAGTCAGTGTGCGATGCACATGTGAAACCATTGCCTACGATGCCAATGTAGTCACCTGTGTTGCCGTTTATGACATACTTTTTGTCAGCAACTTTAGTCGGCTCAAACTCAACATTAAAGTCGAGGTGTTCTGGAATATATTCTAGCATAATTATTCTCCTATCGTTAATTGATACCCTGTTATATATTATATTCTAGCAAATGTCAACTTTAATAGTTCCAGTATTTTACTTCAACACTGTCATCAACAAGTAATCGCCTTAACGTGTACCATGCCTGATCCATGTTGCGTAAGTCCTCGTAGCTTATGTCACATAACTCAGACACTGCTTGTCTGATAGGTACGAAAGCCTGTAGCATTTCCAGTACAGCCTGTTGCTGTTTAGGTGTCATGCTTTTCCATGTGGCAGCAGCCTGTTCTTGGTTGATTTCCCATTGTGTCTTCTCTTTTTTCTTTGTCATTTTCAATCTCCTTTTTATATTTAATTAGCATATCATCCCGCAGTTTAACTACGCTATCCCAGTATTCTTTGCTTAGTCTATTCACTGCAATTCTCCATGTACCATGTCTTGAACTTGTGATAAGCCAGTATCTTGTAGGCTTCTAGGTCAAGAGTTTCCCATTCCTTGAGGTCAAGTCCCTCATATCTAAAGCGACTTTCCATCTCTCCATCCAGCATCACCATCAAAGCATTGGCCTGTGTGGGTGTTAGCTGTATCCATAGTGTTTTATCTTTAGCCATCGTTGTCAATTCTCCTCTGGATTTCCCTTGCTTCAGCCATATATTTCTGTGGCGTTGTCATGTGTTTATTCGGCTTTGTTAGTTCACTTTCTTCAAACTTACAACGTGTTGTATAATAAGCCATCAACATTGCCGCAAACTCAGGGAATGTTTCCCAGTCAGGTCTGCCGTGTGTATCAAATGTGTAATCAATTTCTGTGTCAAGTGCTACCAGTATGGCGTTGACTTGTTTCTTTGGTAGGTTAAGCGTTATCATAATCATCTCCTTTATCACGCAACTCAAGTGTGTCTACATCAACATCATCACCAATGTATGAATAGTCGTAGTCAGGAATATTGAATAAGGCAAGGGTGCCATCTTCATTACGCACATAGTCATTCTCATCGTGGTCATACACATACATAGGCATATCCCACACACCTATCGTGTATGCTTTGTCGGGGTCAAACTTAATCATTGTTTGTCTCCTTACTCATTAAGTCTATAACATCCACAGTTAGTGCATCAATCATACCATATACATCATTGATGTCCCAATACTCTAGCGGTTCCCATGCGTTGTCCTCAAAAAACTTATCTAACTTTTCTTCAGGCCAGTCTGCCCAATCATCAGGCAAATGTTGACATAGGAAGTGTCCAGACATTCTAGCAAATATTTTTTCATACGTCATCGTCATTCTCCTTTAACACCATTGGTATTCGTAATCATAATTGTACTCAGCATCAAGCTGATGCCATGCCAGTTCATAAGCATGATCCCAGTTTGTGTGGTAGCCGGTGGCTACGTCATCATCGGCAATACATTTTGCCCAGTGGTCAAGGCTAGGCTCATGGTCAAGTGGTAGTTCTTCCATTGTCATTCTCCTTTCGTGGATAATATACCTCTACCATGCTGTCGCATTTAGGGCAAGCCAGTATTGTTACCATGCTGAACTCATCACCTCGTGCATCATAGCCTACATCTAGGTCATGGTCATTGCCCCAGATTAGCTTGGTGTTACAGTGCCAGCAGTTCATGTGTCAATCTCCTCATCTACTAAAGATACATCACGCACCATAGATGACACACACTTCATGTCTTTGTCTATGTGCTTGAACAAATCATCCTCGCTATCGCATAGGTCTATTGCTCGTTTGTATGCAGTAATCTGTGCTTGGCGCAGGTCTGGTGCATCCACTTCGTATGTGAGCAGCAGTTCAACTATGTATTTCATAGGTCAATATCCTCATCCAGTTCATCTATAACAGACTTGGTGTAGTAACACAGGAAGTTACAGTTAGGGCATTGCTCCTGTACTGTTTCATGCATCTCTACATGATTGCAGTTAAGACATTCATGCTGCGTCATCGTCTTGCTCCTCTGCATACTCAGCTATACGCTCACCAATACCAAACTCAAGATCAAGGTCAGGGTACTCTTCTACTACACTTTCAACGTCAGTAGTAGACCAGTCATCACCATCGGTGTATTCACCAATGTATCCCCAGCCTTCATCAAGGTAACGTGCATTGATTTCAAAGCCCATGTCCACCAGCTTGTCAAAGACAGGGATAGGTGGTGACCATGCAGTGTAGAAGTACAGTTGCATTGTGTTAGCATTAATGCGAGTGCATTGTGTTTCGTACACATCCCACTTTGTACCCCAGTTCTCTAGCCGCCATTCATACCAGCCTGATGTGGGTTCATTCTCATCATCACGAGGCTCTGGTATCAGATGATGACACAGTTCTGTACCCTCTGTGTTCATCACATTGTAAATGTTATCAATCATCTGGCTGTCATCGTGTGACAGGATTACTCTGTTATCTGTATGATTAGGCATATCATTTCTCCTTCAATGCATCAATTACTAGGTATATAACTACAGCCAAGCCCACTACCAGATACCCAACGATGAACAGGTCATCCATGCCTACATCAGGCATCTGGTTTTGTAGGCATAGGATTGTGTTGCAGTCAAGCAGCTTCATCGTCATTCTCATCTGCGTAAGGGTCTTTGTCTGTTTCACCTTCAAACAACCACGGCTGAATGTACTCACTGTGTAGTCCTAGATTGTACAGGTTAGCGTCAAACAGATGGCTGTCATGTACTGGCCTCATGTCACCTACAGGATTATCAAAGATGCCTTCATGTGTCAAGACATCCCATTGATCGTACCCACTGGACACCATGACATCTCCGATAGCAAAGAAGCTACCCATGCCAAGATCACTATCTCTGACCTCTACTTCAAAATCCTGCTCGACTACAAAACGGACTGTGATTTTCTTTTTAGCTGTTTCCATGTTACTTCTCCTCTATGCAAAGCATTGTTGTGTATACTCTATAATTTCCACCAGTGCCATGCCATTTGGATTGAGACTTAGCAATAACCTTATCACCAAACCAAGTACCACCTACCTTTGGGGCATAGTCGTGTGTAGCACCACATTTTCTGTCCCTACGACTGTGATGGTAGATGTGGGTATCCCATGAGTAGCCTTCGGGTGCTTCGTATGTGTCACGATTAGCAGGGAAGGCAGCAAAAAAATCTTCTACGACTTGTTCGTGTCCTTCAATGTTGTTTGCAGTTGTTCTTTTAGGCATTTTAGGTATCTCCTAGAGAAGTGAGGGGTGACGTGATTGCCACCCCATGTGTTGTGTAACTAACCAGCAATCTGGTACTTAGGTGCAACACTGATGTGCTTGCTACGAAGTGTCTCCACCTTGAAGCCCTTGCCCCGCAACACCTTCACAGTATCGTAGAAGTGTGCAGCAGTCTGGATGTCTGCTTGCTTCATCAGCGTATCCTTAGTGACAGGGTACTTGCGATCTACCATTGCTTTGTACAGCTTGTAGGTCTTGCTGTCTTTGGTAGCAAAACCATCTACCATTTTCTTTCCACCACCGAAATTCTTGACGAAATCGGATGTGTCAATCGTGAACTCACCGATCTCAAACACGACACTCTTAGTCTTGAGGTCTGGGTTTTTGAGGGTACGGTTACGGCGTACTGCCTTGCCGATCTCACGGTGCATATGCCCCAGCAATATGCCAGCCATATCCTGTGTCATGTACTGTAGGTAGCCACCCACATCAGATTTGCCCTGTCGAGCAAGTTCACGGCATTTGCCGTAGAAGGCGGTGCGATTAAGACCACGACCATGTAGTTCCTTGAACAGTGGCTCAACACGTGCCTGCTTTGCTTCGATCTCTGCGGAAGCACGAAGCTGACCCCATAGACCTGACTGACGCTTGTGAAATTTACCTGTTGGGAAGTTAGTCGCAATGTTAAAAGTTGTCATGGTAATATCTCCTTTCAAGAGAGTTGGTTAGTTTACTCTGGGTTTCTATGCAGCACTCTGCATAAACTGTTTAGCTTTACGTCCACGCTTTCGGATAAGCGTTTTCTGCTTGTTGATGTTACGCCAGCTATCGCGCTGACTGCCTGTCTTACTTGTCTTGAGACTCTTCATTTTCTCTATTTTTATTTGCATCTGCTTTATCCTTCTTACGATTGTACTTGGTTTTGTCTGGCACTGCTTGTGTCCTGCGGCGAGACTGTGCCAAAGCCCTCGCCACTGGATTAACCATATTGGGTTTGATTCGCATTGTCAAGTACCCTACACAAATTCCACTGACCAAGACGAAAGGTACTCAGCATAACGCATAGCCTCATCACGACTGTTATGCGATGACACATGAGATTTACCATTGGTATAGTCAATGTCCAATGTCCAGCACCCAATGTCTTTGACCACGGTTACAGTGTTTGTGCCAAGAGAATTGACACCACGCCACACATTCTTTGTGCCTGCCAACAATTCCCAATGTGATACAAAATGTTTCATGTTACTTCTCCATCTGTTTGATTACATACTTTGCACGATTGATGTACTGCCTAGCTGTATTGTCTTGACCTATGGCAATGCACTCTTGTGCATCAGATAGCATAGACATTGCCAGCATAGTCAAGCCACCCATCATAGGTTCACGCCAATCATCCAACAATTCATCCAGCCATTCTTTAGGTATGCCGTACATGTGTTCAAAGGCTTGTTCACGATTATGTTGTGTATCTGGTAACATTTTATTTCCCCTTCACGATAGAACGATACCCTGCTTGCAATAGCACCACTGCTATAGTGTATGCCATTAGGTGAATAGGCGCAGTGTAATACAGCATATCTGGTAACAGGTATGTGATTGTAGCCACACTGAGTGTTAGCACCACGATTGTCATAATTTTATCAAACATTTTATAGGCTCCTATTTTTATGTCTATTAGACGGTTTCCACCCCTTCGGGATGTTAGTTTCATTCCAACACTTTGCACATTTGTAGTCGTAGTCGTACTCAACTACATCAGCAGGTGCCTCATTGCACTTCATGCACTTAGGACGTTCCATTTTGATTTTCCACTTCGTGAATACAGGCTTGCATATACCCCCAATGCCTTGGGCAATCTGGTGGGTCTTGTCGGAAAGATATGACAGCAAGTTCAGCAATCATACCACCTTCAATCTCTTGCCTTGCCATTTGGTATCCCTCATCATATTCAGCGTAGTGATATGTTTCAGCATAGCAAGGCTCACAATAGTGGTCTTCCGCTGTATCAATATACAGCAGTGGTGTTTCAAGCCACGACACATCACAACATGCACATTTTCTAGGCATAATCTTTCTCCATTTTTGTGTTATCTAACACGTTTTTTACGCCATCACCGCAGTGACATGAAATTTAGATACGGCATCACCTGTATTGAGCGACCTGTTAGCCCTATTGCCCGCAACGTAGTCGCACCATGTGTTCCACCAATACTCCGCACCACCAGTCTCACGAGTGTATTCGACATACTCCGCAATCTTCTTGCGCTTAGTCGCATGAGATACAGTCTTGGATAGCTTGAAGTGCGACTGCGATAACCCTAGCCTAGTTAGATTGTGACTGTCAAGACAAGCCACGTCTAGCCCACACATTTGCACCACAAAGGCAGCTTTGACAATACCCAGCCCATTGACACTGGTAAGCGCATCAATAGCACCCACTGCGTCATTAGCCTTGACACATGCCTTGACCGTCAAGAATAGGTTATGTCGGTTGTCATAGGCGTAGTCATGCCCTATGCGTTTCATCTCCCAATTGAAAAACTTAGCCCTGCGCCCATTCTTCTTGATGTCTTGAATCTGTGGGACGGTACTTTGCAAGCTGGCTTGAATGGTACACAAGACAAAAACAATAAGCCAGAAAAAGTTGTCAGGGTTCTTCATTGCAAACTTAGCAATCTTTTTACAATCACGATTGTACATTTTAATCTCCGTTGGTTTGTCTAAAATGTTCCCTAGGGAATTATTTAGCTCTTGTTTCGGTAATTCTTCAACCATTATTAATACTAACAAATTCAGTTATATAAGTCAATAGACACTCAAATCTTGTCAAGCCACGCCTTGAAATCATTTACTTGCCTATCGTGTTCCGCTTGCTCACAAAATTCTTTCACATTTACAGGCTTGAACATGCCCACATTGTATATGTGATAGCGGTTTAATTCATTCATGCGTTCTGTGTTAGGGGTACTACGTTCCATAGTACCGCATGACCTCAGATTGCTAGAAGCTGCCACTGTAGCACTTCCGTTGTCCCATACAAGTTTCATATAAAATCTCCTATCGTCAAAAATTTTCCCTAGGGAAGTATTTAGCCAAGCCCCTGAATACAAGGTAATTTCGACCGTTATTTATACTAGCAATTCCCCAGCCCAATGTCAATAGACCCCCAAATGCCAAAATGGGTCAACGCCACCTGCCGACCTGCCCGCCCGCCCGATGATAGTAATGATAGTAGACCCAAAAAAATTCAGGCACAAAAAAACCCCCACATTTCTGTGAGGGTCTAAAAAGTTCCTTGGGGAATTATTTGTTATGCGGTCTTTTTGATTTTAGAATTTTGTGCGGCCTCCCATGCGGCGGCATTGATACCGGCAATTTTTAAGAGTTCTTTTTCCATGGATTTATTCAATTCTAAAACGATGGCTTTTAATGTTAGCGCGTCAATGTCGCCAGTTTCAAGCTTGGCAACGGCGGCGGCATAATTTGCCATGAAGACAGATTGCACTGGCGCGATATCTTTCCCGCCGGTTTCATCACTTCCCGCGCCATCATTTCCCGCGCTTTTTGTTTTAGGTTTTGCCGGTGCGGTAATGTCTGAATAGCCAACGATCGCATTTGCTAACGATTTTGGATTTTTAAGATTGCCAATGCGTTTTGCGTTTTTTTCATCCGCATAAAATGCAGCGGCAATTTCAGCGGTAATAGTGACGCCATCAAACTTTTTGATCGCGTTTAAGATAGGCGCGACTGCCTGATCATATAGGGCTGTCATCTCTTGCGCGTCCATTAATTTTTTGTAAAGCGCGTTGTCTTTTGTGCCCATTTTGCCTTTTGAATATTTATAACCTGAAATGGGGCAAGCATAGCCATCTTTTGAAACATCAACCGGACGCAGCGCGTCTTGATGACAATCGGCTTCCGCAAGCGCGACCATGTGCAATTCAGGGAATGGGTTGATTGCCAAGCCAGCATTTTGTGCGGCTTGCGACTGCAATTCTGGCGCGATGAAATTTGTTTCAACAAAGTTAACAGCATTTTTTAAGGTCAATTTAGTCATGGTTTTTTTCACTTTCAAATCTGGCAGATGGCCGCCAGTTGGCCTTGCGATCGTTCGCACTATTAATATGCGCTTTTTTTGCACATTAAACAAGCCCCTTTTTATATGTGCGGGCAAATTTTTTCCCTAGGGAATTTTTTAGCCAGACAGCGTATAAGTTAGGCACATCTAACTTTCATAGGTATATCGTACATTACATGCACCGCCGTTACTCTTTTATATGGGCTAAGAATATTAGACATCATTAAGACTACTGCCAAACGTCAATTGATAGATGTTCTCTTGTCGTTTATTCCTCTAATTGGCGGTTTTGTTGGTGTTTATTGGCGTTACTACATTATATTTTCAGCGTTTCTGCGGCTTATTGACCCATAATTACGATCATAGGCGTCTTGGGGCGGCGGGGGCCACGTGGGGGGTATAGGTATATATATACACACAAATACACAGATCAGTAAAATTGACTGTTAACCACAAGGGTAACTGATATGTACATAAGCACAAGTAATGTGCAATATGCCTAAAAAATAGGCAACTATAGGGGGCATACGGACTATTTTAATATTTTCTATAGAAAAGATGTTGACAGGGGTTGACAGGAAATGCTATAATTGGTATAACTACACTACACTATAAGTGTTACACTTAACTGTTCCTTAATAAAACTTATAAATCACTTAAATGTACAGTTAACTAAACTTACATTACCTTTATTAATACACTTAACTGTACACTTAACTGTAGCCATATGTAATTAATTTAAGAAAGTTCTTGACAATGGCGAAGAAATCTGTAAAACTATATACAGACAACGTACTTGATGCATTCTATGATGCTATCCGTACTAATTCATTAGACCGTCTCCATATCCCACACAGTGATGTATTCTACGTGCGCAGTGCATTGGAGACTAAGTTTGCCCCACGTACCTTTACACTTAAAGAAACAGAAGATTATATGCGTTTAGAAGGGTGGACAGAAGGGAAAGAGTGATGGAACTCTACGGTATCCTTGTCTACCTATCCGTAATAGTAATGCCTGACGGTGAACTAAAGTCGTACACTACCACAGTCAAAGAATGTCCGTCTAATGAACTTGTAATGTCTATGCATCAGGGAATGGTGGATAGAGGTGAGATAGTTGATTGGTCAGCTAGGTGTACTACCATACAACTTGAATTATCCGTACCAAAGGGAACATGATACATGACTATTGAATATCGTGGTGAGACATTCGCTGGTTACAACAAGCCCAAGCGTACCCCTAAACACCCAACTAAATCACACGTAGTGCTTGCCAAAGAAGGTGACACAATCAAGATGATTCGTTTCGGTGAGCAGGGTGCTAAGACTGCAGGTAAGCCCAAGGCGGGTGAGTCAGATAAAATGAAAAAGAAAAGAGCCTCGTTTAAGGCGAGACATGCGAAGAACATCAAGCGTGGTAAGCTAAGTGCTGCTTATTGGGCTGATAAGGTTAAATGGTAAATTAGGAGATATACCAATGGCAAATAAAACAGGCAGCAGTATTAGCAAAGCTAAACTAGAAGAGTTACGGAAACGTGCTGAAAATAAACGGGCAGGCAGTTCTGCTACATATAGTGCTTCAGCAACTGGCAGCAGTGTATCTTCTGCAAAAATGGCTGAGTTAAAGAAAAAAGCTGCAGCAAAAAAATCAAATTCTAAGCAAAAAGTTCCGTCTATTATTGCTGAAATGCGTAGTAAGTCGGGTCAAGGTAAAGCTACAGTCGGTAAAGCGGCAGCAGCCAAAAAGACTGAGGCAAAAACACAAAAAGTTCCATCTATTATTGCTGAGATGCGTAGTAAAAAGAATAAGACAACTGCCACTAAAAGTACAGGTAGCAGCGTATCACCAACAAAACTAGCGGAAATAAAAACTAAAGCAAAGGCTAATGCCTCAAAGCCTCGTACACAAAGTACTCCATCTATTATTGCTGAGATGCGTAGTAAGCGTAAAAAAGCAGACGCGCCTACCAAAACGACTGCTAAAAAGGCTACTCCTACAGCAAAAGCTAAACCTGTATCTGCTAAATCATCTGAGATAAACTATAATGTGGGCGAATCGAAAGGTGGAGTTTCTTTTAAGAAAGCCTTTGCACATTTTCGTAAAAAAGGTGCGAAGACATTTACGTGGAACGGTAAAAAATACACTACCGAATTAGCTAAAAAATCTAAACCAAAAGGGATGGCAGTATAATGTCTGATGATAATACTAAAGCAAATGGAGCATTGGTATCTCTGTATGTACAACGTAACAATGCAATTGAAAACAAAGGCGATGTAGCAGGTTTAAATGCTGAAATCAATAAGTACGTAGAAGATAACGAGGTTTCTACAGCGGTAAGACGTGCTAGTTCTGCGGCTGCATCTAATGTGCAAAGCAATAGTAAAGGCGCAGATGTAAAAAAGAAAACTAAGAAAGTACCAGTAGTCACTATTGGTGTAGGCATGGCTGAAATGAAAAATAATAAGAAGGCTGAGATGATGGGTGGCGGTATGGCTAATAAAAAAGCCCACAACTATGCCACAGGTGGAATGGTTAAGAGTAAGTACTAATGGCTGTCACAGGCAGAAATAAGCCACGGCGTAATTACCGTAAAGAGTACGATAACTACCAAGGCACAGCAGAACAGAA
>Ga0181557_1001205_pt1 | contig 30308 bp, 30 predicted proteins | sample 011ome_23_FD_148632 | JGI IMG/M metagenome (GOLD analysis project Ga0181557, IMG submission 148632) | Coastal salt marsh microbial communities from the Groves Creek Marsh, Skidaway Island, Georgia - 011506CT metaG (spades assembly) | ecosystem: Environmental > Aquatic > Marine > Intertidal zone...
GCTGCCTGATCATCAGAAGGAGTTAACCGAGAGACCGTCCGAAATTCTTGACGCAGGTCACCGCCACTCACGCTACGCACGTGGGGAGGTCTGTGGTCGTCTTGATCAGTCGACGGCGTTGATGTGGCGCCTGAACTCCTCGTTCTTCCGCAAGAGGGCTTCCTGGACCGGACGTTCCTCCTGTGAGCAGATCGGTGAACGCTGTGAGGTCATCGGTGGATCCGGAGACCAGCATTGTGACGTGAAGGTGCCGTCTGCCAAGGGTCGTCAACCACCGCAGAAGCGCCGTCGAGAACGAGACGCCGCGGCTGTCACTGAACACGACGCTGAGGACCTTCCGCAGGTCGTCCTGGCTGACACCCGAAGTGGCTGCCGCACCAGAGTCTGCCCACTGGCATAGTGCCCATCGGGACGAGTGATGAGGGAGCGGTATGCAGGGGCCTGAACCGGACGTCGTCGTCATCGGCGCAGGCATCAGTGGGCTGGCCGTCGCAGATGCTGTGTGGCGAAGCGGGCGCACGGTCACGGTCCTGGAGGCTAGACCCCGTGTCGGTGGCCGGCTGCTGTCGGATCCGCTGGACCTCGGGGCATCGTGGTTCTGGGACGGTGAGCATCGAGTTCGGGCACTGACGAATCGTCTTGGGATCGCCACCTTTCCCCAGCACATCGCAGGTGACGCGATGATCGACGACCCCGGGCGAGTGCACCGCTACCCGGGAAACCCGATCGATGCACCGGCGTATCGATTCGTCCACGGAGCAGACGCCTTGACGGATGGCCTTGCGAAGCAGCTTCCCGAGGGTTCGATTCTGGTGGGTCAGCCGGTCGAGCAGATCTCGGACGATCTGACGGTCGTCACGGCCGACGCCTCATGGCGACCCCAGCACGTGGTCATCGCCGTGCCACCGGCACTCGCCATGGAGGCGATCGCCATGCCGGATGCTCTCCCTGAGGATCTGACGAGTGTCGCGAAGCGCACGCCCGTCTGGATGGGGGAGACCGTCAAGGTGGTGGCGATATATGACGAACCCTTCTGGCGTGCCGATGGTCTCGCTGGTGCTGCCATCAGCCGAATCGGGCCGCTCCACGAGATTCACGATCTGTCCGGACCTGATGGGTCGCCGGCCGCGCTCTTCGGGTTCGCGCGCGCCGGGCAGGCGGGCGCCCCCGATGGGTCTGACGTGCGCGCGCAGCTGGGGCGGATCTTCGGGCCTCGTGCCGGGGCGCCGCGGGAGTTGCAGATTCAGGACTGGTCTGCGGAGCGATGGACGAATCCTGCGGCAGTGAGGGAGATGTCGTCTCAGCTCACCCCCGACTACTCACTCTTCGGCCATGCCGTCTACCAGCAGCCGCAGTTGGGCGGCCGCCTCCACTGGTCATCCACGGAGACCGCTCGGGGTTTCGCGGGGCACATCGAAGGAGCGCTCGAGGCAGCGGAACGCACGTCTGCTGCCATCCTGGCCTCCTGAGCGGGCTTATGCGGATGGGAAGCCGTTCGCTGCGGCGTTGCTCCTGCGGCCGCTGTCCCACGACATCACGCCCAGCATGCAGAAAGGGCCCGACCGTGAGGTCGGGCCCTTTCTGTTATTCGAAGTTCGGGATCAGACGAGGCGAACCTTGTCAGCCTGGGGACCCTTGGGGCCCTGGGTGATGTCGAACTCAACCGACTGGTTCTCCTCGAGCGAGCGGTAGCCATCTGAATCGATCGCTGAGTAGTGGACGAAGACGTCCGGTCCGCCATCAGCCTGCTCGATGAAGCCGAAGCCCTTTTCTGCGTTGAACCACTTAACGGTGCCTTGTGCCATGGTGCTAAATCTCCTTAACGAGTGCCGTGGGAGACGGAGTGTCTCTCACGCGGTGAAGCCGTATCGAGCCCTCGTCCTCATGGGGATTTAGTGCTGACAAGTCTTTACCTTCACCCAAGTGTTCCCTACAACGGCCGATTTGCCTAACGGCAGGGTCGAATTGGTCCAACTTTTCTGGCGAGCTGCCCGCTTTCCTCATGGATTGAGGGAATCTCGGTCAGTGTGCGGGCGGGTGGATAGCGTTCGCCTGTGTCGATCGCCGTCCGGAACGTCCTCAGATGACGTCCCTGTCGCAGGGCGACATCATGCTGGCGGCTGCCTTGGTGTTCGGGCTCGCGACTGCCTGCCAGGTCCTCGCCCCGCTGCTTCGAGTCCCGGCCCTCATCCTGCTGCTCCCCGTCGGCTTCGTCCTGGGCCAGGTGGCTCCTCAGCTTCGGGCCAACCAGATCCTGGGTCCGGCCTTCCCCGTTGTCGTTGATCTGATCGTGGCGTTGATCCTCTTTCAAGGGGGCATGGAACTCGGAAAGATCCGGATGCAGGGCACTGATCGAGACGTCGTGCGAAGACTGGTCCGGCTCGGTGCTCCGCTGACGTGGCTCAGTGCAACCGCGCTCTCATACTTCATTCTGGGTCTCTCGTGGCCGATGTCATTCCTGCTCGGCGCCATCGTGGTCGTCTCAGGTCCCACGGTCGTGACACCGATCCTGGACTTCGCGAGACCCACACCCAGGATCCGCGGCATCCTCATGTGGGAGAGCACGACCTTGGATCCGTTGGGCGGAATCCTCGCCGTCGTCATCTTCCAGGTGATTCTCGTGTCGGACTCGAATGGACCGCTCGACGCCATCGGCGCCTTCCTGTGGACGATGGCCGTCGCCTTCGTGATGGGAGCTGCGGGAGTCCTGCTCGTGGTTCTCGGCAGCAGGCTCGTCCACGGAAACGGACTGCTGGGCATGCAGGTGCTTATCGGCTCTGTCCTGTTCGCTGCGGGTTTCGCGAACTTCCTCGCCGACGGAAGCGGTCTCCTCACCGCCCTGCTGATGGGGGTGGCGACCCGCCCGCTTGCGAGTCGTCTCAACGCCCCCATCGACAGGGCAGAGCCCTTCTTCGACACGGTCACGTCATTGGGGATCGGCGTTCTCTTCATCAGCATCGCAGCGCTGGTGTCGTCGTCGATACTCGCCAGCGTGGTGCTGCCGGCCCTCGGTGTGTCCCTCGTGCTGATCCTCATCGTCCGTCCGGTCGTGGCTGCGATGTGCACCAGGAAGGAGGGCCTGACTCGCAATGAGCGTGCCTTCATCGGCTGGATGGATCCCCGTGGCATCGTCGCGGCTGCCACCGCATCGAGTGTGGGAGCGGCCCTGGTCGCCGCGAAGGTTCCCGACGCACAGGTGCTCCTGCCGGCCGCCTTCACCATCGTTGCAGTCACGGTGTTCGTCTACGGGCTGACGGCAGTGCCGGTGGCGAAGGCCCTGGGTATTCGCGATTCCGCGGCTCCCGATGCGCAAGCCCTTCCAGCGGGTGAATCCGCCTGATTCCTGCGCTGAGGATGCGTCGTCACCGCGGAGGTGTCATGAATACCGACGAAGTGGGAGACTTGGGCCGTGGCTGACAATGAGGACATCAAAGAGCGTATGAAGCAGGCCCTCGAGGCGAAGAGTCGGACGTCCTCGAAGAACACCCCGCATGGAAGCACGCCCTCCGAGGGCAAGGTCCACGGTCATGCCGATCGCGAGGGTGGCAAGCGCGAGTTCCGGCGCAAGTCCGGCTAGTTCCGCACGGCCTGGTTCCTGACCTGCTGGTGGGTGCGAGCGCCTAGCCTTGGGCTGTGACCACCCGACCTGCCCTGATCGTTGTCGATGCGCAGCAGGGTTTTGCTGATCCCGCCTGGGGCCGGCGCAACAACCCTGCGTGCGAGTCGCGCATCGTGAAGTTGGTGGATGCATGGCGCGCGGCGGACGGTCCCGTCATCCTCGTGCGTCACGATTCGAGTACCCCAGGCTCGCCCCTGCGGTCCGGGCAGTCGGGCAATGACTTCCTGCCCGGTGTCGAGGGTTCTCATGACCTTCTCGTGACGAAGTCGGTCAACTCCGCTTTCTACGGAACGCCGGATCTCGACGCGTGGCTCCGGGCGGGCGGTATCGATGAGATCGTCGTGTGCGGCATCACCACGAACCACTGCTGCGAGACGACCGCTCGAATGGCCGGCAACCTGGGCTACGACGTCACCTTTGTGCTCGACGCCACCCACACGTTCGACCGCCAAGGTCCTGACGGGATCGTCGTCAGCGCTGAGGACCTGGCAAGGGCGACGGGCGCCAGCCTGCACGGTGAGTTTGCCACCGTGCGCACCACGGACGAGGTGCTTGCGTCACTGGTCTAGCGGATTTCCAGCCAGCACGCGTTCGATCATGCGCCGTCGAGCCTTCGGCTGAGCCTGGGATGACGGGTCGAAGGAGTAGTCGATGGCCACTCCGAGCAGACACGACACGATGCGCTCGGCCTCCTTGCGGGTGGCGGCCGTCGATCGCGTGAGGCCGTCCCGGTCCAGTAGGAGGCTCTCGAATCGACCGACCGCCCCGTCGAGGCGGCTCCGCTCGATCGCTGCGAGTTCGGGGTCGGCGACGGCGTAGCCGAGGAAGGAGATGGTGACGCGCCAGTCGGCGAGCCTTTCGGCATCCAAGGGCAGGAGCGCCTCGACGCACCCCTCGAGACCGGAACCGGAGGCCTGGGCGGACTCGATGCGCTGCACCTGCCGGGCGGATACCCACTGGAAGGTGGCGAGGACGAGATCCCGCATTCCCGTGAAATACGTGCTGACGATGGCCCGGCTTGTCCCTGCCTCAGTGGCCAGTCGGCGCATCGTCAGGGAGTGGAGGCCCTCTCGAGCCACAATTCCTGCCGCAAGCTCGGCAATCTGATCCCGGGTCCGGGCATGGTCGACGAGAACGGGCACGAGGTCATTGTGCCCGTCCGCAGGGGCCGACAGGGCAACAGAAGCCGTGTGGCATGTTTTACATGCCAAGTGGCATGTATTCCGGACTGACACGAGGTAGAGTCCGGATCTCGCTGTGCCGGGCCAGTAAGCCGGCAGAGCTTGTCGTGTACGAACTGAGGAGTGACGATGACAGTGCGGCCCACAGGTATCGACCAGGAAGTCGACGTCCTCGTCCTAGGAACCGGGGCTGCAGGTCTGACGGCGGCGCTGGCGGCATATGACTTCGGGGCGAAGGAGGTCCTGATCCTGGAGAAGTTCGGCATGCTCGGCGGGACGTCTGCCATGTCGGGGGGCATGGTCTGGATCCCGATGAACGACCAGCAGGCTGGTGCGGGGATCGACGACTCCTACGAGGAGGTGGTCGAGTACATCGACGGACTCGCCGACGATGGTCATCTGGATGCCGAGACCCTGGGGGCCTTCCTCGATGAGGGTCCGGCGATGCTGCGGTGGCTGGCGGAGCGCACGCCCGTGCGGCTGAGACTGTTCGAGGGCTTTCCCGACTACCAGTCCTGGGCAGCTGGCGCCAAGGAGCATGGCAGTCGGTCGCTGGACAATGAAGTCTTCCCCTTCGTCGAACTCGGCTCCTGGGCGAAATGGGTCAACCCGCCCAAGACCGGCTGGCCTCGACGAACATCGATGATCGAGGACTACTACGCCCCGAATCTCCCGGCTGAGGTGCTGACCGACCGCGAAGAGCGTGACTGCCGTGGCCAGGGACAGGCGCTCATCGGCTCACTTCTGAAGGGTGTCCTCGACCGGGGAATCCCGGTGCATCGCGAATCACGGGCCCGGCACCTGATCACGGAGGGTCGTCGGGTCGTCGGGGTCGTGACCGAGGAGGAGGGTCGCGAGATCCGGATCGGAGCGCGACGCGGCGTCATCATCGCCACCGGTGGATTCGAGTGGAATGAGCAGCTCGTGCGCTCCTTCCTTCGCGGCCCGATGACGGGCCCTGTGAGCGTCCCCGAGTGCGAGGGTGACGGCCTGCTCATGGCCATGGAGGTCGGGGCGAGTCTGGGAAACATGGGCAAGTCCTGGTGGCTTCAGTCGAGCCAGGAGATGGCGGCGCACGGAAAGGGCAGGGCGAACTACCTGATCGGGAACTCCGAGCGGACGCGTCCTCGGTCGATCCTCGTCAATCGTGCCGCCAAGCGCTTCGTGAATGAGGCCGCCAACTACAACGCCATCGGCCCCGTGCTGCACAACTTCGACGCGAACTCGCATGACTACGTGAACCTGCCGTTCTGGATCGTGGTCGACCAGACATACGTGGACAAGTACCGGTTCTTCAATGCCACCACCAAGGGTGTTGTCCCCAGCTGGGCCATCAGCGCGGAGACGATCGAGGCCCTCGGCCAGAAGATGGGGCTGGACGGTGCAGCCCTGGCCGACACCGTTCGGACGTTCAACGAGGATGTGGCCAACGGACGCGACACTGAGTTCGGTCGCGGCGACAGCACCTATGACCGCTTCTGGGGAGACAAGGACTTCGAAGGCGTCTACCGGACTCTCGGTCCGATCGAGAACGGCCCGTTCTACGCCGTGCAGATGGAGTCAGGCGTCCTCGGCACCTGCGGAGGGCCGCGAGCGAATGCCCACGGCCAGGTGATCGATTGGGAGGATGTCCCGATCGAGGGCCTGTATGTGTGCAGCAATGCCATGTCATCGTCGACGGCCGGCGTCTATGGAGGAGCCGGAGGAACTCTCGGTCCGGGAATGACCTTCGGATTCATCTCTGGCCGGCACGCCGCGCGGGGGAACGACCTCGAAAGGTGAGGCGATCCTCAACAATCAAGCCGTGAACTCTGTTCAACGAGTGAGGCCGGGCTCTTCCTCGTAAGGGCGTCCTGTGGCGCCATCGACGTCGCCTGCTTCCTCGCCCTCGGCAATGTGCTCGCCGAGATCATGACTGGCAACCTGATGCTCCTTGCATTCGCCTCGGAAACGGGTCAGATCGCGCAGGATGCCACTCTCCTGCTTTCCCCCTCGTTGCCTTCTCCGTTGGGGCACTGCTGTGCGGCTGTGGGGAACTCGCCTGCTGGCCGAGTGATCACCGGACCTGAGGCGGGGTGTCAGGGCGACTCTCAGTGACCGGGATATGTCCGGTTTGCCGCCATCTCACAGGGGAATCGGGGCCCAGGTCGGGTTACAGTCATAGGGCGGAGGGGGGCCGGTGTGGTCGTCTCAGGTGTGGCTGCCGTGCGGTAGCCGGGCGCGAAGGGGTATGCAATGCCCGGAACAGGCATTCGGACAGTGATGACCGTCCGTGATCTGCTCCGCCTCAATCTCCTCGTCTTCGTCGTCTATGCCGTCATCGGTACTCTCACCCTGCTCGTCGGGCAGTACTCCGGGCTGGCCTCGCCGGTGTGGCCGGCAGCTGGCTTGGCATTCGCCGCCATCTACGTCTGGGGCTGGCGGCTGCTCCCGGCAGTGCTGCTCGGTTCCTTGGCGTCGAATGCGCTGACCCTCGTGCGTGAGGGGACTGTCACCCAGACTTCGCTGTTCGTGGCCGTTGTGATCGCCCTTGGAGCGGCCCTGCAGGCCCTGATCAGCGCTCGTCTGGTGACTGCGGCAGTCGGTCGACGAGCGAGCCTGACTCGAGGTGGCGAGATTCTCGCATTCCTCCTGCTGGCGGCCGTCGTGGGTTCGGTTGTCAACGCCTCCGTGGCCACGGTCACCCAAGTGGCCTTCGGTCTGGTGAGTGCTGATCAGGCTCTGCTCGTGTGGGTCACCTGGTGGGTGGGCGATGCCATCGGCGTCGTCGTCTTCGGTCCGTTGGCGTTGATGCTGATCCCCAGCCAGCGTGAGGTGTGGCAGGGGCGTCGTTGGCGTGTGGCGATACCCTCCCTCACTGCCGTTGTGCTCTTCGTCGCCTTCTTCGTGCAGGCGGAGAATCAGAGCGCCAACGAGATGCGCCTGCGCACCGAGCAACTGGCCAATTCCGCCGCGATTGAACTGGAACGAAATGTGGCACGGCACCAAGAGGTGCTTGAAGGACTCAGCAGCTTCTTCGAATCCTCCGAAGAGGTCAATAGGGATGAATTCGCCTCGTACACAGCGAGTGCTCTGCGGCGCTTTCCGAACCTTCAGGCGCTTTCATGGAACCCCATCGTCACCGCTGACGAACTCGATGCTTTCGAGCAGCGAATCCGTGCCGACGGCGAATTCCCGGATTTCACCGTCACTGAGCGGGACGCTCAGGGGGAGTTGGTGCCTGTCGCACCACGGGATGACTACGTGGTCGTCGAGTACATCGAGCCGTTGGCCACGAACGAGGCGGCGATCGGCTTCGACATCAACTCGAATCCGATCCGGCAGCAGGCGATCAACAAGGCCGGAAGCCTCGGTGTTCCCGCTGCCACGGCACCCATCGACCTGGTCCAGGAGTCGGGTACCCAGAAGGGCATGCTGGCACTCGTCCCTGTCTATGAACGCAACACACTCGACGAGCGGGAAGGGCAGGTGGACAGGCTCCTGGGATTTGCCGTAGGGGTGTATCGCCTCGACGACCTGTTGACCGACACCTTTGCAGGGCCGGTGTGGGCAAGCACGGAGATCCACCTCGTCGATGTGACCAATCCCGATGATTCGCGCGAGATTTCCACTCGTGAGGCGCTGAAGACCCCGACGGTGGACCAGACCCAGAAGATCGTCAACAGCGCATCAAGTGATCGATTCTCGGTGTTCGGCCGCACCTGGCAGGTTGAGGTAGTCCCCACCAGCGGACCGCTGGCCAACCCCGGTCAGGCCATGGCACCTAGTCTGGAGGTCGTGGGTCTGCTCGTCATCCTGCTTGTGCAGGCCTTCGTCCTCCTCGTCACGGGTACGGAACGGCAGGCCTGGCGGCATGCGGAGTCCTCCGAGCAGGAGGCCAACACGGACCACCTCACCGGGCTCAGCAATCGCCGCGCCTTCCTGCGCAACCTTGAGCTCGTGCGCCAGAGATCCAGGATGGATGGGACAGTGGACTCCTTGCTGTTCATGGATCTTGACCGATTCAAGAGCGTGAACGATCAAGGAGGCCATGACGCGGGCGACCGCATGCTCCAGGCCGTTGCCCGTGTTCTTACGGCAAACGTCCGCAGTCGCGACACCGTGGCACGGATCGGAGGCGACGAGTTCGCCGTCGTGCTCAACAATTGCGGCACCGAGCGGGCCATGGAGATCGCTCAGAAGCTCGTAGCCGAGGTGAATGCGCTGCGGGTGACCTCCGACCTCGGTGAACTCGCGGTAGGTGTGAGCGTCGGAGTGGTGTCCTTCTCCTCGGGCGATGACTTGAGTGTGGACGAGCTGCTCCGGCGCGCAGATGATGCGTCCTATGACATCAAGCACGCAGGGGGAGGCGCCTTGCTCTACGGCACGTCTGCCGGGTCTGACGTCTGATCCCAGCGATTGAGCAGAGCGAGAGCGGCGAGACTGTGCGAGTCCGTCATCAGCCCCCGCGCCACGAGGTCCCAGACCTCCTCACGGGTGAATGTCCCCGACCGCATGTCCTGTTCCTCAGGCTCGCGTCGTTCCGGCACCTGCGTGAGCTCGGTGGCGAGGAATACGTCGAACCCGTTGCCCGATCTGCCGTATCCAGCATGCAGGAATCCCAGATGCTGCCACGTGGCAGCGACCAGGCCCGCCTCCTCGGCCAACTCGACTGCCGCGGCCTCCTGAGCCGAGAGCCCCGGTGGGTCGGCCACGGATCCCTGGGGAAACTCCCACAGTCGTGCGCCCACCGGATAGCGGTACTGCTCGACGAGATGGAAGCGCTCACCGTCCCACGGCAGGACGAGGGAGAAGTCTCGACTGCGCACAACGCCGTAGAGGCCCTGCGACCCGTCCCGTCGCTCGACGACGTCCTCGGTGAGCGTCATCCACGGGTTCTCGTAGACCACGCGAGACTCCAGGCACCGGACGTCTGGCCGGGGGTCTTGCGCTGGCTGGGTCACCCGTTCGATGTCCATGGTGGGAACCTAACGGGGTGGAGGGCAAGGGGCGACGACGATGGGTGCAGGGAGTTCGATGCTGGCGCGCGTGACGACCGGAAACGACCTGCGCCTGGACCTGGGCGAGGGTCCGGTCTGGGACGCAGCTTCCCAGCGCCTGTGGTGGGTCGACAGCGAGGCCGGCCTGGTGTTCAGCGGCCGGATATCCGGGGATTCGGTGATCGTCGAGGATGTGCGGAGCATGGGGGAGAAGGTCGGCTCGGTAGCTCCCTGCGTGGACGGAGGACTTCTTGTCGCCGGCGCGCATCATGTCCATGTTGTCGACCCTCACGGACAGCTGGTCGACTCGCTCAGAGTCCTCCCTGAGCTGCAGCGCAGCCGACTCAACGATGGAACCTGCGATCCGGCGGGACGCTTCCTCGTCGGCAGCATCCGACTCGATGGACGGGAGCGTCAGGAATGCCTCTGGGCGGTCGAGCCTGATCGTTCCGTCCGTCCGGTCGTGGAAGGCATCACCGTCTCCAACGGCATCGGCTTCGCGCCCGACGGTCGAACGATGTACTACGTCGAGTCGCGCCCGGGAGCGATCCTGGCCTTCGACTACGACGTGACCTCGGGCACTGCATCGCATCGCCGGGAGCTGTGGGCCTGTGGCGGCACGCCCGATGGGCTCGCGGTCGACGCCGAGGGATACCTGTGGGTGGCGTTCTTCGGTGAGGGCGACGTGCGTCGAATCTCGCCGGAGGGGGAGGTCATCGACACGATCACCGTGGAGGCTCGGAACGTTACCTGCCCTGAGTTCGTCGGACCCCGTCTGGATCGCCTGGTGATCACGACGGCTCGCTATCGGATGTCCGAGGCCGATCTCTCACGTCAGGTTCACGCGGGAGCTACGTTCATCGCCGACCCATCGGTCGGCGGTGTCGCCCCCGTGGCGTGGGCAGGCAGCACCCGTTGCTCGGGATGACACTCGAACTCGGATGTCAGGCGGATGCGGCGTTCAGCTGGGCGATCTCATCGGGGGACAGCTCGATGGTCGCCATCGGGAGGAGATCGGCGAGCTGATCCACCGTTCGGCCACTGGCGAGAGGCGCTGTGATCCCAGGGCGAGTCAGCAACCAGGCGAGAGCGACGGCTCCCATGGGGCAGGCGTGCGTGGTGGCGATGGACTCCAGGGCGCCGAGGACGCGGTCTCCACGCTCGCCGATGTACGCCGCGGCGCCCTTGGCCCGCGCACTGTCAACGGTGACACCGGCGCGGTACTTGCCGGTGAGAAAGCCGCGGGCCAGTGCGTAGTAGGGGAGCGACGACAATCCGTGCTCGAGAACGATGGGCTCCAGCACACGCTCGTACTCGTCCCTCTCCATCAGGTTGTAGTGATCCTGAATGGCGACGAACGGGGAGAGACCGTGCTCGGCCTGGAGATCGAGCGCCTCCGTCAGTCGAGCTGGGGAGAAGTTCGAGGCGGCGAGGTACTTGACCTTGCCGGACTTCACCAGCTCATCGAACGTCGTCAACCACTCCAGCATCGGCACGCTGTCGTCGTCCTCATGGGCGTAGTAGAGGTCGATGTAGTCAGTGTTCAGGCGGGTGAGCGAATCGTCGAGAGCGGCGCGGATGTTCTCCGGTGCGAGACCTCGTCGGGTACTGAGCTTGGCCACCTTGGTCGCGATGACCACGTCATCACGACGCCCGCGCGCCGCCAGCCACTCGCCCATGATCCGCTCGGAGTCACCACCCGTGTTTCCCGGAATCCACTCGGAGTAGACGTCTGCCGTGTCGATGAAGTTGCCACCGTTGCCGACGTAGGAGTCGAGGATCGCGAACGAGGCGTCCCGGTCAGCTGTCCAGCCGAAGACGTTTCCGCCGAAGCACAGCGGCGACACGAGGACGTCGGTGCGCCCAAGGGGGCGGGAGGGGGTCAGCGGGGCAGCGGGAGAGTTCGACATGACACCATTGTGCACCTGTCTAGATGACCGGCGTCACGGAGTCGTGCAGAAGATCCAGTCGGAGATCTCGCGCTCCTCGCGCAGGGCACGGCTCTCGTAGTGCGTCACGGGACGACCCTCGGGCCGATCGATGCGGCCGCCCGTCCACTCCGGATCGCGTCCAAAGGTGTCGTCGACCTGCTCCGCGTACTCGGCCCAGTCCGTGGCCAGGTGCCAGAAGCCGCCGGGTACGAGTCGAGAGCGCACCAGATCGAGGATTGCGGGCTGGACGAGCCGGCGCTTGTGGTGCCGGGCCTTGGGCCACGGATCAGGGAAGTAGCTCCGGACACCGGCAAGTGACGCCGGGAGCACCATGCGCTCGAGGACGACAATCGCGTCTGCCTCCGTGACTCGAACGTGGGTGAGCCCGGCGTCACCCAGTCGAGCGAGCAGACTCCCGATCCCGGGGGTGTGCACGTCGACGGCCCACACACCGGTCGCCGGGTCCTGCTCCGCCATGCGCGCCGTGGCGCGACCGTCTCCGCAGCCGATCTCCATCACGACGGGGACCCCGGCACCCCACACGCGTGCCAGCTCGACGACGTCACCCTGCAGGGGCAGCAGCAGGTCAGCGTGATCGACGAACGCAGCCTCCGCGCGAGGAGTCATGCGGGTGCGCCGGGGCTTGAAGGTACGGACCCCCGGGCGCAGCGTCTGCGGTTGCGGATAGTCGACGGGTTCGCCGCCTGTCATGCGTCGACGTGAAGATGCAGAGGCGCGTTGACCCGGTGCTTGCGGTCGTGCTCGATCGTCCATGCGGAGCCGACGCCACGCGAGCGGAAGGCCCACCGGCCGTCGTCCTCGGGTCCTGCGGAGACGAGCGCGGTGTCCTCATCGATCCCGACAACGACGTTGTCGGGGGTGATGAGCGGTCGCATGACGGTGTCGGGAATGAAGGCGCTGTACTTGTCGAAGTGGGGCAGCACCCGAAGTGAGGGGACGACGCCCAGGCCGTCTGTTCCGCCCTTCTTGGGGTGCCGGAATTCTGGAACGTACCCGCCGAGCACCATCGCACCGGCACTGCACCCGGCCAGTGACGCCCCGGCACGCCACTCGGCGAGGATCGCGTCCCACACGCGGGTCCCGCTCAGAGTGCGTGCCAGATGCTTGGGGTTTCCTCCGGACAGGTAGATGAGTCCGGCTCCCGCGATCGCCTCGGCATGACGGGCATCGTCGGCGTCTGAGCGAGTGCGCACATCGACGACGACCTGCTCGACGCCGAGTCTCTCGGCGGCCTGCGCTCCCAGGCGGTGCCACTTGGCCAGGACGTGCTCCCCTTCGGGTGCGGCGGCGGTGGCCAGCTGCACATATCGAGCAGGCCGGTCGGCAAGCAGCCATTCCTCGACCTCGTGCATGACGGGCAGGTACTCGCCGCTGCCAATGAGGGCGAGCCGCCCTGCGCGCTGGGAAGTGGTCACGACAGGTGAGCGTAGCGATCACTCACGGTGCAGCCAGTGTCGTCGGTGCGGCAGAGCGGGTCCGAGTGCCACGCCCAGGGCGAGCGAGATGAGGTGCAGGGCCACGCCGAAGGCGATGACCCAGGCAAGCGACCAGTGGAGCAGCCACCCGCTGGCCGCCGTCGCGAGCGCGAAAGCCGTCATCCGAAGGCTGGCCGCCGACGTGAAGACCTGGGACTGCACGTGGGTCGGTGATTCGCGCACCCGCACCTGGAACATGGCAGAGACGAGCGGCGGTTCGGTGGCGCCCATCGCGAATGCGGCGATCAGCAGCACGGGGGTCGAGGGAGCCAGGCCCACGGCGACGAGGAAGACGCTCGACAACGCCATGCTGGCCACGATGGCGCGGTCAGGGCGGACCACGGGTCGCCGCGCGAACCACGCGGCCGTGACGATGCCTCCGACCGCGAAGGAGCCGAGGATGACGCCGGTGAACCCCAGACCGCGACCGGTGTCCAGGGCGAGGATCGGCGCCGCGACGAATATCGCTGCCTGACCGGCGAACCCGACCGTGGTGATGATTGTTGATCGGCGCAGCGCGGGCCGGGTGATCAGGGCCCCGAGTCCGTCGACGAGGTCACTGCGCAGGGAGGACCGTCGGCTGCTGGCGGCTCGAGCCTGCAAGGGGACGAAGCGGAGTGCGACGAGCGCGATCGCCAGGAGGGCGACGGTCATCCACAGGGGTGCGGTAGGGGCCACGATGACGAGGGCTGTGGCGATGGGTGGGGCGACCACGGCGGCGACGCTGTACGTGGCGGCATCCAGAGAGTAGGCGCGGTTGAGTCCGGCGGTGGGGACAAGTGCGGGGATCTGGGCGCTCCATGCTCCGGTGAGGGCGGTGTAGCCCAGACCTGCGGCAGCAGCCATCAGCATCACCAGGGTGACTGGCACGTCGGCCATCAGCAGTGCGATGGCGATGAGGCCGACCATCATGATCGCGATCGACAGGGCGAAACCGCGTCGAGGCGACCGTGATCGGTCGATGAGCGCCCCGATGAGCGGTCCGCCTACGGCGGCAGAAGCCGTCAGGGAGGCCACGATGTAGGACGCCGTCGTGGCGTTGCCGAGGACGGCAATGGCGACCACCAGGAGGCCCGGACCGGCGGATTCGGTCGCCGATCGGGCCAGCGTGGCCGTTACCAGGTAGGACGTGAGTCCGCGTCGGGCCGAAGTGTCGGGCTCGGGCGGACTAGTGCTCAGTGGAGTCCTCGGGGTGCGCTGCGTCGTAGTACTCGCAGAAGGCGGAGTAGGCGCGTGGCCCGTAGACGGTGGCAGGTCCTCCGGCCATCAGGTAGGTCACGCCGATGGCCTCAGCGGCCTCCTGCTTGGTGGCTCCGGCCTTCACGGCACCGCGAGCGTGCGACGCGATGCAGCCGTCGCACTTCTCGACGACGGCGATGGCCAGGGCCATGAGTTCCTTGGTGCTCGTGGGCAGAGCACCGGGAGCCATGGCTGCCCCGTGCAGTTCGGCGAACCCCTTGTACACGTCTGGAATCGCCTTGCGCAGATCCCGCCCCAGGGGGGCGAGTTCGTCGAGGACATCCTTGCCGTGGGAATGAGTCATGGTTTGGAGGATACCCCCGGGGGTAGAGCGGTATCCTGTCGACATGGACATGGACCCGACCATCACGCGCGACATCGTCATGAGACTCAAGCGCGCTCGAGGTCAACTCGACGGCGTCATCAACATGATCGAGGACGAGCGCAGCTGCAGTGATGTGGTGACGCAACTGGCCGCCGTCTCGAAGGCCCTTGACCGGGCGGGCTTCAAGATCGTCGCCAACGGTCTCCAGCAGTGCTGGGAGCAGGGTGAGGATGCCCCTCTGACACAGGAGGAGCTGGAGAAGCTCTTCCTGTCGCTGGCCTAGGGTGGCGTGATGACTCGGCACACCTTTCAGGTGAACGGCATGACGTGTGGCCACTGCGTGAATGCGGTGACGCAGGAGTTGACTGCGCTGGCCGGCGTCTCGGCCGTCGAGGTGGACCTGCACGAGGGCGCGGCATCCAGGGTGACCGTGACGAGTGCCTCTGAGCTCGACATCGACGCCGTCCGGGCGGCCGTCGATGAAGCCGGCTACGAACTCGCGGGATAGTCCCGATGGCTGAGGTCGACCTGGCAATCCAGGGGATGACCTGCTCATCCTGCGCGATGCGCATTGAGAAGAAGCTCAATCGCATGCCCGGGGTGACGGCAACCGTGAACTACGCCACCGAGAAGGCCCACGTCTCGCTGCCCGACGACCTCAGCGTCGACGACGCCATTGCCGTTGTTGAGGCGACCGGCTACCACGCCCTGCCGCCGGCAGCTCCACGTTCAGACGACGCCGAGTCGACCGACGCGACCGATCCTGAACTCCACTCGCTCAAGCAGCGGCTGACCATCAGTGCCGTTCTCGCTGCGCCCGTCGTCGTGCTCGCGATGATCCCGGCCCTGCAGTTCACTTACTGGCAGTGGGCTTCGCTCACCCTTGCCGCTCCCGTTGTCGTCTGGGGTGCCTACCCCTTCCATCGGGCGGCCTGGGTCAACGCGCGCCACCGCGCTGCCACGATGGACACCCTCGTCTCGGTCGGCGTGCTCGCCGCGTTCCTGTGGTCGCTGTACGCGCTCTTTCTCGGTGGCGCAGGCGAGCCGGGCATGACGATGAGCTTCAGCCTGCTGCCTGAGGCTTCTGGGTCCACGCCCGAGATCTACCTCGAAGTGGCATCCGCCGTCACTGTCTTCCTCCTCCTGGGGCGCTATCTCGAGGCCCGGGCCAAGACACGCTCGGGCGACGCCCTTCGGGCGCTCGCCTCGCAGGGCGCGCATGAGGCGAATGTCCTGCGTGACGGCATCGAGGTACGCGTTCCCATCGAAGAGGTGACGGTGGGAGATCGTTTCGTGGTGCGGCCGGGGGAGAAGGTCGCGACGGATGGGGTGGTCGTCGAGGGATCATCGGCCATCGACGCGAGCCTCGTGACCGGTGAGCCGGTACCCGTCGACGTCACGGTGGGTGATCCGGTGATCGGTGCGACGGTCAATGCAGGTGGACGACTCGTCGTGGAGGCGACCCGCGTGGGAGCCGACACGCAGCTGGCGCAGATCGCACGACTCGTCGAGCAGGCTCAGTCCGGCAAGGCTCCGGTGCAGCGGCTGGCCGATCGGGTCGCGAGTGTCTTCGTCCCGGTCGTTTTCCTGCTTGCCCTCGTGACCCTGGTCGGCTGGCTGCTGATGACGCAGGACGTTCAACTGGCTTTCACGGCGGCCGTCGCCGTTCTCATCATCGCCTGCCCGTGCGCTCTCGGACTCGCCACGCCGACGGCCCTTCTCGTCGGGACGGGTCGCGGCGCTCAGCTTGGCATCCTCATCAAGGGTCCGCAGATCCTCGAGTCGACCCGACGCGTCGACACCATCGTGCTGGACAAGACGGGAACGGTGACCACCGGTCGCATGACGCTGGTGTCTGTGATTCCGGCGCCGGGCTTCTCGGAGGATGAGATCCTCGCGCTGGCCGGAGCGGTGGAGGATGCATCCGAGCACCCGGTGGGCAGGGCTGTCGCCGACGGTGCCCGCGCCCGTGGTGGCTCGCTGCTGACCGTCGAGGAATTCGCGTCCACGGGGGGCAGTGGCGTGCAGGGCGTTGTGTCAGGGCGCGCCGTTCTGGCGGGCCGACCCGGCTGGCTCGACTCGCAGTGGTCGGTGCCGGAGCCCGCCGAGCTGGGTGCGGCCCGCGAGGCAGAGCAGGCGCAGGGTCGAACTGTTGTCATGGTGGCCGTCGACGGACTTCCGGCAGGCCTTCTCGTCGTGGCCGACTCGGTGAAGCCGGACAGCACTGCAGCCGTGGCGCAGTTTCGCCATCTCGGGCTGCGTCCCGTCCTGCTGACGGGGGATCACGCCGCCGCTGCAGGACGCGTGGCCGCCGACGTCGGCATCGACGAGGTGATCGCTGAGGTACTGCCGGAGCAGAAGGTGGAGGTGGTCGCACGACTCCAGGGCGACGGTGCAGTCGTCGCCATGGTCGGTGACGGGGTCAACGACGCTGCTGCACTGGCGCAGGCGGATCTCGGCATGGCCATGGGAACCGGGACCGATGTGGCCATGGAGGCGGCTGACATCACTCTCGTGCGCGGTGATCTGAGCGCCGTGGTCGACGGCATCCGGCTGTCTCGCCGCACCCTGGCGATCATCAAGGGCAACCTCTTCTGGGCCTTCGCCTACAACGTCGCAGCGATTCCACTCGCGATGGCAGGCCTGCTCAACCCCATGATCGCGGGGGCCGCCATGGCCTTCTCGTCCGTCTTCGTCGTGACCAACAGCCTGCGACTGCGTGGCTTCCGCAGCAGCGCCTCCTGGCCTGCTGCATGATCTGCGGGTGACCACTTTCAACGTCGAGGCCATCGACCTTGCTCAGGTGCAGTTGCGCCAGAGCGCGAAGTATCGGCTCTACCCCGCGGATGTCATCCCCGCGTGGGTGGCAGAGATGGACTTCCCGATTGCCGAGCCCATCGCCCGGGCCCTGCATGACGCCATTGATCGGTCGGACACGGGATACCGATCCGGGGAGGGTCTCGCGGAGTCGGTGCGGGACTTCGCTGCCGAGACCTGGGGCTGGGATTTTCCGACATCACGCGTAGTCCTGGTGCCCGATGTGCTTGTCGGGGCTGCTGAGTCGATTCGGCTCCTGACGGCGCCGGGTGACGGAGTGGTCATCACGACCCCCGTGTACCACCCGTTCTTCTCGACGATCCGCGACATCACTGAGCGGCAGGTGGCGGAGGTGCCGTTGCTGCGTGATGCCAGCGGTTCCTATGCGTTGGATCTCGACGGTCTGGCTGCTGCCTTCGCCAGCCCTGAGGTGACCGCCTTCTTGCTGTGCAGTCCGCACAACCCGACCGGCACGGTGCCCACAGCCGACGAGCTCCGTCGGATAGCCGGGCTGGCCGAGGAGTTCGGCGTCGCGGTCATTGCCGATGAGATCCACGCACCCCTCACCATGCCCGGTGTCGTCCACACCCCCTACCTGAGCGTCGTGGCGCCGGACGCGACGGCCGTCTCGCTCATCTCGGCCTCCAAGGCGTGGAATCTCGCGGGACTCAAGTGCGCCCAGATGGTTGGCACTGAGACGACCAGCGTCCTGATCGAGGAGCGGATGCCGAAGGAGGTCACCTACGGGACCGGACACCTCGGGGCCATTGCCTCTGTCGCTGCATATCGAGAGGGCCGGGAATGGCTCGACCACGTGATGGAGATCCTGGACGGCAACCGCAGGCTGCTCAGCGAGTTGCTGGCGACTCAGGTACCCGACGCTGGATATGTCCCGCCGGATGCGTCCTACCTGGCCTGGATCGACCTGAGTGCCTACGGATGGGGGGATGAGCCCGGAGGGCGCATCCTGAGCAAGGCCCGCGTGGCCCTGAGCGAGGGAACCATGTTCGGCTCCGGAGGAGAGGGCCATGTGCGACTCAACATGGCGACGTCTCCGGGAATCCTCCGGGAGATCGTTCATCGAATCGGCAGGCTCGCGACATCCACCTGACCGGAGCCCACGGTGTACTCGTGTTCCAATAGGAGGGTGCACCGTCTCCTCCGTCGCCCCCCCGGCTTCGCCGTGGCGCTTGTGATCACCGCGCTGCTCGCTCCGGTGGTCCCTGCGGTCCTGGTGGCCCCGACGGCGGCGGCTGACCCGCGCCCCGCGCCCACAGCCACCGTCAAACCTGATCGCTACGCGATTGGAGACTCGGTCATGCTGGGCGCCAAGACTCCCCTGAAGCGACGAGGCTTCACCGTCAACGCTGCCGTCAGTCGACAGGCCTATTCCGCCCCCGCCATGGTTCGACGCAAGGGCAATGCCCTGCCCAGAAATCTCGTCGTCCACCTCGGCACCAACGGGACCTTCCCTCTCGCTACCTGCCGCAAAATCGTGAAGAACGCCGGTCCTCAGCGCAAGGTGTTCCTGGTGAACATCCTCGTTCCGCGCAGTTGGGAGAAGTCGAACAACGCGACAATTCGCCGTTGTGCGCGCTCATTCCCGGACGGTCGGGTGACGGTGATCGACTGGAACAGCGTCGGGCGTCAGCATCCTTCATGGTTCTACTCCGACGGGACGCATCTGAAATCCGCTGGCGCCAAGGCCTTCGCGAGCCTTATCGACCGTGCCGTGGATCAGGCATCGTGATCGGGCTCACGCCTCATTGATCGTGCACCGCGCGCACTATGTGCGCTGCGTCACAACACTTTCGACGATTGCTGTGCACTTGGTCACAGGACAGCGTTTTCATGGGCATTCGACTGCCCCAACGATCGCCAGCGGGTGCATGCTAGGGCGCACCCGCACAGCCCAGCGCCTGTCACCTTCGATCGCAACGGAGCGATGAATGACGATTCCCGGTCTCGAGAACCCGCCCACATCCAACGCGAAGCTGATCGCCTGGGTCGAAGAGGTCGCCGCCCTGGCCAAGCCGGACCGAGTCGAGTGGGTCGATGGCTCGGAGGAGGAGTGGCACCGGCTCACCGAGCAGATGGTGGAGGCCGGCACGTTCATCCGCCTCAACCCCGAGATCAGGCCCAACTCCTTCCTGGCGCGCTCTGACCCCAACGACGTCGCTCGGGTTGAGGACCGCACCTTCATCTGCTCGGCGCAGGAGGCAGACGCCGGCCCTACGAACAACTGGGCGGATCCCGCAGAGATGCGGGCGACGCTCAACGGCCTCTTCGACGGTGCCATGCGGGGGCGGACCATGTACGTCATCCCGTTCTCCATGGGACCGCTCGGGTCGCACATCGCTCAGCTGGGCGTCGAGATCACCGACTCGCCCTACGTGGTTGTCAGCATGCGGATCATGACGCGCATGGGTCAGCCCGCACTCGACCAGATCGGTGAGAACGGGGACTTCGTCCCGGCCGTGCACACCGTGGGAGCCCCCCTTGTCGACGCACACGGCAATGCGCACCCCGACGTCGTGTGGCCGTGCAACGACACCAAGTACATCGTCCAGTTCCCCGAGACGCGCGAGATCTGGTCGTACGGCTCGGGCTACGGCGGCAACGCCCTGCTGGGAAAGAAGTGCTTCGCTCTCCGCATCGCGTCGGCGATGGCCAAGGACGAGGGCTGGCTGGCGGAGCACATGCTGATCCTCAAGCTCACGTCCCCGCAGGACACGACCCACTACATCACCGGCGCATTCCCCTCTGCCTGTGGCAAGACCAACCTGGCCATGCTCCAGCCCACCATCCCCGGCTGGAAGGTCGAGACGGTCGGCGACGACATCGCATGGATGCGCTTCGGTGAGGATGGCCGGCTCTACGCCATCAACCCGGAGGCGGGCTTCTTCGGTGTGGCCCCGGGCACGGGCATGGACACCAACGCCAACGCGATCGCCAGCCTCAATGCGAACTGCATCTTCACCAACGTGGCCCTCACGGATGACGGCGATGTGTGGTGGGAGGGACTCACGCCCGAGGCGCCCGCCCACCTGATCGACTGGAAGGGTGCCGACTGGACCCCAGCCTCGAGTGATCCGTCGTCTCACCCGAACGCCCGATTCACGGCGCCTGCGGAGCAGTGCCCGTCCATCGCCTCCAACTGGGAGGATCCGGCGGGCGTGCCGATCGACGCGATGCTCTTCGGCGGCCGCCGCGCCACCAACGTGCCGCTGGTCACCGAGTCCTACGACTGGGAGCACGGCGTCTTCCTGGGCGCCACGGTCTCCAGCGAGATGACGGCAGCCGCTGTCGGTGGAGTTGGCCAACTGCGCCGCGACCCCTTCGCGATGCTGCCCTTCTGCGGCTACAACATGGCCGACTACTGGGGTCACTGGCTTTCGATGTCCTCGCGCACGGATGCCTCGAAGCTTCCCCGCATCTACGCAGTCAACTGGTTCCGCAAGGATGCCGACGGCAAGTTCATCTGGCCGGGCTTCGGCGACAACTCGCGGGTCCTGGAGTGGATCATCCGCCGCCTCGACGGCACCGGTGAGGCCCAGGACACCCCGATCGGTCGGCTTCCGGTCTCAGGGCAGATCAACACCGATGGCCTCACCCTGACTGACGACCAGCTGTCCGAGCTGTTCGCGATCGACCCGGTGACGTGGACCGCGGAGGCCGAGATGACGGAGGAGTACTTCGACAAGTTCGGCGACCGGGTGCCGTCCGAGCTGCGTGACCAGCTTGCCGCCCTGCGTGAGCGGCTTGCGAACGCCTGATTCAACGACAGACAGCGATGCCGCCGGGTCCATGACCCGGCGGCATCGCTGTCTTCTGGTCCGTCGTCATTCGGTGAGCGTCGAGACGAGAACCGACTTGATGGTGTGCAGCCGATTCTCGGCCTGATCGAAGACGATGCTCGCCGGTGACTCGAAGACGTCGTTGGTCACCTCGACGCCGTCCGTGAGCCCGAACTGAGTGGCCACCTTGCGGCCGACAGCGGTGTTCTGATCGTGGTACGCCGGCAGACAGTGCATGAACCGACTGGCCGGGTCACCGGTGAGGGCGAAGAACTCCCGATCGATCCGGTAGGGACGCAGCAGGTCGACGCGCCTGCCCCATTCCTCCTCCGGCTCGCCCATCGACACCCAGATGTCGGTGTGGACGAACTCTGCCCCGGAGAGTCCGGCCTCGGGATCCTCGGTGATCGTGAGGCGCGCCCCGGACGTGGTGGCGAGTTCGCGCGCCTGCCGCTGGACGTCGTCACTCGGCCAGAGTTCGACCGGTGCCACAAGGCGGACGTCGGCTCCCATGATCGCGCCCATCACGAGCAGGGAGTTCCCCATGTTGTAGCGGGCGTCTCCCACGTATGCGTATCGCAGCTGCTCCGTCGGATGGCGCGCGTGCTCTCGCATGGTGAGGAAGTCGGCAAGCATCTGGGTGGGATGCCACAGGTCGGTAAGGCCGTTGTAGACGGGCACGTCGGCGTACTCGGCCAGCTGCAGCACGCTGGCGTGACTTGCGCCCCGGTACTCGATCCCGTCGTAGAAGCGTGACAGGACCCGAGCAGTGTCGGCGATGGACTCCTTGTGGCCCACCTGACTGCTGCTGGGATCCAGGACTGTGACGTTGCCGCCCTGGTGGCGCATCGCGAGCTCGAACGCGATCCGGGTCCGCGTCGACGTCTTCTCGAAGATCAGGGCCAGCTCTCGTCCCTGAAGTCTTGGAACCTCGGCGCCGGCCCGTCGCTCGGCCTTGAGCCGGGCGGCCAGGTCGAGGAGGTCATCGAGCTCGGCACGCGTGAAGTCGGACTCCTGCAGGAAGTCCCGTCCGTAGAGCGTCATCGCGCAACGCTATCGGGCCGGGCCTGGACGGGTTTCCGGGGTGAGGGCCCTCGTGCGTCAGGCGATGCCGAGGGCGCGTGGCGAGACGGCCTCGAGAAGGTCAGATCCGGCTGCCCGCAGGCCATCACCCTTGGCACGTGGGTAGTTGCGCGAGTCCAGCCGGGCGTAGATGTGCTCGCGTTCCTCCTCCGACAGCCCACCCCACACGCCGTAGGGCTCACGGGCTCGAACGGCGTAGTCGGCGCACTCCATGCGCACGGGGCAACTGGCACAGATCAGCTTTGCCGCACGGTCGCGGCGTGCACGAGATGATCCACGCTCGTTCTGTGGGTGGAAGAACAGCAGCGTGTCGGCCTCGCGGCATGCGGCGTGGTCCTGCCAGAACCATTGGGCATCGTCAGGTACCTGGGATAGCGGTTGTTGCGGCATGGTGTCCTCCCGTTGTCTTCACCAACGACGCTAACCCGACCGAGACGGCAGTTGCATGGCCGAAGGTCCCGAACTCCCGAGCCTTCGGCCCCGATGGCTGCTGCTCGGCCGGGGTTCAGCTCACCGGGAGATCTGCTCGGTAGAGCCACTCGGGAGATCTACTCGGGAGAGCTACTCGGGAGATCTACTCGGCCGGGGTGGTGTCGGTCGACTGTCCCTGCTCGGCCTGCTGAGCCGCGACCTGGGCACGGACCTCGTCCATATCGACGTCGCGGGCGGCCTGGACGAGGTTCACCAGGGCGGGCTCGGGAAGGGCTCCGGCCTGGGAGAAGAGCACGACGCCGTCCCGCACGACCATGAGGGTCGGGATGGACGAGATGCCGAAGGCGCTGGCGAGGCCGGGCTCAGCCTCGGTGTCGACCTTGGCGAACACGATGTCAGGGTTGGTCTCGGACACGGTCTCGTAGACCGGGGCGAACATGCGGCAAGGGCCGCACCAGGCGGCCCAGAAGTCGATGAGAACGATGGAGTTGTCCTGGACTGTGTCTGCGAAGGTGGCTTCAGTGAGGTTCGTCGTCGTCATGGGATAACGGTAGCAGATACCCTAGGGGGTATCGGATGGTTCAGTCGTTCTAGACTCGTTTCATGGCAGCCTTCATGTCGAAAGAGCCCCTCGAATCCCCCTCGATCTCGGGCGGCACGCTGCTCGAGGAGCGCACGTCATCGACAGATGACGGCGACCACGAGAAGTTCGCGCACTACGTCGAGAAGGCCAAGATCATGGAGAGCGCCGTTACCGGTACCCCGGTCAAGGCGCTGTGCGGCAAGGTCTGGATCCCCAATCGCGACCCATCCCGCTTTCCGATCTGCCCCGATTGCCAGGACATCCACGCCAAGCTCCCCCCGGGTGGCGGCTCCGACGGCGACTCCTGATCTTGACCCGAACCCGTGGCATGACTGCCCGGGCGGCAGCACTGCTGCTCCTGCCCGTTCTCGGTCTTGCGGCCTGCTCGACGTCGTCCGGATCCGCATCACCCCCGATGCCACTCCCAACGGCGTCGAACCTTCCGTCGCCGGAGCCGGGCCTTGATGAGTGCTCCACGGAGAATCTCACGGTCGTAAATCCCGGCCAGTTGACGGTGGCCTTCCCGGCAACCCGGCAGGCGCCGTTCCTCGTCGGGGACAAGCCGACCGTGGGCGAGGGGTTCGAGGCTGCACTGACCTACGCGATTGCGGCAGAGCTCGGGTTTCGACGCATGCAGGTGTCGTGGGTGACGCTTCCCGCCCGCTCCGGTGATGATCGAGGGAAGCCGGAGCAGTCAGGCTGGGATCCCGAGTCCACGCGCGCGGATTTCGTCATCGGCTCACCGCAGCCGACGACCGGCGGCAACCTCGAGGAGGGCGTCCGTCTGGACGCATCCGATCCCTACCTGGTCGTGGGTGACGAGACCTATGCCCTTCTCTTCCGCTCGGGCAACCCGCTCGTGACCTGCGTCAACGGGGCCCTCGCGGAGATCCAGGGAGCCGGCGAGCTGACCGCACTGGCGGACGAATGGCTCACCGGCTCGGAGGTCTCGGACGCATCCGTGCCCGATGGGACGCTGCCCCAGCCCGCTTGACGCCACGCTCCCCGGCCGCGTGTCCCGACCGATATCCGGTCAGAGAGCCCTAGGTTGTGGTTGGGCGCATGGTGCGCTCAGTGAAGGAGATCACGCGTCCATGGCTAATCAAGCAACCATTCAGGCTGACGAAGACGCCCTCGGCGGCATCAACCTCGCCTGGGGAGTCCTGCTCTTCCTCGGAATCGCCAGCATCGTTGTTGGCATCGTCATGGTGGCCTGGCCCGGTCAGACCATCGTCGTCGTCGCGGTCCTGCTGGCGATCTGGCTCGTCGTATCCGGCATCTTCGAGATCGTCCGGGGCTTCGGACGAGGCCTCTCTGGCGGAATGCGCGCCATCCTGTTCATCACAGGCGTGCTGTCCCTGATCCTGGGTCTGTTCGCGTTCCGTGGCTTCCGCCTCGAGGACTCGCCGATCAACGCCGTATGGCTCCTCGCGCTGTTCATCGCCATCAACTTCATCTTCCGTGGCGTCGCTCAGCTCATGATGGCCTCGGAGAGCAAGGACGGACGAGGCTGGAACATCTTCGGTGGCATCGTCAGCCTGCTGCTGGGCATCATCATCCTGGTCACCCCTGCGGACATCGTCGTGCTGGCAGTGATCATGGGCATCTTCCTGATCATCAGCGGCATCTTCAGCATCGTCAGCGCCTTCCAGGTCAAGTCCCTGGCCAAGGCGTAGAACCCTTACGAGGATCGGCATGGCTGCCGAGACCTCGCAGACCCTTGACCGAGGGCTGCGTGTCCTGGAAGTGGTGGCTGATTCCCCGGAGGGGATCACCGTCACCGAACTGGCCGCAGCCCTCGGCATCGGTCGCACGGTCGTCTATCGACTCGTCGTGACGCTGGAGCAGCATGCGCTGCTCCGGCGCTCCGCCGATGGCCGCTGCCGTCTGGGCCTGGGCGTCCTGACGTTCAGCCGCCAGGTTCAGCCCGTGGTGCGCGACACCGCACTTCCGGCCCTCCGCCTGCTCTCCGACGCGGTCAATGCGACGGCCGTCCTCACGGTGGTCGACGGTGCCGAGGGACTCTCCGCCGTCGTCGTGGAGCCCACTCGATCCGATCTGCACGTGGCCCTGCGCCCTGGTGCGCGTCAGCCCCTTGAGAACAGCGCCGCCGGACGGGCGATACTCGCCGCTCGCACGATGGCCGGTCGCCCACTGGAGCCGCCGTGGGTCATCGCCACCGCCGACGGACCCCTTGGTGCGTATGGCATCGCCGTCCCGATACTTGGGGTCGCAGGCCTTGAAGCGAGCGTCAGCGTCCTCGCCCTGCGGGAGCTCACCGAGTCGGACGTAGGTCCGCGGGTGGCCCGCGCCGCTGGAGAGATCGCCCGCGCCCTTCGCTGAGGCGTGCTCGAGATGCCTTACACGCCTCGAATCCGACTCACAGGATTCTCCAAGAATCGTCACGCATAGTCGTCTCCAACGCAGGCCGCTTCACCCGGTCAGCAATAGGACAACGATTCGAGATTCTGAAGGGAATCATCATGAAGAACACTCGTAAGTGGACCCTCGCGGCTGCAGCTCTCGGTACCAGCGCCGCTCTGCTCGTCGGCACCGCCGGCGTCGCAGGTGCGGCCGAGAATGGTGCTCCCAGGGACGGTGGCCGTGGACCACTGGCGACCCTGGTCGCTGATGGCACGATCACGAAGGCTGACATCGCCTCGGTCAAGGAAGCCCTCTCGGCTGACCGCGAGGCCGCAAAGGATGCTCGCCGGGCAGCGGTGCAGGCCGCTCGCAGTGCCGCTCTCGCCACGCTCGTGTCGAACGGCACTCTCACCCAGGCGCAGGCCGACGCCATCGAGTCGGCGTCGGCTGAGCGGGGCGGCATGCGTGACCTGATCGCCGACGGCACCGTCACTCGCGATGACCTCTCGGAGCTCAAGACGGCCCTCGAGGCCGACCGGGACAAGTCGAAGGCGTCATTCCAGGCCGCACGCGAGTCGGCACGAACTGCGGCGCTGGACGAGCTGGTGTCACAGGGTGTCCTGACACAGGAGCAGGCAGATGCCATTGGCTCCGCACTCGACTCCCGGCCGATGAAGGCGGGCGATCGTGGTCCGGGCAAGGCCGGCAAGGGTGGCATGCGCGGCTAGCGCCAATTCCGGCGCAAAACTCGAGCAAGGAGAACGGCCCTGGCGAGTGCCAGGGCCGTTCTACGCGTCTGTGGCTAACGCCAGCAGCCGTGCGTTCTGCGTCTGTGGCTAACGCCAGCAGCCGTGCGTTCTGCGTCTGTGGCTAACGCCAGCAGCCGTGCGTTCTGCGTCTGTGGCTAACGCCAGCAGCCCGAAATCGTCGCCGTGAGCCCATCCACCGCCTGCCGGATCGTCAACGCCGAATAGCGCTGCGGCCGGTCGTTCACCAGGATCGAGAAGATCCGCTCCGGGGCCTCCTGGGCCACTGTCAGGCCTGACAGGCTGATCGTGTCGAACAAGGTTCCGGTCTTGGCCAGCACGTCTCCAGCTGCGCACCTCGCCCGCTTGGTGGTGAAGCGCCCGTACTTGTCATCGAGGGTGCCGCTGACTCCGGCGACCGGCATGGCGTCCTGCTCGAACATCACCCGAAAGGGCTCCGGATTCGTCACCCGTGCCGTGCGCAGCACATCCACGAGGAACTTCGGTGTCACGCGATCCTTGCGCGACAGACCGCTGCCGTCCCGAATAGCGGTCCCAGCCGTGTCGATGCCGAGGCCCTGCAGAACCTGCTCCGCTGCCTTCCTCGAGCCCTTCCAGTCCGCAGGGTTGCCGGTCGCGACGGCCACCTGGCGGTACAGCACTTCGGCAACGTTGTTCTCGGAGATGCGCAGCATGATGCGGACCGCCTCCGCAAGGGTGTGACCCTCTGTCTCGGCGACGACGGGATTGTCTCCCGCGTCTGCCGGAACTCCGATCGTCACCTCGAATCCCTTGGCGCGCAGGCGGTCGGCGAACACGGTGGCTGCATTCCCGCTGGGATCGCGGCTGTAGTCCCAGATTCGGGCCAGTGCATGGACGCTCGAGACCACCGAGGGGATGTACCCGTTTGTCCAGCCACGCTCCTTCTCCCCACCGGCGAAAAGGTCCTGGTCGACGTGAACGGTGACCGGGGTGCCGGCGGGCAGCGTCTTCGCCGCAGCGTTTGCTAGTTGGCGCAGCTCCCTGGTGGACAGCAGCGGGTCCCCACCGCCCTCCAGGATCAGCTCGCCCGGGGTGGCGCCGGATCTCACCCGCGTGGTGAACCGGTGATCAGCGCCGAGCGTGGCGAGCGACGTCACCGCGGTCACGATCTTCATGTTGGAGGCCGGCAGCATCCGCCGGCTGCTGTCGTGGTCGGACAGAACCTCACCCGTCGCGGCATCGATGGCCAGAAGGCCCACAGTGCTGCCCAGCCGAGGGTTGTCGATCCGCTTGGTCACAAGCTGGTCGACGGTCTTCTCTGCCGGTGCGGCGAGTGCCGACCCCGCTCCCGCCACGAGGGCGGAGGCGCTCAGGGCACCGGCCACCGCCGTAGCGATCAGTGCGTGAGCGTGGGGATGGCGTGTGGGGCGGGAGAAACGCATGGGGACCATGGTGCGACAGGCCGAGGATCGGGGCGATGCCGGGGTAGGTGTCGGCGTGTCGCACAATGGTCAAGCCGTGCCCCCTGCCCGAAGGTCCTCAGTGCGCCGACTGCTCGCCGTCCCGTCCATCCTCGTCGCCATCGTCATGGCCGCCACGACGCTGGTGGCGATGCCTGCGGCCCAGGCTGACGGGCCTTCGCCCGCGAAGGTGGCCAGCGGCTGGCTGCCCTACTGGATGACCTCACCGGCCAACCCGCAGGGCGTGAACTCGGCCGTGCAGAACGCTGACCTGCTGGCCGACGTCTCGCCGTTCTGGTACTCCGCCACCAAGAAGGGCAACGGAGTCCAGATCGTCCTCAACCCGAACTTCTCCAACGGCGCCTCGAACGTCGCATGGGCGATGGGCCAGCTCAAGGGTGCCGGACTGACGGTGCTCCCGGCCATCGCCGACGGATCAGGCAAGGGGCAGATGGCACGGACGCTGGCCGACCCTGCCTCGCGCGCCCAGCACGTCCAGGACATCGTCAACCTCGTTCTCACGAACGGCTTCGACGGCATCGACCTGGACTACGAGACCTTCGCCTTCTCCGACGGGTCATCCAGCTGGGCGGCGACACAGCCGAACTGGACCGCCTTCGTGACGGAGCTCGGTGCAGCGCTCCACGCGCAGGGCAAGCTGCTCTCCGTCACGATCCCCCCGCCGTGCAGCACCTCCGGCTCATGCAGTGCCAAGACCGGCTACTGGGTCTACAACATCCAGGGGATCGCTCCCGCCGCTGATCGAATCCGCATCATGGCCTACGACTACCACGTGCAGGGCATCGGAGCGATCGCACCGATGCCCTGGGTGCGATCGATCGTCGCCTACTCGGTGACGATCATGGACCCAGCGAAGCTGCAGATCGGGGTGCCGACCTACGGGCGTGCCTGGACGCGTAAGCAGGGGAGCAGGCTCATGGTCCAGGGCAAGTGCCCCGGCGCGAACACCTCCGCCTACAAGTCGCTCACTCGAATGTCGTCGGTCACCGATGCCAACATTCCCGGTGTGCTGGAGAGCGTCGGCGTCACCCCGGACCAGGTTCAGTGGTCGGATTCCGACCAGGAGAACTGGGTCAACTACGACAAGACCCTCGTGTGGACCGATTCGAGCGGCACTCAGCAGACCTGCACCGCCAAGCGAGTGATGTGGTGGGTCGGCCCGCAGGCCGTTCTCGTGCGAACGCAGCTGGTCGGCGAATACGGTCTCAGCGCCGCGGCGTACTGGACCATCGGTGGTGAGGACCCCGCTCAGTGGCCGCTGATTCGCGGCTACGCGCAGTCCCTCGCTCCAGCGAGCACCGACGTTCAGGCGGTCGTTCCTCCTGTGGCCGTGTTCGGCGCGCCGTTCCAGGTCACGGCCACTGTGAGCTCACAGGGAGCTCCACTCGCCGGAGCAGCCGCTGTGCTCCAGTTCCGCCCTCAGGGCAAGAAGACGCAGTTCACTGACGTGCAGACCGGCACTGTGGGCCCGGACGGAACAGTCGTCTTCGAGGTTGCGCCGCAGACCACGGGCGACTTCGCCGTCTACGTTCCTGCGGTGGATGCCCGTACCGAGGGAGTCAGTCCACCGGCGACGATTCAGGTGCTCTCCCTCGTCACGGCGACGCCGAAGGCATCCCGGGTGTCCAAGGGCAGGACAATCGTGGTCAAGGCCTGGGCTCGACCTGCGGTGAAGAACCAGCGCGTTGCCCTGCAATTGAAGAAGGGGGCGCGATGGAAGACGGTCGACAACGTCAAGGTCAATGCGCGCGGTCGAGCGCGACTTGATGCCAAGGCGCCCGCCAAGAAGGGCAAGTACACCTATCGGGTCGTAGCCATCGGCAAGGGCGGCATCCTGGCGAACGCGTCCACGGACATCCCGATCCGCGTGACGAAGTAGGCGCTGACGCAGGCAGCTGGTGGCGGTATTGCCCCGGTGAACTGGCGGCGGCGCTACCGAAGTGAGTCGGCCGGCAGCTCGAACCACTGCAGAGACGAGAAGTCAGCTCGGATGCCGTCATCCGCAGTTGCGGGGCGGCCGAGGTCGTCCGGCAACGACTCGAGGAGTTCGTGACCGATGCGCAGGTAGTCGGCCAGCGCAGACTCGGGGGCCCGGTCGTGATGCTCGGGGTAGGTCAGGATGCCGTCGGCGTCGTAGTGCACCTGCGACAGTCGCAGAGGTGGCTCCACCGGGCCGTCCCTGTGCTGCCAGCGACCGGTTGACACGTCGAATCGATACTGGGGGAGGAGCTTCCACCCGTGGTCCGCGACGAG
>Ga0181557_1001228_pt1 | contig 30019 bp, 24 predicted proteins | sample 011ome_23_FD_148632 | JGI IMG/M metagenome (GOLD analysis project Ga0181557, IMG submission 148632) | Coastal salt marsh microbial communities from the Groves Creek Marsh, Skidaway Island, Georgia - 011506CT metaG (spades assembly) | ecosystem: Environmental > Aquatic > Marine > Intertidal zone...
GGGGCGGATCGCGAGAGGCTCGGCAATGCGATCTGGGGTGCGTTCGGGCGCGATTTCAGGAGCCTGGATAACCAACGCTTCATGGTCGCGGCGCTCACGCCCAAGCAGTGGGACGGGCTGGTAGCCGCCTTTGGCCTCACCGAAGAGATCGCTGCACTAGAAGCAGAATTGGGCGTCCGCTTCGCCGACGGAGACCGCCCCCGCTTCGAACACCGCCACCGGCTGTTCGACCTGTTCCAGCAGGCGGCAGGGCAGCACGATTACAATGATCTTGCCGCACGGATGAGCGAACATGGCTGCACATTCGAGCGTTACCGTACCATGCACGAAGCCGCGAACGACCCGCAGTTGGTGGCCAAAAACCCGCTGTTCGGACCGTCGCCCGCAAACCCGTCAGGCTTCAAATATCCCGCCACGCGCAGCTTTGCGAACATGCCGGAGAAACAGGTCGGCGACCCTGCACCTGCACCATATCTCGGCCAACACAGTGAAGAGGTTTTGGCCGAGCGACTTGGCCTATCCTCTGGAGCGATTGGCAAGCTGATCGATGCAGGCACGGTAGCTCTTTCAGACAAGGAAACACGATGACCAAGAGACGCGCCGCTATTGTTTCACCTTTGCGCACGCCGGTGGGCAAATTCCTCGGCACGCTCGCCCCATTGGACGCCGGCAAGCTGGGTGCGGTTATCCTGAAGGCGTTGATCGAACGCAGCGGCATTGATCCGGCGCGGGTCGACGATGTTGTCTTCAGTCAGGGCTATGGCAATGCCGAAGCGCCCGCGATTGGCCACTGGAGCTGGCTGGCCGCGGGACTGCCGATCGAAGTTCCCGGTTTCCAGCTGGACCGCCGCTGCGGCTCTGGCGTGCAAGCGGTCGCGACCGCAGCGATGATGGTGGAAACAGGCATGGCCGATGTCGTCGTCGCGGGCGGCTGTGAAAGCATGTCAAACGTCGAACATTACACGACTGACCTTCGTGGCGGCGTGCGGATGGGTGATATGACACTGCATGACCGGCTGAGCCGTGGGCGTTTGATGAGCCAGCCGATCGAGCGGTTCGGGATCATCACTGGGATGATCGAAACGGCAGAGAATCTGGCCAAAGACTACAAGATCACGCGCGAAGAAGCGGACGCCTTTGCTGTCCGCTCTCACCAGAACGCCACCAAGGCGTGGGAAGAGGGCAAGTTTGCCGATCATCTCGTGCCGGTTGAAGTGCCACAGCGGCGCAAGGATCCTGTCGTCTTCGATCACGATGAAGGCTATCGCGCCGACGCGAGCATGGAAACGCTTGGATCATTGCGCGCGATTGATCTGAAGCGAGATCCTGAAGCCATCGTCACAGCAGGCAATGCCAGCCAGCAAAACGATGCAGCGGCTGCTTGTCTTGTCGTGGCGGAAGACAAGCTTGAGGAAATGGGGCTCACCCCTTCGCTGTGGTTCCATGGCTGGGCGGCGGCAGGCTGTGACCCTTCGCGCATGGGTATCGGCCCTGTCCCTGCGGTCGAGCGGTTATTCGCGCGCGCCGGCATGGGCTGGGATGACATCGGCCTGGTCGAGCTTAACGAGGCCTTCGCACCGCAAGTGCTGGCCGTACTGAAAGGCTGGGGCTGGTCGGATGATGACAGCCGCCGAGACATCCTGAATGTAAATGGTTCGGGGATTTCGCTGGGCCACCCGATTGGCGCAACCGGCGCGCGTATTCTGGCTGACATGGCAGCGGAGATGCATCGACGCGAAGTTCGCTTCGGGCTGGAAACAATGTGCATCGGCGGCGGTCAAGGAATCGCGGCGATATTCGAACGCGCGGCGTGATCGTGATAGGATGCACGCATGACTGAGTGGGACAATTGGATCGGACGCGAGCAGGTCCAGCGTGATACGCTCGACAATGCGCTCGCCAATCGGTGGTTCGCGACCTTTAACCTTGATGCATCTCCAATTGTCATGATGCCGCAGGGCATTCATCTGTGCCTTTGCACGCCCGAGGCGCCCCAAACTGCGCTGGGCAAAGATGGCCATCCAAAGCGCGACGAAAGCGACCAGAGCTTTTTCCCGCCGATCCCGCTGCCGCGCCGGATGTGGGCTGCGAGCGAAATCGAGTTTCTAGAACCAATTCCCATTGGCGCGGACATCGAGCGGACCAGTCGAATTGCTTCGATTGCCGAGAAAGAAGGTAAAAGCGGCAAATTGGGGTTCGTAGACGTCGAGCACGTTACCAAGGCCGATGGCGGCATTGCGGTGCGCGAAAAGCAGACACTGGTCTACCGCGATGCGGTGGCGGGGGATGCTCCGCTTAGCCCGCCCGAGCCGTCGAGTGCTGCATTCGATGCCGCCTCATGGGATCAGCATCAGCAGATCACACCCGATCCGCGGTTATTGTTCCGTTTCTCTGCGCTGACATTCAACACGCATCGGATTCACTATGATCTGCCTTATGCGCGCGATGTTGAGCGCTACCGCGGTTTGGTAGTGCACGGGCCGCTGATGGCAAGTCTGCTGCTGCAAATGGCCGCGAAAGTGCTGGGCGAGAACAAGCTCAAGACCTTCAATTTCCGCGCCGTCAGCCCGGCAATTGCGGACGAGCCGCTGCATATGGCGATACGCAAGTCAGGTGACGGCTACGAGCTCGGCACTTTTGCGAGCGACGGCAGGCAATGCGTAAAAGCGTCGGCTACCGCCTAATCTTCTATATCCACCGGATAGTCGGCGATGGGATCTAGCATTGAATAGCTTTCCCGCTGCGGTTCACGGCCCAGCTCGGGAAACTCCAATGGCGGCGGGTCGATATGCGTATCTGGCAAGCGGTTCAGTAAGTCGCGCACCAATGTCAGCCGCCCAAGCTTCTGGTCATTGAAATCCACCAGCGTCCAGGGCGCCCACTCAGTGTGCGTTGCTTGCAGCATCGCTTCGCGCGCTTGCGTGTATGCGTCGTATTTGTCGCGCGCCGCGAGATCGATGGGCGAGAGTTTCCAGCGCTTGAGCGGATCCTCCAGCCGTTCGCGCAGCCGCTCTTCCTGATTCACTTGATCAGTCGTCAGCCAGTATTTGAACAGTAAGATACCATCATCGACCAGCTGCTTTTCAAAGACCGGGGCTTGCTTCAGGAATGCCTCTACCTGCGCGTCATCCGCAAAGCCCATTACCTTCTCAACCCCCGCGCGATTGTACCAGCTGCGGTCAAACAGTACGATTTCGCCCGCATGTGGAAGATGGTTTACATAGCGCTGGAAATACCACTGGGTTTGCTCGTCTTCGCTCGGCTTTGACAGAGCGACTGTCCGGCACTGGCGCGGATTAAGCCGGCCACCCACAGCGCGGATGGCGCCGCCCTTGCCCGCGGTGTCTCGCCCTTCGAAGATTACACAGATCCGCACCCCGGTGGTTCGCGCCCACCGCGCCATCGCCACCAGCTCTTCCTCTAATGGCTCAAGCAGCTCTTCATATTGCTTGCGTTTAAGCCTCTCCAAGCGCACCTCCTGTTTGCACAGCCCGCTTGGGCGTGGTATAGTTACAACTGAAACTATGCCTACACTCGCAGAACCACAGCAGGATTATTCGACCCTGCCCGATTTGCCGGCGGATGTCTTTACCGCGCCGCTGAAAAAGCCCTCGCATGTGGGCGATGACTGGTTGGAGCCAGCGCAGACGGAATATACCTCAGAAGATCACCAGGTTTGGGATGACCTCTTTGCGCGCCAAATGGATGTATTGCCCGGCAGAGCGGCAACGGCGTTCATGGCGGGCCTTGAGAAGCTGGACCTCGGCCGCGGCGGCGTGCCGGAATTCGGCAAAATGTCAGAAGAGTTGAACGCGCTCACAGGCTGGAGCGTTGTGCCTGTACCGATGCTGATCCCTGATCACGTGTTCTTCTGGCATCTGGCCAATCGCCGTTTCCCGGCTGGCAATTTCATCCGCACACGCGAGACATTCGACTACATTCAGGAACCTGACGTATTCCACGATGTCTTCGGGCATGTGCCCATGCTGACCGACCCGGTTTTCGCGGATTATATGCAGGAATATGGCCGCGCCGGGTGGAAGGCGATGCGCTACAATCACCTCAAGGCGCTGGGCGCGCTCTATTGGTACACGGTCGAGTTCGGCCTGATCGAAGAAGCGCCCGATGACATCCGCGCCTATGGAGCCGGCATCCTGTCAGGCCCGACGGAAGCCGTTTTCTCTGTCGAAGCGGAAAGCCCCAACCGGATCATGCTGAATGTCGATCGCGTCATGCGGACTGACTATGTGATCAGCGATCTTCAGCCGACGTACTTCGTGATCGAAAGCTTTGAAGATCTCTATCGCCAGACTGTCGAGCGTGATTTTGACCGGCTCTATCGCAGCCTCGGGCCCAGCTTCACTTATGCCAATACTGCGGTGATCGATGTCGACAATGTGGTGCATCGCGGCAGTCAGGAATATTTGCTGCGCGGTGGGCGCGGTTCAGGCGCCAAACCGGTTTGATGTGAAGAATCAGCCTCTCAGGCGGAGGTTCGGTCGAGCATGAGCTTGCTGATCGCGACCAGCACAACTGCCCCAACTATCGATGCGCCCAACGCTGTCCAGCTGAGGCCGCCGAGAAACGCCCAATTGTTCGCGAACAGGCCGGAAATCAGCGCGCCAACCAGTCCGAAGCCGATGTCGCGCCGGATACCCGGCACGTTTTCGGTGCGCGTCAGGATCGCGGCAAGCCAGCCGATAAGCGATCCGATAAAGATGAAGCACAATAGGGACATAGGTTCCAAGCGTGTCTAAAATCTGAGTTCCTCTACTCCTGTAACATCGCGGAGGGATAAAGGTTCCAAGATCAGAAAATCGCCAGCAACGCCGCACCAAGCAAGACGCGGTACACTACAAAGACCATCATCGAGGCTTTCTTGAGGAAATTCATCAGAAATGCCATTGTTGCGAAAGCCGCGATAAAGGTGAAAATTCCGGCCCAGAGCGCGTCCCAGGCAAGATTAGCCCCTGCTTCGAAAATCTCTGGCACGATCAAAACCCCGGCGCCTGCGACTGCCGGTATCGACAGCAAGAACGAGAACCGCGCAGCTTCGACACGCTGATACCCAAGGAACCGGGCCGCGGTCATGGTTACGCCTGAACGGCTTGTACCGGGAATGATCGCCAGCGCCTGTGCAAGGCCGACGATCAAGCCATCGCGCCAGCTCATATCCTCGAAAACTTTGACTTCCTTGCCGACCTTGTCCGCAAGACCGAGCAGCAGCCCGTAAAGGATCAGGTTCACCGCGATCAGATCGACAAAGCGGATCGAATTCATCAGATCGCCATCGACAATCTCGATACCGAACACGTTCTCCGCAAGCCCGTTGAACGCGCCCATCTTGATCGAAAGCCCGAATAGAACCGCGGGAATCGTGCCGATCACGATCCACCAGAACAGGCGCCGCTCTGCCGGCGCATTGGCCGCGGAAGAGCCGATCCCGACACTGGCGAAACCGCCGCGCGCCAAAACCACTACGTCTTTGAAAAAATAGACGATGATCGCCAGCAAAGAGCCAACATGCACCGCGACATCGATCAGCGGGCCTTGGTCGGGCAAATTCGTAAGGTACGGGATCAGGATCAAATGCCCTGACGACGAAATCGGCAGGAACTCAGTGACCCCCTGAACGACCGCAATTAGAAGCTGCTGAAACAGTGTCATGCCTTGCGCCTAAGAGCCAAAGGGCAGAACAAGTCAAGCGACCTGCCCTGCCCATTTGCGATTTTGCGTTTGCGGTGCCTGCTTACCAGATGCGGATGCGTTCTTCCGGCGGCAGGTAGAGTTCATGCTCTTCCGTCACGTTGAACGCTTCGTACCAGGCATCCAGGTGACGCACAGCGTTGTTCAAGCGGAACGTACCGGGAGGGTGGTTCGCAGTCATCACGCGGTTGCGCAGGCTTTCCTCGCGCTCCATCCCGCGCCAGATTTGCGCAAAGCCCAGGAAGAATCGTTGATCACCGGTCAGACCGTCAATCACAGGAGCTTCCTCGCCGCCCAGCGAAATGCGGTAGGCGCGATAGGCCATTTGCAATCCAACCACATCGCCTAGCGTCTCTCCCATGGATTGTGGGCCGCGCAGGCAGACTGGCCCTTCGGGGCTATCAACCGGGCAATAGGCTTCGATGAATTCTGCCATGCGGGCCGTGAATTGCTCGAAACCTTCGCGATCTTCGTCCTGCCACCAGTTCCGCAGCTTGCCTGTAGCATCATATTGAGAGCCCTGGTCGTCATAACCATGACCAATCTCGTGGCCGATAACAGCGCCGATGCCGCCGTAATTGACCGCCGGATCGGCATTGCCTCCAAAGAATGGCGGCTGCAGGATCGCGGCAGGGAACACGATACGGTTGGTGAGCGGCGAATAATACGCATTCACCGTTTGCGGCAGCATGCCCCATTCGGTCGGGTCAACCGGCTTGTCCAAATCCTTCAGCGAGTCTGCGCGCGCCCATGCGATGGTGTTTATCCGGTTGGCGAGCGGGTCGTCCGCTGTGATGTCCAAACCTTCGTAGGTTTCGAATTCATCAGGATAGCCAACCATCGGCACGAAGCCGTTGAGCTTCTCGGTGGCCTGCTCGATCGTTGCTTCGGTCATCCACTCGTTTTCTTCGAGCGCCTTGCCCATCGCCAGCTTGAGATTGCCAACCAGTGTTTCCATCCGCGCCTTGCTTTCAGGCGGGAAGAAGCGCGCCACATACAGCGTGCCTAGCTGCTCACCCAGCTGCCCCTCAACTGCATCAATCGCGCGTTTCCAACGTGGGCGCTGCTCAGTGCGTCCACCAATTGTCTTGCCGAAGAATTCGAAATTGGCATTGTCGAGTTCGCTCGAGAGAACCGACGCATTTCCTGACAGGAACTGCGCCGCCATATAGGCTTTGATTGTGGCCAGCGGCGTCTCTGTCAGCAGTTGCATCATCGCGGGCAAACCGCCGCCAATCATCCCCAGCTGCTCGCTGGTCAGGCTGTATTCCGCGATTTCATCTTCGGTCGGCGGGATTTGCGGCACTAGATAACGCGCCTGTCCGTCAAACTTGCCAGCAGAAATCACGGTCTCGATCGGAAATCCACCAGAGAGCGCCTTCAACTCATCAAGGGTCAGCTCGTTATAGGTAAGGTTGGGCATGCGGAAAATTTGCCGCGCCCACTCCAGCTTTGCGACCTTGTGCTCAAAAGCATAGACCGCTTCGGCCGCAGCGGCCGGGTCCTGATAGCCAGCAACATCAAGCAGCTTGGTCAGATACCCCTTATAGGCGCCGCGGATTTCGAGATTGCTCTCTGAATCGACCAGATAATAGTCGCGGTCGGGCAGTCCCATGCCGTCAAAACCGATTGAGACCGCGTGATCGGTCGGGTTGCGCGAGTCGACGGTTACGCCTGCACTCACCAGCGCCGGATAGCCGGGTGTCTCAAACAGCTCCGCTAGGCGGGCTAGGTCAGGTGCTGTGAAAATCTCGTTGAGATAAGGTTGTGCCGGGGCAAGGCCGCTTGCATCAATTGCGTCCATTTCGAGATAGGCATTGTAGGCATCGACGATCCGGCGCGCAGTCGTACCAGGCTCAGGGTTCGATGCGACAAGATCCGCAATCAGCGTCTCGACATCGGCAACCGACTTCTCACGCAGCATGTCAAACGCGCCATAGCGCTGGCGGTCGCCCGGGATCTCGTTATTCGCAACCCACAGTCCGTTCACATAAGCGTCAAAGTCATCGCCCGGTGCGCGCGTCTGATCAATCGTGTCCAGTCCAACACCCCAGGTGCCGAAATCCATGGTCGGCGAAGACGGCACTTCTGCAGTAGTTTCTGTTTCGGTTGTAGTCTCGTCAGCCAGCGCCGGTGCGGCGATGACAAGCGCGATTGCGCTGGTGCCTGTGGCAAGCAATTGCCTAATCATAAATGCGTCCCCAAGATTGACGTTTCTCGGCGTGATCTCGCCGAATTCCATTGCAACGCCTTAAACGGAATTTCGCTCCCGCGCCGTCGTTTGTCGGAAATGTGTGCAGTTGGTCGAGAATTGCGGGCTTCAAGCGGCCTCGTGCGAAGCAAATTGCAGCTTTGCCAAACGCGCGTAAAGCCCGCCTGCACTGGACAGTTGCTCATGCGTCCCTTGCTCGGCAATCCGGCCTTCATCGAGCACGATGATGCGGTTCGCTGCACGAACGGTCGCCAAGCGGTGCGCTATGACCAGCGTCGTGCGATCTTTCATCAGTTCATCGAGCGCTTGCTGAACCAATTGTTCGCTTTCGGCGTCCAGCGCGCTGGTCGCTTCATCAAGCAACAGAATCGGCGCATCGCGCAGCAATGCTCGCGCAATGGCGATGCGTTGCTGCTGCCCGCCTGAAAGGCGCGTGCCGCTTTCACCCAGATAGGTATCAAGCCCATCTGGCAAGTCGCGCAGGAAAGCCTCCGCATTGGCCGCGCGCGCCGCTTCCCAGATCTCTTCCTCGCTCGCGCCCCATTTGCCGTAGCGCAGGTTGTCGCGTGCGGTTGCGCTGAACAGCACGCCGTCTTGCGGAACAAAGGCGATGCGTTCGCGCACATCGGCTGGGTCGGCTCTGGTCAGCGGAATGCCATCCAAGCGAATGGTGCCGGCTTGCGGATCGTAAAACCGCTCTGCCAGCTGGAAAATGGTCGACTTGCCCGAACCTGATGGCCCGACAATGGCAACCGTTTCGCCCGGTTCGATTTCCAATGTGAAATCCTGTAGCGCGGCGGTTTCTGGACGCGTGGGATAGCGGAATGTGACATTACGGAATGACAATCCGCCGCGCGCCGGCATTGGCAAGGCTTGCGGCTTGTCCGGCGCGGCGATGGTCGGTTTGGCATTCAATAGCTCGTTCAGCCGGCTGGCCGCACCGGCCCCGCGCAAAAGATCGCCATAGACTTCGGTCAATGAACCGAATGAGCCGGCAACAATCCCGCCGGTCAGCACGAATGCAAAGATTGTCCCGCCGGAAATGGTCCCTTCAGAGACCGCGATGGCTCCGCGCCACATCATCAAGGTCACGCCGCCGAAAATCAGCACGATCACGATAGATGTCATCGCGGCGCGCAAAGCGATGCGCCGTTTTGCCGTCTGGAATGTACGTTCGACAGCACCGCCGAACCGCTCCGCTTCGCGCGTTTCCTGTCCAAACGCTTGCACAATCTTCATCGAAGAAAGCACTTCTGTCACCATTGCACCCACATCCGCGACACGATCCTGGCTCGAACGCGCGACAGAACGGATTCTGCGCCCGAACAGCATGATCGGTATGATGACGAGCGGTATGCCCATTAGTAGCCCCAGCGTGAGGTTAGGCACCAGGAACAGGAGCAATATCGTGCCGCCAATCGCGGTCAGCGTATTGCGCAAGGCGATAGAGACCGTCGTTCCGACAACCTGTTCGATAACCGCGGTGTCGCTGGTCATCCGGCTGGAGATTTCCTTGGGACTGTTCTCTTCGTAAAAGCTGGGCGACAAGCGCAGCAGATTGCGTTGCACCTGCAACCGGATATCGGCAACAACCCGTTCACCGATCCAGCTGACGAAGTAAAACCTCAGCGCCGTGCCGATTCCCAATACGAACACAATCATCAGCAGATATTGGAAAGCTTCGGCAATTTGCGCTGATCCTGCGGTGCCGCCAAAGGCTTCATCAATAATGACTTTGAATCGCCAGGGAATTGCCAGCGTAGCCGCCGCCGTGACGAGCAAAGCAACAAACGCCAGCAGAATCTGGCGAGGATATTTCGCCGCTGCCGCATAGACCATTTTCAGCGGCCCAAGCGATTTGGCCTTGGGCGGCTCGCTCGCCGCACCCTCAGCCTCGGCCTTGTTCCGGCGCAATAGTCCCTTGCGCGGCGGCTGGTTCTCGATTGTTTCGTTTTGCCCGTCCATTGCTTGTCACAGGTAGTCATACAAGCCGCAAATTTCACGTGATAATTCTGCATGCTTGCCATGCTATTCCGAGAACTGCGGAAAATTGTGCATTGCACAATGTCCTTGAAGGGTTCAAGAACCCTCTCCCAACCGCTCGGCAAGAGGCGGGATGCCTAACAACACACAGGGGAACGCCTTGCTTTACCACGCCTACGAGTTGCAAAGATCATGGCTCAACAGCGCGAGCGCAGTTGCTTCGATCGGCGCGGAATTTCTGACTAACCCGGCGAACCCGCTTTCCTATATGAGCGTGGGACCAATGGCAGCTTCGGCACTGGATGTTTTCGCTCATGCAACCGCGTCATACAGCAAGCCTGCCTTTGGCATCGAGTATGTCGAGGTCGATGGCGAACGCCATCCCGTGGAAGAGGCGACCGTCGTCAATCGCCCTTTCGGTGATCTCAAGCGGTTTCGCCACACCGGTCTGCCCGAAAGTTCGCCGCGCCTGCTGATTGTCGCACCCATGAGCGGGCACTACGCCACGCTATTGCGTGGTACAGTCCAGCGCATGCTAGAAAGCTGTATTGTCTACATAACCGACTGGGCCGATGCGAAACTGGTGCCGATGCATGAAGGCACTTTCGATCTGGACGACTACATCGATTATCTTATCGCATTTCTCGAGCAGATCCGCGTCGAGGGCCAGGGCGACCGCCCGCATATGATGGCAGTTTGCCAGCCATCGGTCCCCGCTTTCGCCACTACCGCGCTGATGAACCTGCATAAGGACCCGGCGACGCCCAAGACCCTTACCATGATGGGCGGACCGATTGACACGCGCGAAAGCCCGACAACGGTGAACAATCTGGCCATGGAGCGCCCGATTGAATGGTTCCGGAATTCAGTGATTGCCACTGTTCCGATGAATTATCGCGGGTCAGGTCGCAAGGTTTATCCGGGCTTTATGCAGCTCGCGAGCTTCATGAGCATGAATCTGGGTAGCCACATGATGAGCCACTATGAGATGTTCAAGCATCTGACAGCGGGCGACGATGACAGCGCGCAGGCGACCAAGGATTTTTACGACGAGTATCGCAGCGTGTGCGACATGACTGCGGAATTCTATCTCCAGACTGTCGAGGAAGTGTTCCAGAAGCACTCGATCCCTAACGGCGAATTCCGCCACAAGGGCGAGATTGTCGATCTCGGCAAGATCACTGACACTGCGCTGCTCGCAATCGAAGGCGAGCGTGACGATATCTCTGGGCTGGGCCAGACAAAGGCCGCGCTGGATCTTGCGACGGGCCTGTCGGCCAAGAAAAAGCAATACTACATGGCCGAAGGCGCGGGGCATTACGGGATTTTCAACGGCAGCAAATGGCGCGATAAAGTCGCGCCGGTTGTCGAGGATTTCGTCGCCACCCACGGGTGACGATTGTTCCATCAGGAACGCAGGTCAGGATCGGCCTCGTCTTCGTCCTCCAGCTGTATGCCAAGAGTGTTCAGGAACATTGAAACCTGCGTGTATTGGCCAACCGTGAAGGCCAAATCCATTCGGCCTTTGGTCCCCAACTCTTCGAGCGATACCCATGTCGCGTCAGACACGTGATGGTCCGAGACCAGCTCATCAGCCGCTCTCAGCATCGCCGCCTCGATGGGTGTCCAGCCTTCGGCGTCGGGTCCTTGCTTGATCCGAGCAATGTCCTCGTCAGTCAGACCACACATCTTGCCGATGCGAGTATGTTGCGCGAACTCATAACCTGACTTGCACAGCCAGCCGACCCGCAAGATCACAATCTCGCGCTCGCGTGGTGGCAGGCTGTTCCTTCTAGAAAGGATGTAATTGCCCCAGGCGAGAAACGCTGAGAGCGCGTCCGGCGCATGCGCCAGTGTACGAAAGATATTGAGCACGCGCCCGCCGCCAACCTTGTTGTCAGGGTTGGCGAAGGGAGCGAGTGCCTTCGCCTGCTCCTCGTCGAGCTGCTCGAGATCGAGCGGCAAGACACGAGGAGAGCGCAGACGCATTAATAAACCTCGAACATCCCGGCTGCGCCCATGCCGCCGCCGACACACATAGTCACGACGACATATTTCGCGCCGCGACGCTTGCCTTCGATCAGCGCGTGACCAACGCAGCGCGCGCCGGTCATGCCATAGGGGTGCCCGATCGAGATCGAGCCGCCATTGACGTTGAGAATGTCGTTGTCGATGCCCAGCTTGTCACGGCAATAGAGCACTTGCACAGCGAAAGCTTCGTTGAGTTCCCACAGGCCAACCTCGTCCATCTTGATACCGGTTTGCTTGAGCAGCTTCGGGATCGCGAAGACCGGGCCAATGCCCATTTCGTCAGGCTCCGTGCCGGCAACCGCCATGCCGACATAGCGGCCAAGCGGCTGCAAGCCCTTCTGCTCAGCGACCTTGGCTTCCATCAGAACGCTGGCCGACGAACCATCGGACAGCTGCGATGCGTTGCCTGCAGTGATGCACATGCCCGGGCCCATGACCGGCTGAAGCGATTGAAGGCCTTCCAGCGTGGTTGAAGGGCGGTTGCCCTCATCCTTGGTGATCGTGGTTTCGACCATCGAGACTTCGCCGGTCTCCTTGTCCTTGACCCCCATCGTGGTGGTGACAGGCACGATCTCGTCATCGAATTTGCCAGCTTCCTGACCAGCGGCCGTACGCATCTGCGATTGCAGCGCGTATTCGTCCTGCGCTTCGCGGCTGATATTGTAACGCTTGGCGACGGTTTCTGCCGTGCCGAGCATCGGCATATAGACGTCCTTGTGCATCGCGATCAGCGACTTGTCAGGGGCAACGCGCATTTCCGGGGTCTGGACCAAGGAAATCGAATCCTGACCGCCGCCAACAACGATATCCATATTGTCGACGATGATTTGCTTGGCGGCAGTGCTGATCGCCATCAGGCCCGAAGAGCACTGACGGTCAATCGTTTGCGCAGCCACGGATACTGGCGCACCGCCGCGCAGCGCGACCTGGCGGCCGATATTGCCCGCTTGTGTGCCTTGCGTCAGGACCACGCCCCAGACCACATCGTCGATTTCACCGGCATCAATGCCTGAACGCTCGACAGCGGCTGCGAATGAGAACGAGCCGAGCGTTGCGCCCGGAGTTGCATTGAAACCGCCTTTGTAAGCGCGCCCAATTGGCGTGCGGGCGGTAGATACGATGACTGCATCACGTGACATAATGGGGGGGTCCTTTCGAAAGGTAATACGATCCAGCCCCGCTGTCTGCGGAGCTTGATTTCGACTAAGATCCGGTCAGATCAGACGAAGAATTGCGTGATCCACTCGCACATCAGCGCGGGCTTATCCTCACCTTCGATCTCGATGGTGATTTCGGCTGTCTGCTGCCATTGCCCGGGGCGCTTTTCGATCATTTCGACCAGCTTCCAATGGCCGCGGATGCGCTTGCCGACGCGCACAGGTGCGATGAAGCGGGTTTTGTTGCCGCCATAGTTCACACCCATTTTCACGTTATCGATCTTGGGAATGTCGCTGTTTGCAGACAGATATGGAATCATGGAGAGGGTCATGAAGCCGTGCACGATCGTGCCGCCGAACGGTGTCAGCTTGGCCTTCTCTTCATCAATATGGATGAATTGGTGGTCGCCTGTTGCGTCAGCGAACATGTTCACCTTGTCCTGAGTCATCTCGACCCATTCACTGGTGCCAATGTTTTCGCCGACCTTTGCTGCCAAATCCTGTGGGGTCATGGGACTCTCCTCCTCAATTCGTATGTAGCGGGCAAGACTCGCCCGCATGTTGCAATCTACATGGCGCATCAGCGCCAAGAGCGCAATGAGCTTTCCGTAAACGTCAACCTGCCGTTACGGAATCGCGCCTCAAAACACCGGTTTCCAGCCCTGCAAGCGCCAATCGAGACGCCATTGGCGGCGTTAGCGGGCTATTTACCCTGATCCGCTAGGCTCCCGACCTATGGGCTATTCAGATATCTCGACACGCAAAGCGCCTCTCAGCCGCCATCCGGCTTTCATGCCGTTGATCGCTGCATGGCTCGCGGCTCTGCTGGGCGGAAGTATGGCAGTGCTGCCGGCTGGCATGATCAATGCTGGATTGGCGCAAGCACCGTTCGCCCTGCCGGCCTTCGCAGCAAGCCAGATCGCGATAGCAGGACTTGCAGCGATTCTAGGTGCCGGCCTGGGTTGGGCCGCAGCGCGTGCGGTCTATGCCGTGCAGCACCGCCCTGAAAAGTCCGCCTCTGCCATCGAGCATGCCGTTAGCGACACCGAGGAATCTGAGGTCGTTGAAGCAAAGCAGATCGAACCCCTGCGCATCTTCGAGTTGGAAGAATGCGCACAGCCTGTGGTTGAGCAGGAGGTCGTCGAAGCCGAGGTGATCGAAGCCGAGGTGATCGAAGCGGAGGTTTTTGAAGACCATGTTACCGTTCAAGAACAGGTAGCTGATGACATAGCGCCAGTGCCTCAACCCTATGACGACGCGCCTTTCTATGCCGACGTCGGCCTGAGCGAATTGCTGGGTGCGCCGCGGGTCGAAGATGCCGAACAGAATGAGACAGCAATTTTATCAGGCATGGCAACGGGACAGATCGCGGTCATGGAGCCTGAGCAAGAGACCAAGCCAGAAACCACGCCGCCGCCTGTTTCCACTCAGCCGCAGGCAAAACTTCCGCAGCACGGCAAGGCAGTGAACCTTTTGCGTGCACACGACACCCGGAAACTGGCCATGCCGCAACTGATTGAGCGCTTCGCGGTTGCTCTGGATGACCAACGCCGGCTCGCAGAGAACGCCGCGCATAGCTATTCTCCGCCACTGCCGCCGGCAAGCCTTACACAGCGTTTGCGGGCGTTGGTCGGGGATGCACAGCCCGCCGAGTAGCCCTTTGCCGGCGGATCGAGCCCGGGACCCGTTCCCTGCTAGCTAAAGCTCAACCATAGTCGGCTGAAATATTGCTAGCCTCTTCGCAGTTGCAAAAATCAGTTCATGTCGCCATGAGGGCATTGAGCGATGGAAAAGCTGCGCCAAGCAGCATCCGGGATTTCGCTTAATTGCCGGACAGCGTCTACTTGCGCGGTCGCACCCCGGCATCTGACATGATGGAGTTTGAATGGGATACCCAGCGCCCCAGGGCTTGTATGACTCGCGCAACGAACACGACGCCTGTGGTGTCGGATTTGTCGCGCATATCAAAGGCGTGGCTTCGCACGATATCGTCACGCAAGCGTTGGAAATTCTCAAGAATATCGATCACCGCGGTGCTGTCGGCGCCGATCCGCTGCTGGGTGATGGTGCGGGAATCCTGCTGCAAATCCCCGATCCGCTGATCCGCAAATGGGCGGATTCGCAAGGCCATGATCTGCCTGCTCCCGGCGATTACGCAGTGGCGATGTGCTTCATGCCACAGGACGAAGCGGCGCGCGCTTTTGTAACCGAACAGTTCGAGCGGTTTACTGCAAAAGAGGGCCAGACACTGATCGGCTGGCGCGATGTGCCGGTAAATCTGGATGGCTTGGGCAAAGCTGTGGTCGATTCGATGCCGGTGATCCAGCAAGCGATCATCGCCCGCGGAGACAATTGCGCGGATCAAGACGCGTTCGAGCGCAAAGTAATCGTGATCCGCAAGCAGACACTCAATCCGCTGAACGCGCAGGCGGAAAAACACGATCTGCCGAGCCTGACTGATACCTATATCCCGAGCTTCTCAAGCCGGACGATTGTTTACAAGGGCCTGTTGCTCGCCAATCAGGTGGGCAGTTTCTTCGATGATCTGCGCGATCCCGATTGCGTGAGCGCGCTGGGCCTGGTGCATCAGCGGTTCAGTACCAATACCTTCCCCAGCTGGCGCCTGGCGCACCCCTATCGCATGATTGCGCACAATGGCGAGATCAACACGGTTCGCGGCAATGTGAACTGGATGAATGCGCGCCGCCGTACGATGGAATCGCATCTGCTCGGCGCGGATCTCGACAAGATGTGGCCGCTGATCCCACACGGTCAGTCTGACACCGCATGCCTCGACAATGCGCTCGAACTGCTGCTCGCAGGCGGGTACAGCCTGGCGCATGCAATGATGATGCTTATGCCCGAAGCCTGGGCCAAGAATGATTTGATGGATGCCAAACGCCGGGCGTTCTACGAATATCACGCCGCGTTGATGGAGCCATGGGATGGCCCGGCCGCAGTGGCATTCACCGATGGCCGGCAGATCGGCGCGACACTGGATCGCAATGGTCTGCGCCCCGCGCGCTTCTGCGTAACAAAGGACGATATCGTCTGTCTCGCGTCGGAAAGCGGCGTGCTGCCGTTTGCCGAGGATGACATCATCCGCAAATGGCGCTTGCAGCCGGGCAAGATGCTGTTGATCGATTTCGAGCAGGGTCGCATCATCGAAGATGCCGAGCTGAAGGCCGATCTTGCCAGCGCACAGCCTTACGAAAAGTGGCTGAGCCAAGCGCAATACAAGCTCGACGATCTGGATGTGGTCGACCCCGAGTTCGCCCAGCTTCCGCAAGACGAGAATCAGGATACGCCGACACTGCTGCAAGCGCAGCAGGCGTTCGGCTACACGCAGGAAGACATCGCCAAATTCCTGGAGCCGATGGCGGTGCGCGGGGAAGACCCGATTGGTTCGATGGGCACGGACACGCCGATTGCGGTGCTCTCTAACCGCAGCCGCCTGCTATATGATTATTTCAAACAGAACTTCGCGCAGGTCACAAACCCGCCGATTGACCCGATCCGCGAAGAGCTGGTGATGAGCCTGCTCTCGATGATCGGTCCGCGACCGAACCTGCTCGGTATGGACGCCGGCACGCACAAACGTTTGGAAATCAGCCAACCGATCCTCACCAACGAAGATCTCGCCAAGATCCGCTCTGTTGAGGTCGCATTGGATGGCGCGTTCCGAACCGAAACCATCGATATGACCTGGCGCGCCAGCAAGGGGCCCAAGGGCCTCAAAATGGCGCTGAAGGAAATGTGCTGGGCCGCGACCGAGGCTGTGCTGCAGGACAAGAACATTCTTGTGCTGTCAGACCGCAAGCAAGGGCCCGACCGGATTCCGATGCCTGCACTTCTCGCAACCGCCGCTGTGCACCACCATCTGGTGCGTCAGGGTCTGCGTATGCAAACCGGGCTTGTGGTCGAAACAGGCGAAGCCCGCGAGGTGCATCATTATTGCGTGCTGGCCGGCTACGGCGCGGAGGCGATCAATCCCTATATCGCGTTTGAGACACTGGAAGATTTGCGCGCCAGAAAGCACAGCGATCTTTCCCCCGCTGACGCGCAGAAGAACTATATCAAGGCTGTCGGCAAAGGCATTCTGAAGGTCATGTCTAAGATGGGCATTTCGACCTACCAGTCATACTGCGGTGCGCAGATCTTCGATGCGGTCGGCCTGTCCAGCGAATTCATCGATAGCTATTTCACAGGTACGGCAACCACAATCGAGGGCGTAGGCTTGAAGGAAGTGGCCGAGGAAACCGTGCGTCGCCATGCGCAGGCCTATGGCAACAATCCTTTGTACAAGAACATGCTCGATGTGGGCGGTATCTACCAGTATCGCTTGCGCGGTGAAGAACACGCATGGACGCCGGAGAACGTCGCGTTTCTGCAGCACGCGGTGCGCGGCGACAGGCCGAAGGATTACGAGGCTTTTGCCAAGTCGATCAACGAGCAGTCGGAGCGGCTGCTGACAATCCGCGGGTTGATGGAATTCAAGAAGGCAGACGAGGCAATCCCGCTTGACGAGGTCGAGCCTGCTAGCGAAATCGTGAAGCGTTTCAGCACCGGCGCGATGAGTTTCGGCTCGATCAGCCATGAAGCGCACTCGACCCTTGCCATCGCGATGAACCGCATTGGCGGTCGTTCGAACACCGGTGAAGGCGGCGAAGAGCCAGAGCGGTTCAAGCCGATCGAAAATGGCGATTCGATGCGCAGCCGGATCAAGCAGGTGGCCAGTGGCCGATTTGGCGTGACTACCGAATATCTCGTCAATTCCGACGATATCCAGATCAAGATGGCGCAAGGCGCGAAGCCCGGTGAAGGCGGCCAATTACCCGGCCACAAGGTCGATAAGCGGATTGGCGCAGTGCGCCATTCAACCCCGGGCGTGGGCCTGATCAGTCCGCCACCGCACCACGACATCTATTCGATCGAAGATCTGGCGCAGCTGATCCACGATCTCAAGAACACCAACCCGGTCGCGCGCATTTCGGTAAAGCTCGTTTCCGAAGTGGGCGTGGGCACTGTTGCTGCCGGCGTTTCGAAGGCGCGTGCAGACCATGTGACAATTGCGGGCTATGATGGCGGTACAGGTGCGTCACCTTTGACCAGTCTGACTCATGCCGGATCGCCATGGGAAATCGGCCTGGCCGAGACGCAGCAGACTTTGCTGCTCAATGATTTGCGCAGCCGCATTGCCGTACAAGTCGATGGCGGCCTGCGCACCGGGCGTGATGTTGCCATCGGCGCGCTGCTGGGTGCTGACGAATTCGGCTTTGCCACAGCCCCGTTAATCGCGGCGGGCTGTATTATGATGCGCAAGTGCCATCTGAATACCTGCCCCGTGGGCGTGGCGACGCAAGACCCCGTGCTGCGCGCGCGCTTTACCGGCCAGCCGGAACATGTGGTCAATTACATGTTCTTCGTTGCGGAGGAATTGCGCCAGATCATGGCGGAGTTGGGCTTCCGCACTGTCGAGGAAATGATCGGCCGGGTCGACAAGCTCGATATGCGGCGGGTGGATCGCCACTGGAAAGCGGCAGGGGTCAATCTCACGCGCTTGCTGACCAAGGTCGATCTTCCTGAAGGCGCGCCGCTGTACAACACGGAAACGCAGGATCACGGCCTTTCAGGCGCGATGGACAACGAGCTGATTGAAGCATGCAAGGACGCGATCAGCGAAGGCAAGCCGGTGCAGTTGACCCGCGAAATTCGCAATGTGAACCGCACTGTCGGCACAATGTTGTCAGGCGAAATTGCAAAGGCCTATGGCCACTCAGGCCTGCCCGCTGACACGATCCGCATCAATCTGACCGGTGTAGCGGGCCAAAGCTTCGCCGCATGGCTCGCGCATGGTGTAACGCTCGATCTGTCGGGTGATGCCAATGACTATGTTGGCAAGGGGTTATCAGGCGGGCGTGTTATCGTGAAGCAGCCGGAAGGGATTGAGCGCGATCCGGCGGACAACATCATTGTTGGCAATACCGTGCTTTACGGCGCGATAGCGGGTGAAGCCTATTTCGAAGGCGTTGCGGGCGAACGTTTCGCGGTGCGCAATTCCGGCGCAATCGCTGTCGTCGAAGGGGCAGGCGATCACGCGTGCGAATATATGACTGGCGGCGTTGTAGTCGTGCTGGGCAAGACAGGTCGCAATTTTGCCGCAGGGATGAGCGGCGGCGTTGCCTATGTCTACGACCCTGAAGGCAGGTTCGCATCGCTCGTCAATCCGGCGCAAGTCGATCTGATACCGATGACCGCCGCGCAGGACGAAGAAGACGGCACAGGTCGGCCTTCTCAGCGTCCGCAATCAGTCAATGATTTCGGGATGGGCGACATGCTGCGCCACGATGCAGAACGACTGAAGATTCTGGTCGAGCGGCACAAGCTTCATACCGGCAGCAAGAAGGCCGCCGCGATCCTCGACAATTGGGATCAAGAGGTCTCCAAATTCGTCAAGGTGATGCCACGCGACTACGAACGCGCGCTGCGCCAACTCGAAGCCGAGCGTGAAGAAGCCGCTTCGGTTGCAGCAGAATAAGAATACGGGACGCTAGAACATGGGCAAGGATACAGGCTTCCTCGAACTCGACCGGCGCGAGCGCGATTATCTCGATCCGAAGGAGCGCTTGAACAATTACCGCGAATTTGTCTTGCAGCCAGATGATGCAACCCTGCAAGCGCAGGCGAGCCGCTGCATGGATTGCGGCATTCCCTATTGTCACAACGGTTGCCCGGTTAACAACATCATCCCGGACTGGAACCATCTGGTATATGAAGGCGATTGGAAGAACGCCTTGGCCTTGCTCCATTCGACCAACAATTTCCCCGAGTTCACCGGCCGCATTTGCCCCGCGCCATGCGAGGCAAGCTGCACACTCAATATCACCGATCAGCCGGTGACGATCAAATCGATTGAATGTACGATTGTCGATCGCGGCTGGGAAGAAGGCTGGATCACGCCGCAAGTGCCGGAGAGGAAAACCGGCAAATCGGTTGCGGTCATCGGCTCCGGCCCGGCGGGTATGGCGTGCGCGCAACAATTGGCACGTGCGGGTCACACCGTCACGCTGTTTGAAAAGAATGACCGGATCGGCGGATTGCTGCGCTACGGCATTCCTGACTTCAAGATGGAAAAGCATCTGATCAACCGCCGCGCGGTGCAAATGGAAGCCGAAGGCGTCGAGTTCAAAACCAGCAAAGAGGTAGGCGTCGATGTGTCATTCAAGAGCCTGCAGGAAAACTACGACGCCGTAGTGCTTGCAGGCGGAGCAGAAGATGCCCGGCCACTGCAGATTCCCGGCGCAGAAATGACAGGCGTGCGCCTGGCGATGGAATTTCTGACCCAGCAGAATAAGCGCAATGCGGGCGACGAGGAGCTACGCGCGGCACCGCGAGGTAGCTTGCTAGCCACCGGCAAGAAGGTGGTCGTAATCGGCGGCGGCGATACGGGCAGCGACTGTGTTGGCACATCCAACCGTCAGGGCGCGGAAAGCGTCGTGCAACTGGAGATCATGCCAAAGCCTCCTGAAAAGGAAGACAAGGCAATGACGTGGCCTGATTGGCCGCTCAAGCTGCGCACCTCGTCCAGTCATGAGGAAGGTGTTGAGCGAGACTGGGCCGTGCTGGCCAAGCGTGTTGTGGGTGATGGCGAAACCGTGACCGGACTGGAATGCGTGCGTGTCGAATGGAAAGACGGCCGTATGCAGGAGATCGAAGGCAGCGACTTCACTATCGAAGCCGATCTGATCCTGCTCGCCATGGGCTTTGTGGGGCCGAAGAAAGCGGGCCTACTTGATCAAACGGGTGTCGAGCTGACAGATCGCGGAAACGTTGCCGCGGACACAGAAAGCTACAAGACCAGCGTCGAGAATGTCTTCGCATGCGGCGATATGCGGCGGGGGCAGTCGCTGGTCGTCTGGGCCATCCGTGAAGGGCGCCAGGCTGCTCGCGCAGTAGACCAGGCACTGATGGGTGTATCTGAACTGCCACGCTAAGAACTTGTCCGTATTTCTCACACCAGATGTCGGCCTCATACAATGCAAATGGTGAAAAATACTTCACCCCTGTAAGTGGTTGAGAGAAAACGGACTTAGGGGAATGCAATGCGGGTCGCACTGCGTGCGCGGATTTCGCGCACTTTATTGGCAGCGAAGCCAACGCTTGGCGCAACGCTGCTGGCGGTTCTTATGGCAGCTCCAGCCCATGCCGGCGAAGAGACGAATAGCCCTGAAGTGACCGGCCCCGAACTGGATACTTCTGCGGTGGCGGCGCGAGACCCGTCAACCGCGGCCGTCGCGCCGGCTGCATCCACTCCTCCAGCGCCACCGCACACCGACCCGGTCATGTTCAAGATCGTGGCCTCCCAATTTGTTGATACGCCGGTGCAAGGCGATGCGCCGAAGACCGTGCGCTATTCCGGCCGCGTCGATGGCTATATCGATATAAGCGGCGGCGTGTTCAGCGGCGATGACAGCCTGACATTGACGGTCCGGCCCGAATACACATGGGGCAAGGATTCTAATGGTGAGATTGGCCTGATCCCGAACAACACCGCGCTGTTTCGCGGCGAAGGAAAGGGTGATTTCGATCTATCCGTGAGCGTGTCCAAGCGCTGGAACTCCGGCGCAAAACTGACCGTGGGCAAAGTCAATGTGCTGGATCTGGGTGCAAAGCTGCCAGTGGTTAGCAGCGACGGGCACTACGGATTTCAGAACCTGTCGATGGCACTTCCGCCTTCGGCGATCATTGCGAACACGCTGACCGGTGCTTTCCTGGAAGTGCCGACAGAGAAAGTGCTGTACCGCCTCTGGGTCTTCGACCCGGATTCGCAATATCAGCGCAGCGGGTTCGAGACCACATTCGAAAGCGGCGTCGGTTTCCTCGGTTCGGTCACCTTTCCGGTCAAGGTGGGCGGAAAGCCGGGATATTACGCGCTCAAGCTATCCGGTTCGACCCGCGACGACATCAATGCCGATTCGCTGCCCGCGGCGCTGATCCCTTCGCCGGGATCGGGCTTCGGCAACAAGAGCGGCGAGTTTGCAGCCGTGCTTGCGGGATATCAGTATCTCGGCGTCTACCCGGAGGCGCCCGGCAAAGGCTGGGGCATTTTCGGGCAAGTCTATATCTCCAATGGCGATCCGACTTTCCTTGATCGCAGCGCGATCCTGGGCATTTCAGGCAATCCGCGTTTCCGCCCGCAAGACCGCTTTGGCGCGGCCTGGTTCCGCTATTCGATCACCAATGGCCTCGTCCGCGCGCTCGACCAACGCCTCGCGCTGCAAGACGAAGAGGGCGTCGAGTATTTCTACACACTTGGCCTTAGCGACAATTTTGAAGTCACTGCCAATGTGCAGGTGATCGACAGCGCGGTGAGCGCGCGCGACACCGGCATCATGGCGGGGCTTAGGCTGACGGCGAGTTTCTAACCCCGCTCGGTTTAGCCCTGCTTCCTCGCCCGCTCTTGCACGGCGGCACGGCGGGCCTCTACTTCCTCAGGCGTAACGGCTGAATTTGCAGCGGATGACAGTTGCGCCTCCAGCGCCATACCGTTTGCAAAGCTTTGCGCATAGCCATCGTCGATCAGCCGCTTGTATTGCGCCAGAAAGGTCGGATCGATGCTCGCCATATCGGCGGCCAGTTTTCTGGCGAGCGGCAGCAATTCTTCCGGCTCGACTACGTGGTTCACCAATCCCCATTCCTTCGCTGTTTGTGCATCTAGGAAATTGCCCGTAAAGCTTAGCTCTTTCGCGCGGCTGATCCCGATCATCCGCGAGAGTTTTTGCGACAGGCCCCAGCCAGGAACGATCCCGACGCGGGCATGCGTATCTGCAAAGCGGGCATTGCTGGCCGCGATCAGGACATCGCAGGCAATGGCGACTTCGAACCCGCCCGTGATCGCCACGCCATTAATCGCCCCGATCACAGGTTTGCGGCACAGCTCGATCGCTTTGACCGGATTTTCATCCGCGCCCTTGGCATTGGCTGCGCCCAGCGCCCCCTCTTGCGATCCCAATTCCTTCAGATCGAGCCCGGCAGTGAACGCCCGCTCCCCCGCGCCGGTCAGGATCACCACGCGCACGCTGTCATCCTCATCAACCTGCTTCATGACATGGTAGAGCCGCAAGCGTAGCGCCTTGGACAGCGCATTCATCGCTTCAGGGCGGTTGAGAGTGACCGTGGCCACATTGTCGCTGATCTCCAGCAGGACTGTATCTTCGCTCATTGCTCGCTCCTACTCCGTGCCACTCGCACACCCTACGCAATTGGCCACGCTGGGATCATGCCTAAGGCGTTTGTCGGCGATTTCCTCCCCGCACTTTAGGCAATACCCCCATTCGACATCTTCAATCCGTTCCAGCGCAGCCGATATCCGCAACCGTTCGGCCGCGCGACGGCGTTCGGTCGCTTGCGCCATGGCCTGTTGCTGCATCGCGTCCATCCGGCTCAATCGTCCGACGCTGTCTTGCTGCAATTCCACTGTATCGCGCGAGTCCGCGTTGGACGCATCTTCACGGTCCAGCTCTTCGCGGCGGGCGATCAAGGCTTTGCGGGCTTCTTGTTCATTCATCTAAGCCATGCTTACCATTCGATGGCCCCGCGTCCATGCCGCTCAAGAAACGCGTTTGCATGGCTGAATGGCTTTGAGCCAAAGAACCCGCGATGTGCCGAGAGCGGGCTTGGGTGTGGGCTCTTGATGATCAAATGATGATCTGCGCTGCCCAGGCCGCGAACACGGCTCGCCTTCTTTTGTGCATGGCTGCCCCACAGAATGAACACCGTTGGCAGACCCTGCCCCACCACCGCCGCGACGCAGGCATCGGTTATAGCATCCCAGCCGCGCCCGGCATGGCTGCCCGCCTGTCCCGATTCGACAGTCAGCGTGTTGTTGAGGAGCAGCACACCCTGTTTGGCCCAGCGTGTCAGGTCACCACTCGCAGGCGGTGCTACACCCAGATCAGCCTCAATCTCCTGATAGATATTGCGCAGGCTTGGCGGCAGTTTCACGCCTTCGCGGACAGAGAAAGACAGACCATGCGCCTGGCCCGGCCCGTGGTAAGGGTCTTGCCCCAGGATCACGACCCGCACCCGGTCAAGCGGCGTCATCGCGAGCGCCGCCAGACGTTCACCGCGCGGCGGGAAGATCGCCTTGCCCGCACCTTCCTGCGCGCGCAGCCAGCCGCCCAGTTTGCGCGCTTCAGGGGTTTGCAGGGCTGGCTCCAATGCGCCACGCCAACTGTCCGGGATCGTATCGGTCATGACGCAAGAATAGGCCTCTGTGATGCGTTACGTCACCACCCCTTTCCCTCTTTCCCCAATCGGCGTAAGGCGAATGGCCTATGACAGTACATTTTCACGAAGAAGACCTGCCCGCTGGCGTGCTCGCCGGAGACGCGCCTTTGGCCGTCGACACAGAGACCATGGGCCTGATCACGCACCGCGATCGGTTGTGCGTGGTGCAGATCAGTGATGGCAGCGGCGATGAACACCTTGTGCGCTTTGGCCCGGACAGTTCGTATGATGCGCCCAATCTCAAGGCCCTGCTCGCCGATGAAAGCCGCCTGAAACTGTATCACTTTGCGCGTTTTGATCTGGCCGCGATCGAGCACTATCTGGGCGTTGTCGCAGCACCGGTGTTCTGCACCAAGATCGCCAGCAAGCTCGTGCGGACATACACGGATCGGCACGGCCTAAAGAATCTGGTCGACGAAGTTTTGCATGAAAACCTGTCCAAGCAGCAGCAATCGTCTGATTGGGGCGGGCCGGACTTGAACGATGCCCAGCGTGAATATGCGGCGTCTGATGTGCGCTATCTGCACCGTTTGCGTGAAGAGCTGGTCAAGCGTCTCGAGCGCGAAGGTCGTTTGGACATTGCGCAGGCATGCTTTGACTTCCTGCCAACGCGTGCGCGGCTCGATATCGCTGGCTGGCCGGATCACGACATATTCAGCCACAGTTGATCTGTAAGAAGTATATCCCGCCAACATGGTCACTCACCGCCGTCTAGAAACCAATGAAGCCAAGCATCTGCGCAACCAGCGACAGCATTTTGCTGCGCCCGGCGGTTCGCATGATCGCTTGGTGACATTTCTTGGCAAGGCTCTACCCATGGGAGTGGGCATTGTCGCCGCGCTAATGATCATCACACCGCTATCACCGGGTACCGAAGTCAGCTTCCTGCTCGATCGCAACAAGGTGGCGATGATCGATGAGCGGCTGTCGGTTTCCAACGCTATGTATCGCGGGCAGGATGATGGTGGGCGGCCATTCTCTTTGACGGCGGGCGAAGCCGTTCAACGTTCAAGCCGCGAGGGCATCGTCCGGATGGAAGATATGATGGCGCAGATCCTGCTGCGCGACGGCCCTGCACGGATCAGCTCAGAAGGCGGCGCCTATGACATTGATGCGGAAGTGATGACGGTCGACGGGCCGCTGCGGCTTTCAGCTGCTGATGGATACACGATGACCGCGCGCGGGGTGTCGGTTGATTTACAATCGCGGGTGATGGTGGGCGATGGCCGGGTTGAAGGCGAAGTCCCTGCCGGCACCTTTGAGGCCGACCGTATCGAAGTTGACATTGACGAGCGCAAGATTTCCTTGCGCGGGAGTGCCCGTTTGACCATGCGTCCGGGTGAATTGAGGGTACCGTAATGGCGAAGAATCTGGTCACTACATCTGCGCGTTCAGCTGCTATCGGCTTTGTCGCCACGCTGGCCCTGTTCAGCGGGATCCAGCTCAATGCGCAAGCATTCTCTGGCCACGACTCGAACGCACCGGTGCAGATTGATGCGGGCGATATCGACGTGGACGACCGCGTGAATCGCGTGGTTATTGCGGGCGGTGTCGTTGCAAGACAAGCCGGGTTAACGGTCCGCTCACAACGCATGCTGCTAAACTATGAAGATGAGGACAGCCTGTCGATTTCCCGTATCACCGCAACCGGCGGTGTGAATGTGCAACGTGGCAATGAGCGCGCGAGCGGCGATATCGCGGTCTATGATCTGCAGCGCCGTATCATCACAATGGCAGGCAATGTGACGCTTAACCGCGCGGGCGACAATCTGCGTGGCGGGCGCCTGACGATCGATCTCAATTCAGGCCGGGCAAGCGTTGACGGACAAGCGGCAACAAATGGGGAAAGCTCAAGCGGGCGGGTAACCGGGACATTTACCGTCGCGGGAAGTGACGAAAACTAAAGGTTAGCGCCGGGCAGCAAACCGAGCGATTTCTGTCAGGCCTTGCGCCAGAAGCAGTTCGGCGGACTGACTGTTGCCAAGCAAATCCTTGTGCAATTGCATCAGCTTGGGGCCGAGCCGGTCAAGCTTTCGCCGGTGCCAGCTTCTCAATTGTTCCTGAATCTCGCGCTCTTCCTTCCAGAAGATGCCAAGCCTGGCCTTTGCACCGCGATCGAGCCCATCAAGCGATCCGCGCGGACCAAGTTGCGAAGTGATCTGCGCAAGCTGAGCCGCGCGCCGCTCTACCGCCAGCAAGACGCCAACCGGGTTCATGCCGTGCTCGCGCATCCGCTTTAGCTCTCCATCAAGCTTGCCCGTCTCGCCTTTGAGGACAGCATTGACCAGCGGCATGAAGCTGTCCTCTTCAGTCGCAGCGCCAACCGCTTCCAAGTCCTCTGCCGTTAGTGCAACCGGTGATTGTGGAGACGCATCGCAATAGGTCGCAAGCTTGATGATCTCTGATTGGGCGAGCCGCACATCTAGGCCAGCTGCGCGTGCAATGCGCTCAGCCAGATCGCCGCTCAGCCTCAGGCCAGCCGCATCAGCCATCTGCCGCACAGATCCGGCCACAGAGCCAAGGTCGGGCGGCCAGAACATTGCGACAAGTGCATCTTTACGCTTTTCCAGCAACTTGGCTGTGCGCGATTTGTCAGTCGCAGCCGTTGCAACCACCAGAACCGGTGCGGCCTCTCCGGCGCCCGCATCGCTTGTTTCGATCAGTGTTTTGAGCGCTTCATGCGCTTCGTCACCGTTGGCGCGAACATAGATGTGCCGCTTGCCACCGAAGAGCGAGCCTGAGCGGGCTTCATCTCCCAACAACGCCGGGTCTTTCTTCAGATCTCCGCCGCTTATTTCGATCCGCTCTCCCGCATCGGCAAGCAATTCAGTGACCGATTGCGCAGCAGCAGAGGCGCCCGCCTCATCAGGTCCGCAGAAGAAAAAGATACCGCATTGATCAACGGCGCGGCGTGCGGTGGAAGCAAAATCGCGCTGCGTTGCCTTCATTCGGCTCGCTCGACCTCACGCAAGGTCAGCGCAACCTGCCGCACCATTCGCTCGGCAACTTCACGGGCCAGATTCTCCAGCGCGGTTTGTTCAGCTGCGATGGTTGCATATTCGGAGGAAACGACATCAACACCCGCGTCCGATCCCGATGTCGCATCGAGCAAGATTGTGCCGCTGGTCAGATCGACCAGCTGATAGCGGGCACGCAATATGCGCCGTTCGCGGCTGATCGTATCATCGTTCAACACGCCCAAAGCTTCGAGCGAATCGTCCAATTGCACATCAAGACGATAGCGCGGTGCAATCTCAGCTCCGCTAAGCTGTAGCCGGTCATTCAGCGCATTGCGCACCAGCCACCCGTCGCGCCCTTGAATCGGAGCAACATCCACCGCGGCCAGTCCTTGCGCCACGGCATCGCCGGAACCGCCCGAATAGAGCGGCTGCAGCCCGCAAGCGGACAGCAGGAACAAGGCGAAAGAGGCGAAGGCAGCGCGTGTCATCAGGTGACAATATTGACCAAGCGGTCCGGGACTACAATCACCTTGCGGATTTCTGCCCCGTCTATCGAACGCTGCACCTTCTCACTGGCTAGCGCGAGCGCTTCCAGATCCTCTTTCGGCGCGCCTTTGGGCGCCGTCAGCGTATCGCGCAATTTGCCCATATGCTGGACAGCAATTGTAACCTCGTCCTCAACCAACATGGCCGGATCGACTTGGGGCCAGTCCACCTCAGCGATAAGACCCTCGCCACCAAGCTTCGCCCAAGCTTCTTCTGCCAGATGCGGCATCATCGGCGAGACGAGCAGCAATATGGTGCGGATAGCAAAATTTCGATCTGCGCTTGGCGCAGCTTTCTCCGCCGCACCGGTCAGTTCGTAAATGCGCGCCACCGCCTTGTTGAAGCTCAATGCCTCGATATCGTCCGCGACCGCTGCAATGGATTGGTGCGCCTTGCGCGCCAGAGACTTGTCGTCACCGCTTGCCGCCGCGTCATATTGGCCGAACAACCTCCACAGACGCTGCACGAAACGGCCACAGCCCTCGATCCCGGCTTCGGACCATGGCAGGTCACGCTCTGGCGGGCTGTCTGACAGCATGAACCAGCGCGCCGCATCTGCGCCGTAAGTATCGATGATATTGTCCGGGTCGACCGTGTTCTTCTTCGACTTCGACATCTTTATGACGCGGCCGATATCAACCGGCTCCCCATCATCCTTCAGCAACGCCGCTTCACCCGTCCGAGTAACCTCGGCCGGTGTATAATAGACCGCACGCCCTCCGACTTGGCGCGAGTATGTCTCATGCGTAACCATTCCCTGCGTAAACAGGCTGGCGAAAGGCTCGGCGAAATTCAGCTTACCCAAGCGCTGCAAGGCCCGGGTCCAGAACCGTGCATAGAGCAGGTGCAGGATCGCGTGCTCGATCCCGCCAATATATTGCTCAACCGGCAGCCATTTGGCGACTTCTTCCGCGTCAAACGGCTTGTCCGCTGGCTGACTGGCAAAACGCAGGAAGTACCAGCTGGAGTTGGTGAAAGTGTCGAGCGTGTCGGTCTCGCGCTCCGCCTTGCCGCCGCATTTGGGGCAGTTTGTGTGCTTCCATGTGGGATGGCGCAGCAATGGATTGCCCGGTGTCGAGAAATCGACATCCTCGGGCAATTCAACCGGCAGCTGATCCTTCGGCACAGGCACCACGCCGCACGTCTCGCAATGAATGAACGGGATTGGTGTGCCCCAATAGCGCTGGCGGCTGACGCCCCAATCGCGCAGGCGCCACACAGTTGTGCCTTTGCCCCAGCCTTCGCTTTCGGCGCGCGCGTTTACCGCGGCCTTGGCCTCTTCAACGCTCATCCCGTCCAGGAAATCGGAGTTTACGCAAACACCATCGCTGGTGTCAGCTTCGGCCAAAGGATCGCCAGCATTGTCTGATGACGCGGCAATCACTCGGGTGATCGGCAATTCGTATTTGGTCGCAAATTCAAAGTCGCGCTGATCATGCCCCGGCACGCCCATGACCGCGCCGGTGCCGTAATCCATCAACACGAAGTTGGCGATGAAGACTGGCAGGGCTTCGCCGGTGAAGGGATGGCGCGCGGTGATGCTGGTTACAAAGCCGCGCTTCTCCATGGTTTCCAGTTCGGCAGCAGTCGTGCCGCCCTTCTTGCATTCTTCGATGAAACTCGCCGCATCGGGATTGTCCGCTGCCACTCCTTGCGCAATCGGATGATCGGCAGCGACTGCAACAAAGCTCGCGCCAAAGATCGTGTCGGGCCGCGTCGAATAAACCGGCAGCTTTTCACCGTTTGAAAGATCGAAGCTGAACTCCAAACCAGATGATTTGCCGATCCAGTTTTCCTGCATCAGCTTGACCTTGTCGGGCCAATTGTCGAGCGTGCCCAATCCGTCGAGCAGATCCTCGGCGAAATCGGTGATCTTGAGAAACCACTGGTCTAGCTTGCGCTTTTCGACTTCCGCACCCGAACGCCAGCCTTTGCCGTCGATTACCTGCTCATTCGCGAGCACAGTCATGTCGACCGGATCCCAGTTCACTTCGCTCTGGCGACGATAGACCATACCCGCTTCGTACATGTCGATAAACAGCGCCTGTTCGTGGCCGTAATATTCCGGATCGCAGGTCGCGAATTCGCGTGACCAGTCGAGCGCAAAACCGATGCGCTTCAACTGGCCTTTCATG
>Ga0181557_1001231_pt1 | contig 30000 bp, 19 predicted proteins | sample 011ome_23_FD_148632 | JGI IMG/M metagenome (GOLD analysis project Ga0181557, IMG submission 148632) | Coastal salt marsh microbial communities from the Groves Creek Marsh, Skidaway Island, Georgia - 011506CT metaG (spades assembly) | ecosystem: Environmental > Aquatic > Marine > Intertidal zone...
CGTCTTCTGAAATCTCGAGTTAAAAGTTGTTTTCGAAGAAGACGTCGTCGCCGTCGTTGGCGTGCGCGCTCTCGACGTCATCGTCGCACTCGTCGTCACAGTATACATATTATTTTTTTTCTTGTTGTGTGTTATCCAAAACTTTTTTCTGTTGTTGTGACGAACACCTCTGTCTCTCAAAAAACAAGCAAAAAAAAACAAAAAACAAAGCGAAAAAAACGAAAGAAGAGCAAACACGTGACAAAAAAAAACACAAAAAAAGCAAGACCAGAGAGACCACCTCATACGTAAGGATTTGAAGGTTTTATCGTCCGAAGAAGGAGAGGTTTTGAAGGTTGTAATTTCTTCGAACGACGACGCGCAACCTGTTGTGTTTTAACCGAAAAGAAGAGAAAGCAGAGGGGGAGAGAAAAAGAAGAAGATGTTGACGCACGAGATTCAAAATTTGAAACTCTTTTTGGAAAAGAAAAAAGCGAAATGCGCGCAACATCTGCGCGAGTTGAAAAGAAGAGACCGGACGAACTTGTACGAAGAGAAAGATAACGTGTTAGATGTGTCGGCGTACGCGAAAATTCTCGCCGGTTTTGTTTTTGGTATTTGTTTTGCAAAGATAAAAACGACTGGGTTTTCGCACGTTCTCATGGGCGTCGTTATTATTGGGACGGTACCTCTGTTCTTGATGCAGAACTGGTTAAAATACCCGGCGGAAAAGTCGATCGAGTGGGGTGGGCCGATCTCGTTAGCGACCGATGGTTTAGGCCCTGGATTGGCGAGTTTAATTTTGACCTGGTCGGTCTGTCATTCCATGTGGAACGTTTAGATGATGATGACGCCTATTCTTTTTATTGTTGGATTTCGCATTCGCGCTCTCGCGAAAAACATCAATCGCAGAGAGCGTAAGAGAGACCAGCTTAAACATACATACTAATAGTAGCAAATAATAATAATAACAACAACTATAATAATACTGGCAGTGATAATAATATACAAGAATACAAGAAAACGAAATCCGCCGCTTCTTTATGCACACTTTATGGACACTTGGAATTATCCAAGGTCAAGGTAAATTGTAATTCATTTTTATCCAATCTCAACCGAAGAAGACTTTTACTTACGCGAGCTATTTACGATTACCGCGCCGAGCGCGACGGCCGTCGCGCCTAACGCAAACACGTACGTGAAATACCTACAGAAAACAACGGCCAAAGCGGCACAAAACACGCATCAATACAACAAAAAGAGATTAATTAGAAAAAATGAATTCACCTCCAAAGTTTGCGATACCACGGTTCGACGTACACCAATCGTCTCGCGTCCAACACCTCTGCTTCCTCTCGTCCACTTTCTCTCGCGCGACGATCGGGGTCGTAGTCCAAGTGTCTCGTGCTCATTTTCTGACCCCCCTCCCCTTGTCACTGATCTCTTCTGTTATGTATGAGATACACAACAAAAGAATATTGATTTAAATTGGACGCGCTTTTCGCGCGCGAAAAATGGCGGATTAATTGAGAAAGACAAAATCAATCGCTTTTGGACGCGAATGAGAGAGAGATCTGATGTAAATTTGGGCAATTTCTGGCTTCAAATTTTTTGAACGCTGCCCCCCGAGCGAGCACGCACCGGACGAGAGAGAACGACGAGAGATATTTGTTTAGTAACTGAATTTCCCCTATTATTATTAAAGAGTACCTCTGTGAGAGACTTAATAATACACACACACGCATCGCAAAATGCAGACGACGACGACGACGACGAGCACTTTCGCTCGGCGCGGCGCGTCGTCGTCTTTGTACTCCTCCTCGTCGTCATCATCTTCGAATGCTAAAGTGGTACGTTTATTTTTTTTCCGATCGTTTAACTCTCTCTCACATTTCTGTTTGGATTAGTACGCTCTTTTATGTGTGCACACGAAGCGCGGCGGGTGTCCGTGCAAACGCGCGCGTAGGATTTCCACGCGCTGCTTTACTGCTCTCTTTTTCTGTTTTCTCGTTTTTCTTTCGCGCGCAAAACGATCTCGTCTCAGTCTTTAATAAAAATCATCCCCTGACTCTGACCGGTTGCGTTTGATCTCTCTGTGTGTAGAACAAGAAGAATAGAAGAAATTCGCAAAAGTGCAAAGCTTTGAAGACAACAAATTCGAATTTTAAGGGAAAGAAGGGGATCCAGGAAAGCGAAGGGGAGTTACCGGTGGGCGTCCAAATGCTCACCGCGGCGTCTATTCCGGCGATGTTGATGGGGACGTTAGTTGTTGGCATAGAACAGTTATCCACGGAACCGGCGTCGGCGGGAGACGATGGAAACGGGAGCGTCGTACGTACGACGACGACGTCCTCATCGACGGTGGTAGCGCCACCGGCAGCGGCGAGATCGATGAAGCCAGGGGAGGCGGTCGCACAAGTTGCCGATGCTTCTTCCTCTTCCATGGATTTTGATTTGAAGCAAGTGCTCATCGAGGCGAGTCACTCGGCTCCGGCGACGGAATCGAGCGAGGCGAAAGAGAAGGCGGCGAGAGATAAGAAACAGAAAGCGGCAGACGCAAAAGCCGTCGCGGAGAAGAAGAGGGCGGAAGCGAAGGTGGTTGCCGAAGCGAAGAAACGTGAAGCGGCGCAGAGGAAAGCGGCAGTGATGCCGAAACAAAACAGCGAAAGCGCGAAAGAGAGAGCGCAAAGAGCTCGAGAGATTACACAAGCGAAGATTGAGGCGGATAAAGCGGCCAAGGCGAAAATGCAGGCGGCGAATCAAGCGAAAGCGGAGGCGAGGAAACAAGCGCAGTCGAGCTCAATTGGGCAACCGCGTGAATCGGAAAAGGATAAGATTGCTCGAGTCAACGCGCAATTGAAGAAGAAGCCGGAGGCGGCAAAACCAAAGCCAGTGACCACGGAAACGCCTGCTCCCGTGGCTCCGGCACCATCTCCTGCCGTTGAAGCCAAGAAACCGGCGGCCGCGGCGTTCAAAATGCCGTCCATGCCAAAAATATCGACGCCGTCGGCGCCGAAACCGACTTTTGATGCCTCTGCGGCCAAGGCAAAGAGAGACGCGGAGAACGCCAAGAAAGCCGAGGACGCTAAGAAGAAAGCATCGACCCCGGTCGTCGTCGCTGCTCCTGCGCCAGCAACTCCCTCTACCGGTGGTTTGTCCGCGCCAGTGCTCGGAAACAAGAAAGCCACGAAGTCCCCGCCGCCTCCGCCGGCTTCCACCACGGATATTGAAAAGGCGAAAGAGGCTGAAAAGAAGCAACTCGAAGACGCGCTCGAGGCGAAATTACAAGCTGTGCGTGCGCAAAAAGGTAAGAAGGTTGAAACTACCACCACTACTCCGGCGATCGTGAAGAGAGCATCACTTGCTGCTCCGGCTCCGGTCAAACCCGCCACACCGACGAAATCCGTTCCTGCACCCGCACCCAAGGTTGTGGAAAAGAAAATTGAAACGCCAAAACCGGTTGTAGCGCCTTCTTCGTCGACCAGCGGAGACGACTTTAGCATCGATTTCGGTTCCTTCTTCTCGGAGTACATGCAATCCACGCCAGCTCCGATGAAGAAAGTCGAAGCGCCGAAGCCAGTCGTCGTTGAGACGCCGAAGCCAGTTCTCGTTGAGACGCCGAAACCAGTCGTCGTTGAGACACCGAAGCCGGTGGTTATTGAAGCGCCGAAACCTGTGGTTGCTGCTCCTTCTTCGTCCTCCTCTGATGACCTCTCCATCGACTTTGGCTCGTTCTTTTCTCAATACATGGAATCGTCGCCGGCACCAGTAAAGAAGGAAAAGAAGGAAAAGGCACCGGCTCCGTCCAAGAAAGTCTCGGCGAAACCTTCTTCTGCGGAGAAGCGCAAGCTCGGTCTCGGCAAGGCGAACTTTTCAAACATGCCGAGATCCGCACCGAAACCGAAAAAGGAAAGAACAGTCATCGAGAAAGTAAAACCAACGTATACGTTTCAACGAACGGGCCCAGCTGATAAGGAAGGATTCAAATCCGCAGACAGGCCGTACTTGAAATCCGCCGCGCCGACGAAGAAGCAAAGTTTAGTCACGGCCATCGCCGGTGGCGTCGGCGTTTTGATCACCTTCGTCGCGACGAGAGATCCGAAATACAAAAACGGCCAAATTGATATCTCGAAGACTTCGGACGGTAAGGTCGATTTCCCGGAACGAACGTTTGAAAAGAAGAAATGGGGCGGCGACGGCGTACCGAAGACGCCGGCGCCGAGGAAGAAGCTTTTCGCCAAGAAAGAAACGACGACAACCGCGCCAAAAACAACCACATCGGTCTCCGTCGTCGATAACGCTGCAGATGCCGGAAAATGGATCGACGCGTGGAAGAAAAACAGCACCACCGGCGGTGGCGGCGACAGTTCCTCTGCCGCCTCCGAGGCCTCCAAATGGATCGAAGGTTGGTCGCAGTGGAGTAAAGACCAAGTCGGCGGCGACGCGACTGCGCCGACGGAAGCGACTGCGGACGGACGAGACTCCGCGGAAAAATGGATCGCGCAGTGGAAAGCGGACGGGTCCCCGACCGACGAATCGCGCAAAGGCGACGCTAAAAAGTGGATCGACGATTGGAAGAACAAAACAAACTAAGAAGAAGAAGAAGAAGAAGATGAACAACACTAAACTAAATATATAATCGAACGAATACACATCACAACGCAATCTACGCATAAACTCTCACTCACTCACTCACTCCTTCATTCCGTCGTGCTATACACGACGTCTTCCTTCTCATCGTCTTTCGGCGGGCAACAAAAGTTATGCCACGATCGCATCGGTTTCCTACACGTCGGACACTTCCTCGCGTCTCTCACAAACTCTACCCTCTTGAACTGATTTCGACGTTTTTTCCTCGACGGCGTCACTTTCGCTTTCGGTACCGCCATGAGCATGACATCAACTCCAGGAGGCGCGTACCCGGGGAGTCCTTCGAACGCGTCGTTCGTTTCTTCAGATTCTTCTACTTCTACTTCGTTCTTTATCTTCTTCTCCTCGAGGAATGCGACGGGAATAGTGCTTCCGATTCCGTTCTCCCCCGACACCGAAGACACGGTAAAACCTCTTCTCGACGAAGAAGACGTCAAACACGGCGCGCAAAACAACTTCGAGCCGCCTTTTCCTCCTCCTCCTTCAAAAAAGGAGCTCCTAATAAAAGCGAGTGTGGTGTTTGTGCTCGTGGTGGTCGTCGACATCCTCGCTTCTTCTTTTATTACGCGCTTCGACGCCATCATCATCCCTCGTCGTCTCCACATCCTCTCGTACGTGTTGTTTGTCTCTCTTCGCTCTTTTATGACGAACGAGAAAAAAGAAAAAAAGAAAAAAACTGATGAGACATGGAGAATTTTTTATTTAGGGTGTACAACCCTAACAAGAACCCAAAACCTCTTTTTTCTCTTCTTTTTTCTCTCTTCTTTGGTCTGCGTTTTGGATAAATTTCAGACAGAAATTGGCGCGAACATTAGTAACGACTCTTGCAAGCATCATCACGATGAGCGGTAAAGTTGGTATTTTGACGATTTCGACCGTGAGGACGACGAGCTTTAGTCGTCGATGCGTTTTGTCGTCTTCGTTTTCCGCTTCTGCGCGTTGTGTTCGTACGAATAAAACTTTATCGTTGCGGAGTTTTAAGAATTTCTCATCATCATCATCATCGCGGAGAGAACAAGGAAGAAGGAAATTGAGAAAAGGCGATGAGGATGATGATGACGTTGGTATTCGTGACGAGAAGAGGAACGGGGTGAGAACGCGGGCGATTTTTGGAGGGGATGCGATGATGATGCCACCACCAGATGCTGGTGGTGTCGTGAGTACGAATAATGCTCCTGAAATTGAACGCGTCGAGATGCTGAAACAAAGAAACAGAAGCAATGTGTTCGATATCGCGGATGCGTCTTCTTTGTCTTTAGCAGCGCCTCCTGCGGTTTTGATGAGTGAAACTCCTCCGGAAATTGAAACTGTCGCGCCGAATCTGATGGAGGAGGATTCTCTCAACATCGCGACCGCTCCGGACGTGGTCGTGCAAAGTTCCATTAAAGACGCGATGGCGCTCATCCAAGCCGAAGAGAGAGAGGCGAAAATAGCGAGCGGGGAGATTGTTGGTACGTTGTTTCGTCTTTTTTCCTTTCCTTTCGTCGCGTTCTTCTTTCTCTTCTCGCTCGCGTTTGTTTTTTTGCGTTTGCTGCACAGACGGTCGACTGTGATTTGGGCTATACACTCGGTGCCTCTCAGTCAACATTTTTATTGTGCAGCTACATCGACTCTCGGACCGCGAGCGAGGCGTTTGACGATTGGATATTTGTTTCGATGGATTGGCGTCCGGAGAAACGTTTGAATTGTCGCCGCGGCGTTTCGGCCTACATTTTCTTTTCCTCTTTCTTTGGTGGTATCTATTCCGTCGCATTATATTAACGCCTACTTTCTTTTTCTCCTCTTCATTTTTACGCGCAGAGCCGCAAAGAACCGAGGGCGGCGTTTTCGGTCTCCTGGCGGATTCCTTCGAAAAGCTGTTGTTACAAATCCAAGACGTGGAAAAAGCGCTTGGGATCCCGTATCCAGTCGGGAACTCGATCATTATTTTGACCGCGTTAGTGAAATTAGTCACGTTCCCGTTGACGAAATCTCAAGTCGTCTCCTCGCTCAACATGAAAAACTTACAGCCGCAAGTTGCCGCGATTAAAGAAAAGTACGAGGACGATCCCGAACGAATGAACTCAGAAATCAATCGCATTTACGAAGAGAACGAAGTCAATCCATTAGCTGGGTGCGGCCCTTTGATTTTAACTTTACCCGTGTTCATTGGTCTCTATCGAGCCTTCAAGAACGCCGGTATAGACGGCGTCTTTGACGAACCGTGGTTGTTTATTCCGAATTTAAGCGGTCCGTCAGACGCGCAAGATATCTCTTGGCTTTGGCCCTTAGACGACGATTTCGCGCCTCCGCTCGATGGTGGCTGGGAAGCCGCGTGGCCATACTTGGTCATGCCAATTTTAACCACCGCGACGCAGTTTTACTCCATGAACGCCATGCAACCGAAAGAGGAAGAAAAAACGGACGAGATGAAGAACCAGTCACAGTTGGTGAAATTTCTTCCGTTTTTCATTGGATATATATCCTTGACCGTTCCAGCTGGGTTAGCCATGTATTGGTTGTTTAACAACGTGTTCACGACGTTAACGCAAGTCTACTTGAGAAACTTTGGCGGTGCCGTAGCTACCGTGGAAGCTCCGGACGATATTTTAATTAAAATTCCGCTCGGGTGCGCGATCGTCGAAGACAGTTTCGAGCGCGTTCCGAACGATGAAATCGAAACGTACTTGAAAACCAATTCGAGCGTCATGTGGAATGAAGAGTGGTTAGAAGAGTGGCGACAACAACAAGCGAAGGAGATTTCCGAATCCGTGGAAAACGCGGAGAACGAGATGGTGGATTTAGGCGCTTCGGAGGAAGTGGCGGCGTTGTACGCTGCAAAGCTGAAAAATAGAGCGAAACGATACAGAGACATGGAGAAGCGAAAGAATGCGACGCCGAAGGAGATTGAAAATTTGATCGCGGAGTATGAGAAGGATGGGAAGAGTCGAGAGGACATTGCTAATTTGCAGAAAATGCTCGAGGCGACGATGAAATTCGAGGCGGAAATGAAAGAGAAGAAATTGAAAGGCGCGGCGGCGTTGAAGGAGTTAAAGGAAGCGAAGGGCTTAAACTTAACGGGCAAAGAAGCGAGTAGCAGCAGCAGCAGTAGCGGAGAAGAGAAAGCGTCGACGACGCGATAATGTACGTATATGTATATATACACATACATGCGTTTTAATTCAAATACATATGTTCATAGTGACTTTGTGTAAATATTGCAAACTCAAAGAGGTACTTGGTACATAGGTACCGGACTAATAATAAAAAAAGATAAAGACGCACGGCAACTCTCGCACACATAAATTGCCTCCAAGTGCCGCCGTCCACATATAATAAATAAATACAGCGACATATATACAGCGACATATATACAGCGACATCTTCTTAGTAGTATAATCTTACTTTCGTTTTTGTTGTTTTTGTTTTTGTTTCGTTTACTTTTGCTTTACGACATCAGACGAGTCAATCGAGCTTCCAAAGCGTGCAAGCGTGCCTCCGCAGCCTGGGCTTCTTCGTTGCCTATGGCTATCCTGCGATTCGATGTCACGATTCTATTTTGCATCTTGACCATACCCTCCAACGCCTCAGCTAAACTCTCACCTTCCGTTTTCAACTCTTCTTTTTTGGGATCTTCGTCGTCTTCGAAGATCATTCTCGGTTGTTCGCCAACTTGCTTGATGAACAATTTCGCCGCGCCCGCGATTTCTTCAGCCGTATCGATACCTCTTTGGTTTTCGAGGTTCTCGTACGTGCCTTCTTGCTTGGAAATTTCCTTGGAGACTCTGTCCATATCTTTCTCCAAACCGATTGGGTCCGAACGTAAGCGGAACTTTGGATCTCTGCTAGTTTCCGTGGCAATGACCGCTTTTCTTAACACTCTTCGTAAACCGAGCTGGTCGATTTCTCTGTCGTCGTCGTATCGAATAACATTTTCTCCGGGCGGGATGTACGGAATGACTTCGTCTTCGGAATCCGTGGACTCGTAATCCGGATCTAAACCGTGTCTCCATCGCTTTAATTGCGCTAACAACTTGTCCGATGGAATGTGGTCTCGATGGAAACCGAAATATCTGGAGAATGATCTCCACGAATCCGAGATCATCGGGTTGACTTCCGTGTGTACAGAAATACTTTCGCTCGCGTTCGCTTTGACTTCGCCAAACGCGTCGACGATGATGGCCAACAAAAAGTTGAATAAGATGAACAAAACCATGATGTTGAACGAGTAAAAGTAAATCATTGCGACGATGTAGGTTAAACCTGGGAGTTCCACCAAATCGACGACGAAATACTCGACGTCGCCCAACAAGTTTTTGAACAACGTGTGAAAGGATTCCTCGAACGTGGAGAAGTATACCGACCCAAAACCAAAAATGACGTGCCCGATGAACGCGAAACCAGTGAAAACCATCATGAAAATCGTGAAGAAGTGAATCAAATCTGGCGCCGCCAAACCTAACGTGTGCGTGATCACACCCAAACGAGGTTGGAAGTCCATCAACTTCAAAACTCTCAACATCAACAAGATGATGTTGATCCCAGACACCGCCATGTACGATTGCAAAAACGTCACTAACGCGTACATGTCCGAGAACATGTTACCTAAATCTGTGAACTCGTGATTCTCAAACAATCTGGTTTGAAATGCAGATGCGTCGATGTTTTTGTAAATTTTGTAATGGATTGATGGATCAAATCGCGGGCAACCGACTCTTGAAAATACCACCCACATGACGGTGACGCCCAAGTGAATAGTGATGGACGCGACGTCGATGTAGTTCCACGCGGATTCAAAGTACGCTCTCCAGTTACCGTCGTTTCTCTTCCTAGTCAAGATGAAATCCATAAACTCGTCGTAGACGGAGTATAATGCGCCAATAGCCAAGGCGATTTCCATCGCAAACCGTAACATATCTTGCCAGTTTTCGTAATACTGAACCTTGATGGTTTGATTCTCGTAGGTCACGACAATCTTACCGCCGTCGATGTACTTGAAGTAAACCATGGTGTTTCCAAAATACCCGAGCTCGGAGTTGTACACTACAATTTGCGCGGAAACTTCATCCGTTTGCGCGTCGGATAACAACAAACCGTATTCCATGTAGTCCAACCATCGTTGCGCGCCAGCGGCGTCCAAATTGATATCGATCAAAAACGGGAACCCTTTCGTGTACGAATTGGAAATGTCCATGGAATGAAAGCCCCACGGAACGTCTCGAGAGTTGAATAACTCCGCGCAATACGGCGCATTGTTTGCGGTGATATTCGTACCTTCAACGCGTAAATCGTACGTGGCGTTTCCAATTTTCGTGCAATCGTATACTTGCGAGATGGTTTTCACGTTGTCGTAATCGGCGTTGAACATTGGCGTTCCGAGTTTGAAAACCGGGTCGACGCCGTACGCGTTCGTATCGGTACCACCAGGGCAAAATTTATCCAATTCTGCGAAACGATCGTTATCGCACAAATTCAACTCTTTCCTTTTGACGTAAAAGAGCATACCGGCGACGACGCGGTTGGATAAGCCTACGTAGCGTTCTCTGAACGCTTCGGGCGGGTCTTCGTTGTCAAAGTTTTCAACTTCAAAGACGCGATTGACCGGGCCCATTTGACACGGAGCGTTCATCAAAATCGCATCTTTGGCTTTGAACTCTCGAGAATTGATGGAATCTTCTTGAATTTGAATGTACGACCCAATATCTTTAAACGCGCCGGACAACCAAGCGTCTCGAATCGTCAACCTTTGCTTTTCAACAGCGCGAGTGAGCTTATCGATAGCTTTCAAACCAGCCTCTAACAACTCGCTCGTTCTTTGTTGAATTAAAAGAGACGCTTGCGCCGCGGCTAAAGCTTCCTTTTGTTTCGCCACGATTTCGTCCAATTGCTCGGAAAGCGAGTCGTGCTCGGCTTTTAAATCCGTAAAACCAGTCGTCATCATTTGTTCGAGTCTTTTATCTTCAAAAAACGCCGTCGCTTTATCCGTTGCGGTTTCTTGATCCTTCTTCAACTCTGCCATGGCGGTGTCTAAAGACGTCTGGTTCGTCGCAATGGCGGACACTGCGGTCATGATATCGTCGAGCGTCACGGTAGATTCCGTCGTTTCCGCCGTTTGCAACATCGCGCGTCTATACTTTTGCGTAAACTGCGTGTTTGGTTCGTGCGCTTGCAACAACTTTCTGCCATACCCAACTTGACCGTCCCTGGTTGCGTTCAAGTACTCCACGGTATCAAACATGCCCTCGTCTTCGCACGCCTCACACACGCAGACTTCACCGGTATTTTTGTTGCAGTTGTTATTCGCGCCAGTCCCCCCGCCACACAAACACAAATAATTACACATTCTCTTGTATCTCGACTGCGTGAGCCAAACGGACGTGCCGTTTGTCCAGGGATCCCACCACTTTGGTCCAGCAACAGTTGTTGGGTCCGTGCACGTGCCTCTGTAAATATCCGAACGTTCGGCGATGTTACAGGTTAAATACGCGTAATCTTTGCGCTCAATAACTTTACGGTTGAACTCGGCCAAAGTGTAATTCAGCCGCGTCGTCACGTCGTGAAATCCCGAAATCGTTTCCGCGGTGTAAAACTTTTGGATCTCATCGACAACCGGCATCTTTGGTTTCTTGAACGTCGAATTCCCGTTTATCCAAGGGCTGTCGTACACTGGGACATCTTGCATTTTTTTCTCCAAATCTTGAATGCGCGCCGCGAGGAATGGAACGAGTTGTTCTCGATGATCTGGATACTTGCCGGAGTTGGCGTATCTGACTTTGGAATACGCGTTATCTTTACCACCAACGGAGTGTTCACTAGAGATAATGTACGCCTTCAAAATATCGTATGTTGCCGTGGCAACGGCATCACCTTCCAAGCCATCCATTTTGATCATGTCGTAATACTCGACGTTTTGTTGCGCTTGAAACGCCTTCAAGAAATTCACTTCTTCCGCGTCGGCCAATTCCAGCGCTTGCGTCTCGTACGCAGCCAACGTCGACCACGCGTCCGCGATGCCTTGGTTATACACGTTTCGCAAGAATCTATACGTTTCTGTACACGCCAATTGGTTTGGATCCGGCATCGTCGTGTTCACGCCGTTCCCGACGCACTTGTCCAAACACGCCGTCACTTTCCCGGTTTCCGCATCCTTGTCGCACTCGCAAAAGTACGACAAACCGTACGGCGGGTGAATGTACAAATCTCCAATCATCTTTACACCGAAAACGGTCGTTTCTTTGGTACTCGTGGAGGCGGCGTCTACATTACTCCACCAATCTGCGTTCCAATCCGAAGTGTTGACGCCGTATTGACTCGTCGAATTGTCGTTCATGATTGGCATACAATCCAAATCCGGATCACTGGCGTAATCCACCAAAGTGTGATTATTCGCGAACGTTTGGTTCAAAATCTGAATAGTCGAGTTATACACGGTCGAGTTATACCAACCGCGAATATTCGCCAAGTTGTAACTCGCGCCGTAATCCGCCCGTTCGATGACGAACTGTTCGCTGTGCGCAACCTTCAAGTTCGTCAACTCCGAATTGTGCAACTCGTTCAGCTTTCTGTGCGCGAAGCCTTTCCCCAAATCCAAAAAGTCAATTCGTAACTTTTCCAAGATTTTCTTCTCGTGCTTTCTCGCCACGTTCGCGTAATGGTGCGCCAACAAAATCCGGTGTCTCTTTTCCTCGTGCGTCACGTTTTGCCTCTCTCGCACCGCCCCGCCAACTTTCAAAAAGATATCTTTCTTCATTTGCACCGACCACGTGCCATCCGGAACGTCGTCCAGCAAAACTTGCACCTGACCGCTTTGCGAAGGAAACGGTTGATCTGTTTCGTAATAACAATCCTTCCCGTGTCTTATCTTTGCAATCCCGGTGATCTCGTCCTGCTCTTTCGGGCATAAATTCCACGTCGCGTCCTTCTGCAAATCTACCGGGTTCACCGAACCTCTCGGATGCGTAAAATTATAGTATAAATCCAACTGAACTTCCGTAACGCTCATCGTCTGAATCCAGCGCAAACAATCCGCCTTACACCCGAACCTCCCGTACTCTGGAAACTCAAACGGTTCCGAACACACGCCGTCCCCACACACCGCATCGGTCCACAACGTATTCACCACCCCACTCGCCCAATCGATGATTTCTCTCGACGACGTGAACTCTTTCCTTTGCGGAATCAACACCGAGTTCAACGTCGACGTGAGCCTATACGCCTCGCCCGCTTTTCGTTGCAAGAAAAGAATCGAGAGGTAGAAACACACGAAGAAAATGAACGAGAATAACGAGACGTAGTTTTTCTTTCGCTCTTTCTGTTGTGTAATATCGTTCGAAGAGAACGAGAGAGAGAGAACGAGAGTCAGTACATAAACGTAAGATATATTTAAACAAAGGATTCGCGAGGAAACTTAATGTGCTTCTAAAAAATCTTGCCAGACAAAAGGAGATCCACCCTTTCGAAAGACGTTAGGGCAAAAATCCATTGGACATTTTACCGCCCGACCACCGCGGTTTCTTTGTCTTCTTTCGAGCGGTCTTTCTCTCCCTCACTCGCGTTAGTATCGGAGAGATGATTTTGGCGACAGCAGTTGGTGTCTCGAAGAAGGCAAAGAGTCTGCGATCGCGTTCGTCTTTTGATAAAACGCGAGATTGAAAACACATTTTAACACAAAACTTTGCGCGGAAAGAAAGATCAAAAGATGTGATCGCGAAAGACGAAGATTCTTCTCTCTCTCGAACGAAAACGTACTCTGCTTTTATACGCGCCGTATAAGTTCTCCACGATGCGTTTGTGCACTCTCGGATCGCTCAAATCGCGTTCGATTTGCGCTTTCGTTCGTTTACTTCTCCCGTGTAACTCGTCGTCGTCGTCGTCCTCCTCGGCTAAGATTCGTGCCGTTCGTAACCTCTCCTCGATGCGAGAGGATTGCGGGGCAGATTTCCCTCCTTCCGTTCCCGAGGGGTTCGATTTGCGCGCGCGACGAAGAAGACCCATTGTTCTTATTATTATTCTTTCCTCCTTCTCCTCCTCGTCCTCCTGGCGATGATGATCGGAAGTTTACAACACAGAAAGAGAGAGAGAAAGCGCAAAGAGAGACTTTCGTGTGTCGATTATTCCTTCGACCAGATTTGAACACGAGCTGACCTTTCCCAAAATTGTATTTACGAAAACGAGTGAAAAAAAGGCAGAAAAGAAAAGAAGGTTGTTCTTACAGAGAGAGAGAAGGCACCTGTTGTGCCACACTTTTCACACCCCCAAAAGAAACACACACACGTATCAGAGAGAGAGAGAGATTCAGAGAGAGAGATCAAAAGAAGGAAAAGAAGCGCGTTCGTTGTTGCGCGCCGCGTCAAATTCGGATACGAAAGCGAAAATGTCGTCCGAAAATTCTTCCTCTTCTTCTTTGCGCGACAGCGCGGGGAATCCAAACTGGAACGCGATTCTGAAATGGTCCGTCGATGAAGGCTTGAGGCAAGAGGCGGAGTTGAAAGCGAAAGGAGGAGGAGAGATGAAGGAGAAAGCGCGAGCGAGAAGAACGATTTCCGAGGAAGACCGCGCGTGGTTCTTGAAAGCCATCGAGAGCGGCGTCGTGGACGAGGTGAAACGGATTAAAGAAATCACGGAGAAAATCATCGGGAAGGACCCGAGAGGCGAACGTATCGAGACGGAAGAAGAGGAAGAGGAGAGAGTTCTCGCGTTGGAGGAACTGAGAGACCGGTTGGAGTCGGTGGATAACGCGAAAGATTTAGGGAAAATTGGCGGGCTCGAACCTCTTTTAGAAGGCATTCAATCGGAGAAGTGGGATGGAATTCGAGCGATGAGCGCGGAGTGCGTGGCGGTATCGGTGCAGAATCACCCCGAGGCGCAAAAGAACGCCATGGCGTGCGACGCTTTGAACGTACTGTTGCTCGCGTTGCAATCGGAGAAGCATTTGAATAAGAAGAGCAACGCGAAAGTTATATACGCGTTGAGCTGTTTAGTGAGAGGAAACGCAGAGGTGATGAGTATGTTCGTGGAATCAGATGGGATTGAATCGTTAGCGAAGTGCGGGTTGACGTCTTCGGTCGTCAAGACCAGAGTCAAGGCGGCGGCGTTGTTGAGACACGCGAGCGTGACGTCGGAAGAGGCCATGAAACGGACGATAGACGCGAAAGTGATAGAAGTTGTGGCGACAAAGTTATCTGTGAACGTGGAAAGCGGTTCATCGTCATCCTCGCTCACAGACCTCGCGCAAGAACGAGAGTCGTACGCTCACTTGCTCTTAGATATCGCCGAACGCGTAGACTTTACGACGAACGAAGATGCCGTCAATCAGTTCAGAAGCGATGGGTTCACGCAAACCCTTCGAGAATCTCGAAAGGTTATAGACGACGGCGCGAACGGCGGAATCACAGACGAGAAAGAATTTATCCTCGCCGTCGATCGATTAAGAAACATGCTCGAATAGAAAGTAGAAAGTAGCTCTCTGACGCTTCATAACAATAATAGGAGCTTCAGCGTATTTATATAATAACACGAATACATAGTAACCGCGGACGTAAAAAAAACTGTATAAACGAACAGAACCATGCTCGCATCGTCCTCTTTGCGAAGCTTCAGCACCGCTCCTCCGTCGTCGTCGTCTGAATCGTCGTCGTCGTCAGTGCACGTGGAAAGGAAAAATTGCTTTCGTCGGTGTCGTCATCTTCGAAATCGAACTCGTTTCGCCGCAATCAAAAGGGAGAACGAGCGCGAGAAACGCGCAGCAAAAGACGAGAGCGAAACGAACACTGAACTTTGTTGCGTATCTTTCAGACGCCGCAGCTTGGCGAGTGCTTTGGCGAGTGCATTTATCATGAAAAGTAGTCCCTCGTTTGCCGGGCAAGTGATTGATTCGATGCAAAAAATGCTCGACGAAACCGACGAGTTGTTGAAAAATCCAGAGCTCTCTTCCGAGGAGAAAGAAGGTTTGGAACGAGAGAAGACGTTTTTCGAGAAGCAAATATCGCGGGTGCAAAAGAACGGCGAGTTTGTTCGAGAGCAGAAAGAACGATTGAGTAAAACCGGGAATACGGATGAAGCGTATTATGCCTCGGGTATAAGGATAGCGGTGAAAGACGTGAAGAGCGAGACGCAGTTTTGGGAAACCGCGATGGGGATGCGAGTGACGTCGATAAACGAGAAGAGTGGGGTAGTGCGATTGGCTTACGGAAGGGAGACGTTGAATGAAGATGACGGCGGGAAAGCTTCGATTGAGATTCATCCTCTTGATTCTTCTTTGAATAATGGCGCAAACGATAGCAATAATGTGGTTGAAAAGTTAAAGTACATTCAGTGCACGGTGCCCTTTGGTATTCGAGTATCGAGAGTGTACGAAGCCGGCGGGGAGTTGTTGTACGGATTTGGATACTTTGATTTGCGTTCGCCAAACGGAGTTCCAGTCATCGCAAGCGTTGCGAAACGAAGAGATTCTCTCGAAGCCGTGTGCATAGAATCCACCAACGTCGACGCAACAACCAACGCCATTCGAAGCGCCTCTGACAACGGCTTGAGCATCTACGACGCTCAAATACCGGAAACAAAATCCGAGGAGGACCGGAAAAAACTCACCTCGTACGTCCCTCCGCCTCCGAGAGGATCGAAGTTTTTAACCGCTTTACAGTATCAAAAGAACAAGGACGGTTTGCGCATAGACGTCTTCCCAGACGCGGCTACTGTGAGAGCGAACATGACGTTTCAAGAAAAGGTCGCCGAAAAAGCCGAGCAACTGCGTCAAAAAGCCTTCAGTAGCGGTTCAGACGAAGACGACGAGGAAGAAGCATCCGCCGGTGAAGACGACGACTCGCAAAGCAACTTTGCGTTCCTCGGATTAAGAGCGGTGAGCAACGCGAACGAAACCAAAGAGGTTTCGAACATCGGCGCCGATAAATCGAACAGTTGGTCGTTATTAGTAGAATCCTTAGACGCGTTCGAAGGACGGGTGAAAGAACAGCAGCAATAATAATAGTACCTGGTAGTTATTAGCTGATACATAAGTGTCTACAAAGTCTAAAATCAAAGCGCTATCGCGATGAGGTTAAAGCTACGCGCGCGAACAACAAGAAGAAACGCAATCCAAAAACACCGTTGGTGTCATCGCTCTTTCTTCCTCACCATCGCTACACCAATCGTCGCTCCACACAAACCAATCATCGCCCCACCAATCCTCGTCAACACGTTCGCCACTAACTGTCTGTTTGTCCCACCGGGGAAGAAGAATTTGCGCACGTGATGGTCGTCGTCGATGAATGGGAGAAAGAGCAGCCACGCGGTGAGATAAAGAAAGAGTACGGAGGACACAGAGAGGACGAGTATACCTCGTATGGCTTCGGGAGAGTAGCGCTTCGTGGTGGTGAGCATTTCTCGTTTGTTGTAGTTTGTTGTCTGAGGAAAAAAAATCGTTTTCAATATACCAATATGTGAGATGAATTTTATCATTTTATGCGTGAACGCGCTAATATGTTTCTCTTGAACAAGCAAACTAACAATCTAAATCTATCTGGTTTCAGACGGCATGCCTTCGTACACTCTCTGACGACACTCTTTGGCGGTTTTTGGAGCGCAGTTTTGTTCCACGGGTATTCTTCTGGCAATGTTTTGCCAGTAGTTTTCGTCCTTCTTTACCGTAGCTCGCGCGTTTTCAAGCGCGACGAGCTCCTCGAAAGACCATACAGTCTTGGAGTTGTTGATGGCAACATCATCTTCTTCGACGTCTTCCTCGGCTTCTTCAGCTTCTTCATCGATGGAGTGACCTTTTTTGAGCGCGGATGGAGGTGCGCTTTTCCCTTGAACGACGCGTTGGCCACCTCGCGTCCAGCCGACGGCTTCGCCTTCGTCCGAGGAGCTGCTGTCTTCGTCCGAGGAGTACGCGCGGTGTCGCGTTTTCTTGCGAGGTTTTGGGCCTGGCTTCTTCGCATCCGGTCGGCGTTTTGACCCTGGTTTCGGGCCTGGTTTCTTCTTCACCTTGACTTCTTCCTCCTCGCCTTCTTTGGTAGCGTCCTTCTTTTTCTTCTTCTTGGAGTCGCTGCTGCCTGGCGCTTCGTCGGCCTTGTCGTCTTCCTCTTTCTTTGCAACACTCCTCCCGTTTGCAACGCAATCGTAGCAGAACCAATCGCCGTCGGGTATTTTCGAAACTTGTGGTACCAAACAGAACGTATGGAAACATTTCGTGCATCCACCACATACGAGTAACGCGTAATCGTGGTCGCTTCGTTTGCATTGCAAGCACGCCTTTTCATTCGACGCAGCGGTTGGATTATCCACGAGCGGTGGTTGCAAGGAAGGCACTACCGGGATCATTTGTTGCACGACCGTCGGTTGTATTTGTTGCGGTTGTTGACGTTCTGGCGGCGGTGGTTGTGAATGTAGCGGGCGCTTTTGTTCGGAAGGAGGTGCGGAGACAGGATGCGATCTTTCCGATGCCTTGTCATCGTAATCGTTCTTAGTCTCCTCCTCGTATCTTCGCCGTTCTCGCTGGTGGTTTTCAAGGAGGTGCTGTTGGTGTTCCTGCGTATCTTGCTGCGCGTACTTGCGCCAACCAACCGGTCGACCGCGTTTTTTCTTCGGTTTCTCCTCTCCGGAGCGATAGTCACCGTCGTCGTCGTCTTCCGAGTTATTCGCGCTGACTGTCTTCTTCGTCTTTGGTCCCGTTTTTTTGGCATTGGGAGGATTTTTCGTTCCCGGCGGCCGACCGCGTTTCTTTCTTCTCGGTGGCTGTTGTCCGTTCACGCTTCCATTTCCGTTCGCATACGCAACTCTCTTGTAATACATCTTTTCGCTTCGTTCGTCGGTTAATCCACCGATCCAATTGTCGTTGCTTCCATCGCCGTCCATATCGAACGATTGTTCTTGTAACTTTCGTTTCTCTTCGTACCTCGCGGTGTTCGTTTCCCAGTACGGCCTCGCCGGGAAATTTTTGTTCGCTCGAGAAGACCGACGACGCCCATCTTCGAAATCGCTACTCTCGTCTAACCGGTACTGATAATCGTTGTTCGAGACGAGCGTTGCCACGATGGCTCTAGGATGATGTCCTCCATACTTTTGAGACGGCGGCGGTGTGATGCCTAAAATTTTTGAAGCCTCCAATCGCAGCTCCTCGGATTCGCGACGTCCTTTTCGAGCACCGTTCTTCTTTGACGGTACATCAATCGTCATCGTCGACTCAGATGCGCGAACGCCACCGGATGGTGACTTTCGTCTATGCGCGCCTCTCGGTTCGATGTAGACGTCGTCTTCGTCGTTTTGTTGTTGTTGTTGTCGTTGCTGCTTTTCATCCGAAGCGACCGAGTCTATTTTCCGAAAGAATCCTCTCGGCGGCGACGGTGGCTTCTCTATTTTCGGATGCGCGTCCACGTACCCACCTCTGTACTCTAACGTCTCCTTCATCGTCTCGTCGTCTTCTATTTCCTGCTGCTGTCTATTTCTATCGTTTTTGTTATTTTCTATTTGCTTCACCGGTGACGGCGACAAACCGAGCGCTCGCATCCCCGGCGACGCCTCTGGGCGTTGATTCGACGCTTTCAGCGGCGACGGCTGCAACGTGATCCTTCGCGGTGGGCTTGTTAATGCGTTTTGTTCTTCTTGTTGTTGTTCATGTGGTGCGTTTCCGGTGTCGCGCCTCGGCGACGCGCGTTGTTGTTCTTGTTCTTGCTCTCGTTGACGACGATGATGACGATGATGCTGTTCTTGTTGATGCTTCTTCGCGTACGGAAACCCTGTAACCATCTTCTCCACGTGTTCTCTTTGCATTTGCATCTGCATCTCGCGTTGCTGCTCGAATCGATCATCTCTTCGTCGCGCGTCGAGGAGCAGCTCCGTCATATTTTGTGCACCTTCTTTCTCGCGAGGCGAGGAGTTTTTTGCCAAAAATTCCTCCTCCTCTTCCTCCAAATGCTTTTCACGTTGCCTCGTTAACCCACTCTCTTTCTTCTGTTTCTTTTTCTTTCGAAAGAGGAGAGGATACGAGAAGACGATTTCCCTGTGCTCCTCTTCCTCTTCCTCCTCGTCGTTCTCTCCCTTCGAGAGGTGCACTCGGCCGAGCATCAAGTCGTCCAACGTGAACGACGAGGGTTTCGTTGTTTTCGTTTCCGTCGTCGCTTTCATCATCGTCGCGTTTTCGTTCGTTCGTTCGTTCGTTCGTTCGATGCGAGTGTTCTTTCGCGCGCGCGCGCTTTCGAGAGAGAGAGAGAGCGAGCGCGAGTTTAAATCGGAAAACCTCTCAGAAACGAGTTCAATCTCTCGGGAATGGGATTTCCCGGGGAAAACAAAACACAATTTTTTTAAAAACGAAGAACAAAGTTTCTCTCTCAACCTTTCAAGTTGTTTCCTCTCTGAACGCTCGCCTCCGAAAGCGCTCGCTCGCGACGTCGTCGAGAATGTCTGTCGCGCGTTCTTCTTCTCTCGATCGATTCGCGACGACAACACACCACCACCACCACCAAAGAAGAAGAAAGGATTCTGAGTTTAAATGAAGAGAGTTTGATGAATTTAAATGAAATAAAATTTGTACGCAGCCTCTCCTCAGAAAAAAAAGCTGCGCTCTCACACAAACAAAGGGAGAAAAAAGAGACAAAAAAAATGGAAGGAGGAACAACACCAACAGCGGGTGGTTTGACGCAAACTCTGTTAGCGACTTTGATGCGCGAGAAAGGAGGCTTAGGAAAGCTTTTCTCCCGCTCTGATGAGGATAAAAACGCCAACAACAACGCGCTCGTGGTTGTTGGCGCGGCGGCTCTTTCGGCGTCGTCCGCGATGATGTTGTGGTATTTCGCGTACAAAAAATCGTCGTCTCACATTTCGTCGGGAAATTTGAAAAAAAAGGACTGTGTCAAAGCGTTGGATTTGATTCCGCACCCGGAAGGTGGCTATTTCAGAGAAACCCACAGGTCTGGGGCGACGCCGATGGCAAGTCGAGGGAAAACAGATTCGAACGGAGATTTGGTGAAAACGTCGTCCGGAGGGAATGCGAGGAACACGATGACGTCTATTTACTATTTGATTGAGGATTACCAAGGATTGGTGTGTAACAAGAGCGACCACGTGCATTATTTTCACTACGGGTGTACGGTGCTGTATCACATCGTCAATCCATCCACGGGAGAGTATTACGTGGAACGATTAGGTTCAAATTTGAGTAAGGGCGATAAACCACAAGTCGTTGTGCCTGGAAATTATTTCAAAGCGGCGACTTTAGAGAAGACGAAAAGTTTTGACTTTGCGCTTTTAGGCGAAGGCGTCGGACCCGGGTTTGATTTTCGCGACTTTGAGTTTGTGAGTAAAGAGAAGTTAAAGAGGAATTTGTCGAACAAGAGTAACTTTTTCGTTTTAGAGAGGTTGTGCAAGCCAGGCATCGAAGACACGGACAAGTTTTACGAGAAGACAGATAATAATAAGAAGAAGAACAACAAGAATAAGAACAATACGAATAACAATAGAAATGGATCGAGCGATAAGTTGTCGAAAGGAAAAGATATATCAGCTCCCGGTTTGAAGAAAATTCCGACGCCGAAGATAGGTGGAGGACAAAGTACCAACGCAGTAGCAGCGCCGGTGAACGGTGAAGCAAAGTCGCCACAACCACCACTCCCACCCTCGCCGCCGCCTCCGAATGCGTTGCGAACGACACCCAACGGTAATACGGTTTTGGCCGACAGAAAACTCACGCGTTCGATGGCGACCAACCCGCAGATTCGCTTCGACGATATCGGTCAATCCACGCCTCAGTTTAAACCGCCAAAAAATATCAACCGAATCGACCGAGATAACGTGGAAATCACGCCGATGGGTTTGAAAACGAGACCAGAAGAAGACGAAGGCGATAAGTCGTTGGAATTGGAAAGCCCGCTTTAAAGAGAGAAAAATTAATCATAAAACAAAAAGCTGTAATACAAGACGCGAGCCATTCGCTGCATCCCTCCGCGACTTTAAACGTGTGCAAAATTTGTGCGCCCGTATCCGTTCTTGTCGCTTTGCTACTAAAACGTGAAGAAAGTGAGATTTTGAATTATTGTTTGTTATGTATAAATAGTGGACAGTTTTTACAGAGACGACGCGCATCCTAATCACTCAGAGCAGCAACTATCGTTTTTAAGTCCACTCCAAAAGAGCGCTCTTTTGTCGCGAACGAACGTTGTTCAAACCCTCTTCTCTTTCGTTCTCTCTCGTGTGTGATGTGATTTGTGTTCTTGTGTGTGTGTTTCGAATTTTGAATTTTTCCCCGAGCTCCGTTTATTAGTCCGTGCTCGCATCCTTCAACTGAGAAATCCAAATCTTAATCTCGTCCTCCGTCGGCGGTCGTTTGTGCTTCTCCTCGAACATCTTGCACAATCCGTCGAGGATGGAGTTCAACTCCTCGTCTTTGATATCCATTTTTTGTAAGTTTGAATTCGTCATCGTTTCAGAAAGCGGAGGCATTTTTTATAAGGAGAGAAGGAAAGCGAATACACTGTTAGCATCGTATTTCATCCGGGTCATCGTATTTACTTGATCACTTCGTACTTTACATCGCTCCGAAAGACTACTCTATTATGAACACTACTCCATCTATCTAGTTCTATTATTTGAGGTGCTGCGTTTTTTTCTCCGTCTTCAAAGCGCCCCCGCTCTCTCTTCGTCCAACAACTCGATTTTCTTCACCTCCAATCGAAACGCGCCGTCCATGTCGCCTTTGCCGAACTCTAAACCGCCGCAGGCGATACCAATCGATCGCATGTTCCCTCGTCGTCGTAAACTGTCTTTACCACCGATTGTTTGCGACTCCACCACGCCTCCTTTGTAGGTTTTCATGAACTGATCGAGCGGGACGGTGAGTTCGGTCCAGTTCGTACGACCGCTACTACTTTCTTCGCTCGTCGTCGTTTTCGGCGCGAGTAAAAACGCCTGCCACAAATCGTGTTCTCCGTTCCCGAACGCGTCTCTCTCGGTTTTTATCGAGCACACGTACGCTCTGCCGTCGTAGTTTCTCATCGTAAACCGCACGTGCGAAAAATACTCCAAATCTACGTCCTCTTCTTCTTCTCGTTCTTGTTCTTCGCTTTCGTCATCCTTCCTCTCTCTCGACGTTTTCGTCAGTCGCGCCTTCACGTCGTTCCATCCAAAACCGGCGAACCCGGACCGTTTCAAGCTCCGAATCTCTCGCATCTTCTCGTCTCTCAATTGCGGCACCGATGAATCCAAGTTTCCCTCGAACACGACGCTGCCATAACCACCAATATCATCAAAGTTGTTCTCGTTCACGTGGTTCCTCTTTTCCTTCTTCGTCGTCGTCAGAGTTGCTCGACTTCGGCCTCCAAAATCCGCGTCCGAGAACGACTTCCATTTCTTTTTCTCCTCCTCCTCCTCCTTTTCCACGAGATGACACCGACTGAAATCGGCGATCGTAACTACCGCTGGAATCGTCGACGGTGGTCTTTTCGCCGCGGATATAAAACTCCCGAGCATGGATTTGTACATCGTTTTCGTCAGTTTCGAGAAAGACATTTGGATTTTGTTTTTCTCCCAACTGATGAGAAAATCCTACTCTAAAACCCAAACGACAGAAACCTCTCAACAGAGAGAAAAAAAAAAGAAGGAGTATTCAAACCGAAACTACTACTACCACACGCGCGCGTGTTTTTGTCGCGCGCGCGTCTTCCGTGCGCGCGTATATATGATAACGTTTGCGAAGTTGTGTAATCACAAATATTTTTCAATTCTGTTGTTTTTTTTTGTTGTTTTTGAGAAAAATTTCCTCTCGACAGCTCTTTTTGTTTTTTTGCCTCTTGCGCTCGAAAACGGGCGAAGATGGTCTGTTGAAATTGCGGCTTAATTACTTACGTTCGACGCTTTGTCTACTCCGCGCGAAAAGAACACACAAAGGCGAGACGACGAGAATACGAAGCTTAAGTGATAAAAGAATACCATGGACGAAGATGAAGAGTACGAGGGAGGCGGAGAAGAAGCAGAACCGGAGATGATCAACAACAACGAAGAAGAAGGGAACGAGGAGGACGAAGGGATGGATGTGGACGGGGACAACATCATCGCCTCCGGGGATCGATCATCATCGTTGGGTGCGCGAGAAGGAGGAGGGAAAAGAGGGAAAGCGGTCCCGAAAGACCAACGAACGACGACACCGTACATGACGAAATACGAACGCGCGAGAATTTTAGGCACGAGGGCGCTGCAAATAAGCATGAACGCGCCGGTTTTAGTGCAATTGGAAGGCGAGACGGACCCACTGGACATTGCGAATAAGGAATTGAGGGAGAAACGAGTGCCGTTTACGGTGAGAAGGTTCATGCCGGACGGGAGTTGGGAAGATTGGGGAGTGGACGAGTTAATCGTGGAAGATCCAGATAGGAGAAGAGGGTTGTGATAACGTACGTAGCTTTTGTTGTATTAAAAATGATTAGTAGAGAGAGAGAGAGAGTTAAGTTCCTCGTATTATTGTGTTATTATTGTTAAACTTTGCCGCTCAAGAAGTCTCGAACGCGCCGGTCGATCGCCAGAGCGACTGCTTTTCTATTCGTAGAATACGGAACAAAAGTGGCCACGTACGTGTCCACATCAATCGCGAACTGGTTTATGCCTTCCTCGGACATTTCTTTCTTTTGCTTTTCGAGGAGGTAGCGAACGATATCGTCCGAGAAACAGCGCTTGGAAACTGACGTGCAGATTTTTCGCCAAACGCGTTGGAACGCTCGAGAATCGAGAGATCTGTGGAGAAGCGCGAGCCACGCGCGAAGAGCGGGAAGACCGACTAAAAGGAGATGACTCGCTTTGGTCGGAAACTGAGAAGATGGAGACGCAGGAGGCGAAGTGTTTTCTCGATCATCGTCGTCGTTTTTAACGCCGACGCCGCATTTCGTAAAGCGCAAGGCGGAAGCGTAGGATCTGTACCCATCCAAAGCGTCGCACGATTTACCCACCGCGACGTTCGCTAAGCGATCAATCCATACCTCTCGCAAGTCTTTGAACATCTTGCATTCGTCGTCAAAAACGCCTTCGATGTTATCGTCTTCGTTGTCATCCTCGTCGTCGTCGTCTCTTTTGTACCCTCTTACCAGGTCGACTAAAAACGGCAACTCGGAAAGTTCGCTCAAAGTTTCCTCAATCTTCAACGACGCCGCGATGCACGCTCCAATTCGAATCACCGCGCGCGTGACAACGTCCATGTTTTCAGAAAACAAATCGTGTTCGACTTCGCTCGCCTTGTCATCGACGGCGTCGCGAAACTTCTCGACTAGAAGCGCAGGCACTCTCGCGAGAAACTCAACTTTGTGTTCGTCGTCTGAAAGTTTTTCGCTTCTCGCGACTAAATTTGCGAGCAGAGTAGCGAGAACGGTCGAGACTTTAGGCGCGGTTACGCCGGGTAAAGTTCCGTCATCTTCAACATCCACATTAAACGTGTCCCTTTCGATGTCGTCTGGAGACCCTTCTGCGTATCCGCTCGCTTCGCACTCCCATCCCGCATCTTTGGAATCCAACAGCGGTTTAATCTCGTTCCAACTCGCCTCTAATTCCGACAACAACCAGGACACCTTCCAATCTTCGCTTCCGTCCGCCAACACGTCTAAGCATTTCGGTGCGTTCGAAAACCGTCCGAAATCTTTCTCACACTTTTCGTCAAACGCGATGGCGCAATCTGCCAAGTGCAGCCACCATTTTTTCGCGTCCGATTCACACTTGGCGCAGTACACGTCTTCCAACAGCGCGCAAGCTGAATCGCTGAGCGCGGATGCGATCGTAGAAGCAAATGCGCTGGCACGTTTCTCGAACAGTTCCTCTAAGAAAGAAGTCGTGTCATTACTACCAGCGTCATCGTTGTCCTTCTCGTCTTTGTTGCACTGAATCAACGCCGAGGCGACGAACGATGGCACAAACTCAATCTGTTTCGCGCAACAATTCAACATCAACTCCGGCGCTCTCGAATGTTGCGAGCTCGCAAAGGCTTTCACGAATCGTTTTTGAACAGCTAAGGCAAAAGTTTCGGCCACGAAATCGTACTGACCGACTCTAATATCTATACTATCTTTTCTATTATCGCCGCTGATAAAAATATCGCTTTCCAACGCGGTTTGCAACACAAACAACAGCTCGCAACATCGACTGATTACTACCCCATTACTCTCACTCTCACCAACGTTCCACTCGTACTCGCTCAACTGCGAAGGCGTCAACGGAGGTGGCCAATTCGTTCGTTTCAACGAGCGTCTCAGAATGGTCGTCAGCGCGCGTCGACACTCTTCCGCGACCGCGAGCGTTCGTTTCCTAGCATGCGACGAAACTCTCGACGACATCGACGCAAACGCGCGAATAGTAGTATCGTCGCCATCACGATTCCTCGCCATCGACGACGCTTGGTTGATCAAAGCGACGCTTTTTGCCAACTCGTCCAGCAAGAGCGGATAGGATTCTTCTTCTTCTCCTCCTCCTCCTGCTTCTTCTTCTTCTTCGCTCGCGAGGACAAACACGCCTTTCCGCTTCTCCTTCATCTTCCGCACGATATCCAGCGACGCGCACGTCAAGTGTTCTCGTTTTGCCAGATGGTGTAAAAGAACGCTCGCCATTCTCGACGCGCGTATACTTCTCGCTTTACTCGTACTCGTAGTTGTTTGCGTGGTAGTAAAACCGTCGATGTTGTTGTTGTTCACGTTGTCCTCCTCCTCCTCCTCCTCCTCCTCCTCGTCTGAGGCGACACCAGCGTCCTCGTCCTCGTCTGAAGACTTCAACAAAAGCTTCCTCCTCGCGTTTGCCGACGTCGACGCGACCGCGGAATGTCTCGATAACCGCTCCAAAATTTGCACGCGTTCGATCGTTATCGCCTGATATATATTATATATATATATAGAGAGAGAGAGGGAAGAGGAGCGTCAGCGTTCAGAAGAGAGCGCGAGCGAGAGAAAGAGAGAAAGAGCGTTTTCCAATTCGAAAGAGAGAGAGAAAGTTGCGAGTCGTCTTACCTCGACGTCGCGCTCGAGAGACTCGATCGTCGTCCTCGTCGTCCTCGTCTCCGTCAAAGTTTCTTCTTCTTCTTCTTCTTCCATTATTATTTCGTCGTCGATGAGATGACGCTAAAAGTGCGTGAATAGAAGCGCTCGTTGATGTTTTGTCAGCTTCCACTGCACATCGTGCTCTCTCTGATGAGACGAATAAAAGAACAACGAAGAGGGGGGTGAAAGAGAGAGAGAGAAAAAGTGAGAGAAAGTGAGAGAACGAGAGAGAAATCGTTTTGACTTGAACTTTTGACTGCTGCAGACGTGTCTCTTTTTCACAAAGAAGCGTCGTCCTCTTTTCTCTCTTTTTTGCACCAACAAAAACCTCTTTTTCCATTATATCCATTACAGATTTGCGCGTTTAAATTAAAGCGGAGAGAAAGAGAGAAAGACGATCGTCGGAGCAGTCAGAGTACGTTTTGAACGACGCACAAAACACGGATCTGCGCTTTGCTTTATACACACACACACACACAGAATACGCGAAGGATTCTTTGTCTTGAAAACGTGATGTTTGCGAGTGAAAATGCCCTCCTCAAGAGGGGCTTCGTCGTGGCGGCACAAAACACATCATCTTCGTCGTCGAGACGAACGAACGCGCGTGTGCACGTCAAGCGGCATCCGCGAAGAAGACAATCGCACAAAAACGAGAGGTCATCAAAAACGCTCGTTGTCACGAACATGGCGAAACCACCGTCAAACTCGGCGGTATCAAACATTCGCGTGGAAAAATCCGAGGTGAAACCCGGGTGCGTGGTGGAGTTATCCGTGGCGGTCCCGATGGATGTTTTGGCCATAAGCTACGAAAACGCGATCGACGAAGCCGTCGCGCAAGCGGAAATTCCAGGGTTTGAAGCGCCGAAGAAAAAAGACGGGTCGAGAAAGAAAAGTGATACGAAGAGACCACCGATGAATATGCTTTTGAAAGCGGTCGGGAAGGATACGTTTTTGCAACTGTGCATCGAGGATACGTTGCAGAACACGTTGCCGCAAGCGATGCAATTCGTCGCCAAGGAAGCGATCCAGGATTCGGAAACGATCGCGACGACGCCGAGACAGCTAGCGGAAGCGTTTGGTGGGCCAGAGTGTACGCCGTCGAAAGAGCTGGAATACGTGATTAAGATTTGTGTGCAACCGACGGTGCAGTGGACGAAAAATATCGACAGTTTGGAGGCGACGTACGTCAGCCCGGGGAACGACGAAACCGATAAGAGAGACGCGGAGACGTTGTTTGAGAACCGATTGAGAGATTTGGCGACGATGCGAGTGATCGCGGATAGAGGATTAGAGGAAGGCGATGTTGCCGTGATTGATATTAATGCGATGGATACGAGCGGGAACTCGTTGCCGGGGATTGAAACGAAAGATTTTCGATTGGATACGGCGACGACGGATTTGAAATTACCCGGGTTGATGGAACAAATCGTCGGGATTAAAACGGGAGAGGAGAAAGATTTCAACTTATCTTTTCCGGAAGATTGGTCGGTCAAATCCGTCGCCGGTAAAACGGCAATGTTCACCGTCAAAGTGAACGAGTTGTTTTCGCGAGAGATGCCGACGTTGTCGGACGACATCGCCGAGGACATTTTTACCGGGTCAAAAACCGTCGACGAGGCGAAAGCGCAAATCCTGGAGGCGCAGAAAATGTCTCGAGAAGTCGAAGAGAAGATTGTGAAAGACGAAGCCGTGTTAGACGCGTTAGCGGCGGCGTGCTCGTGTGAAATTCCGGAATCTGTGTTGAGAGAACAATCCGAAAACATGTTTGGCGAACACTTGACCCAAATGCAAATGGAAGGTAAAATGTCCATGAAAGCGATTCAAGCGTTAGCCTCGGAGAAAAACATGAACAAGTTCGTCACGGAAAGAGCCGAGGAGATTAAACTCATTTGTAGAAGAACCATCGCGTGCGAAGCGTTGTTCACTGAAAAAAATATGGTCATCACGCAAGGCGAACTTTCCGACGAATTGAAAAACCAGGTGAAAGATCTCGAGGCGCAAGGCATCGAATACGACGAAGAGAGAATGATTCAAAACGCGCGAGCGGCGTTGGAGGCGGCAAAGACTATTCAATGGTTGAGAGATAACGTGAAATTGACCGAATTGCCACCTTTAGAAAGATCCTCCGCGTAGTAGAGAAGAAGAAGAAGAAGAAGAAGACGGAACTTTTTACTCTCGCGCACGGGTTTACGTGTCGGCGGCCGAGCGTTTTAATCAGAGATATTATTTAATAACAACACTTCCAATCCTCACTCCATCTCCACCATCTCCCACTCGATCGCGTTGTTATTCTTAGTATTCTTCTCCTTACTCTCCGCGGCGGAAACGACCACCTTCGCTGGAACTGACCCGTCCCCGTACGCTTCCTCTTCCACCGGCGGCACCATATCTCGACTGTCCATCACTTGCACCAAGACCAAATACCCGACCGCTATGAGGACCGAAATCACCCCGGTCACGATCGCGGTCACTTGTCCTTTCACCAAAGGTTCCGCCGTGATTGGATTGATCGGTGCGTCGATCGGTTGTCCGATGTTTGACGCGTTCATGTCTTGTTTCATCACATCGTCGTCGTCGTCACGCTTCGCTTTCGTCTTTGTTTTCTCCGCTGCTCGTTGTTTTACACGTTTCTCTCGTCCTCGTCCTTTTCGCATCGTCGTCGTCGTCGTCGTCGTCAAAACGCGTCGCGACGATCTCGACGACGACGACGACGAGTGCGACGACGATCGTCTTAGTCTCATCAGGGTCGCGCACGCGCTCAAGCTCGTCGTCATCGTTACAGTCATCTCGTCGCTCTTTCTGTCGTCTTTTCCCCAAATGTGCTCCAATTCTCCTCAGAATTTATCGAGAGTACGCGCACTTAAAAAGAGTCTCGCTTCGCGTCATGTCGGACAGAAAAGGCGTGGGAAACTGGCCCGACAGAGGAGATCCTTTTCATCGCGGAGGAGGATTCGGAGGAAAACCACGGGTGCGCGTTTCTTTTTGCTTTTCTTCACATCGTCATCATCATCTCGTCAAAAGACTCGCATCCTCGTCTCTAGGGAAAAGGAGATCAATTTCCTCTCTTTCTCTCTCGCGCTTTTCCCGTCGTTCCCGCGAGGAGTGTTCCCTCGCGCGTGGATTTTCTTCGTTCGCGCTCTTTCGCTTTCGCTTTATTCCGCGTAAATTCTCGATCGTGACGACGCGTTGTTGTCGTTGTTCGCGGCTCACCTTTACACACGAAATGTACGCAAAACAGGACGAGGCTGCCCCTGTGGGAGGACAACAACAACAACACCCGCCGAGAGGCCCGCCGCCTGGGATGGGCAACGCGAGAGGTCCACCACCACCACAGTTTCAACGAAGCAACAGAGGAGGAGGAGGAGGAGGAGGGTATTACGGAGGAAACAGGTCACCGCCGCGA
>Ga0181557_1001232_pt1 | contig 29998 bp, 47 predicted proteins | sample 011ome_23_FD_148632 | JGI IMG/M metagenome (GOLD analysis project Ga0181557, IMG submission 148632) | Coastal salt marsh microbial communities from the Groves Creek Marsh, Skidaway Island, Georgia - 011506CT metaG (spades assembly) | ecosystem: Environmental > Aquatic > Marine > Intertidal zone...
TATCAATAACACCCCATCTAGCGTTTGCAGATGAGTCACGATTTTTTACAATAACTAAATCTGGCGAAAAACCTATCCCGCTGATACTTTGATTTGCCTCTGTGGCAAGATATGTTGTGGCATTGAACCCCTCGCTGACCACATCATCTTGGAAGGTCAGGTGGAAACCGTTTGTACCGTATGAACCAGAGTAGTCTTTCTTTTTCCAGTAGCCGTTGGTGAACTGACCAAAGCTGCTTGCGTCTAGGGCTTGACCGTCAATGAAATAGACATCGGATAGGTAGCCGTCAAGATAATTAGTCGTGGCATAAGCATAACGCCCTATGTTATGTGCTATATTTCTGTTTACACCTAAATCACCATTTAAGCCAATGATTGTGCCAGTAAGACCTGTTATGGTTTGTTGCACACCATTAATATAAAACTTTACCCTATTGGTGGCAGAAGCTTCGGTGGTATCAACCGCACACACAATATGATACCAAGCTGATGGGTCACGAAAAACTGCTGATGTAATTGGAATTTCAGATGATGTGATGCCAGCATTTGAAACGTATAAGCGTAACTGGTCGCTAGTAAGCTGAAGTAGAGCCAAAGGGCCACTTGCGCCACCATCAAATAAGGTTTGTGTGCCACCCAAGTTCCCCCGCTTGACCCACGCACTCCAAGTCCACGTCTTGCGGTTGCCAGCAGCAGCGGGTGTCCAGCTTAAATATTGGCTTTCGTCATCGTTGAATTTGAGGGATTGCTGGGTTTCCCCGCCCTGACCTGATGATCCTGCTAAGATCTGAGTATTAAACATTAGCTGTAATCCGCAGTAAACACACAGTGGATAGATGTTGCCGTGCGGACGATGTAATCAATACGATCCACAGCATTGGCAGTGGTTGAGATGGTGGGCGCGGTGCCGCCAGCAAAGTCGTAATATGTACCAAAAGACAGGGTGCGTGAACCTGTTCCGTCCTGCACCAAGAAGATAGAACCTGTCTGGCCTACCACAATGTTTGTCGGGTTCGCTAATGTGCGGTTGCCGCCTAGCGTTACAGTGAAATTTTGATTCGCGCCAAAGTCCGGGGTGATTGTCGCGGCATCAGTAAGCGTGGCAATCTCGACTGCATAGCGCCCCTCAAGTTGATCTGCGCTGGTTGTTTCGCCCAGCCCGACCACATTCGAGCCGGATACAATTGATTTTACAAGTCTTGCCATATCAGCCTCTAGTTCGTCAGTGAGAAGTCACTGCTCGTTGCATCAAACCGTGTGAACGGAACCTTCTGATCTGCGTTCAACGGCATGTTCTTTACTGTGCTATCGAACCGCGTAAACGGTACTCTCGCTGCCGTAAAGTAGTTACTTAGCCCAGCTACACTGAATACATCATACACCATAACTTCTACAACGTCACTGGCTACGAGCGCCGTCAAACCGCCGATGGTGTTGGTGGTTGTAGTGTTGTAGTCGCTACCCGCAACCAGTGTAACACCGTTCAGCATCACATCTATATACTCGCCGTCAGCATAGATAAGTGTGTTGCTGTTGTCGTCCGCGCCCGAAATGGATGTCTCACCACCTGTCGCAGTAAACACATAGCGCTGCCTAATGGCTTGGGTCGGGGTTTTGCCTATGTATGCCATTACTCTGCCTCAATCCAACTGGTTGTTTCTTCGTCCCACTGATAATGCCCGCCACCTGAAGGATATGCAACAGGCGCTTCCCAACGGCAAGTAGTTTCATTTAGCGTCCAGCTTGCAAACGGCTGTGGTGGGATAAAGGCATCACGAACACGGTCGTAGGTAAAGCCGATACCAGCATAGTTCTTACGCAATGGACGACCTTCTGGGTGCTGCCCACCATAAGTGTTGTAACTGGTCTGCACCCAACGTCCGGGTGAGTTATCTACAAATGTGTCAAAAAACTCAGGCTCGGCAACAATAACTTTGGTCACGATGCCATCTTGTACTTTTGCAAAATGTGCCATTTGTTTTCCTTTAAGCTATATAAGTCCCAGAGGACGTAAATGTGTGATAGGTATACCCCCCAGATGAAACAACTGTGCCGCCAGTTCCGCGCTGGGAACCAGAGTAACGAATAATGACAATGCCAGAACCACCTTGCCCTACGCCGCTTATTCCGCCTCCGCCTCCGCCACCGGTATTGGCAGTTCCAGATACTCCTGTACTGGTACCATCAGCCGCTCCACCGCCACCCGCGCCACCCGCGCCGGAACTGCCATTATACCTAGCACCGCCACCGCCACCTGCATAATATCCCGAATCACCTGTTGATGTTGCTGTAGCCCACGCAGAATAAGTGTTTAAGCCAGCGCCACCAACACCTCCAGCGGATGTTGTCCCAGTTCCACCTACTGCCCCTGCACCGCCGCCGCCGCCGCTAGAATCGTTATTAGTTGTACCTGATGAACCTTCACCTCCATTATTGCCTTGACCAGAGGTTCCAGAACCCGCACCGCTTGTGTTTGGATAGCCAGCACCGCCACCGGAGCCACCATCTTTACCGAATGTCTGAGCGGCAGCAGAGCCAGCATATGTCCCTCCACCGCCGCCGCCTGTAGAAGTGATGGTGGAAAACACAGAATCAGAGCCAGAGTTTCCTCTGAGGTCGCCATCTTTAGATGCCGCTCCTGCTCCAACAGTTACTTCGTAAGAGGCTCCTGAAAGTAACCCAAAACCTGTTGCGCTTCGTAATCCACCAGCACCACCGCCTCCGTAACCACCAGCACCGCCACCAGCAATAACTAAATATTCTATGTCATATTCAACCGCCGAGGTAACTATTTCCCAAGCACCGTTTATATAGGCTTCGATTCTGTTGTTCTCATCAGTGTTTTGCCTCATCATCCCCTCGACAGGCGAAGACGGACGCTGGGCTGTTGTACCAGATGGCAGCGTAATAGCATCAGTATCACTGCCTGTGCCTAAAGAATCTGTGTTGATCTTACTGATCGCCATCTAAATTTTACTCCGGCTTTGTAGGCCACACTACATCGTCAAGCGAGGTGTAGCTGTCAGTGATGTCACGCAGTGCCTGACGGTATGCTGTACGCTCGGCGCTCATTGTAAGGTCAGACGATGCCCACCAGTCGGTAGCCGCAATCAAGCGGTCACGCTCGGCGCGCAACAGCTTCAAAGGCTCTGCTGCATTAAGCTCGGTTAGCTTTGCGTTGACGGTTGCCCAGTCAGTACCCCAGTCAGCTTGGTTGCTGCTTTCGATAGCCGAGCCGTTTGCGTCAGCGCCCGTAACCTTACGGAACATCTCGTTGAACTCTGCTTCATTTGTTGGCTCACCGCGCAACACCCATTCGGTGATGCCTAGTTCGGTCAGAGCCTCTGCTATTGATGCCATTTTGTTTACTCCTGTGCGGCTAAAATTAGGGTCATTGTGCAATCTCCATAACGGTAATTGTGCTGGCGTATCTATTATAAGCAGGGTCGTCACTATCAGTTTGACTACGGTTAATAAAGACTGAGGAAGCAGTACCATTGCCTTCTCGGACTTGCAGTTTGTAAGTAACAGAACTTGTAGTAGCTGGCGCATCAAAGAAATTAACGCTTACAGAGTCTAGGCTAGAACCTTCTGTCTTATACATTTCAAAACTTGCCTGTCCTCTTGAGCCTGCAACATCACCTACAAAGATAGGTGTACTATCCCTAACAAGTCTGCCTTGCAATCTACATTGATTTATTGTACCTGCACCTATAGCAGAAACAGTGACAAAAATTTTAGATGTGGCAGATGACGGAGTAATATTTACACTTAATCCGGTAACATCTACAAACGAATCACTGCTTGTTGAAAGCGTGTCTGTCTTTGTGGCGCTAACAACCTGAACCACATGACCCGGAATGTTTACATTACCGTTTGCGTCAATCGTCAGTGCAGTGTTGCTGTTCGTTGGGTCTTGGATTTCGGAGACTTTCAATATGCTCGTCATTGTGCAATCTCCATTAGGGTTATGGTACTTGCCCCTGCTGGGTCATAAGTTCCATCTACTCTCTGTGTGCGGTTAACACCGATGTAGACACTCTGTAGGCTTGTAAACTGAATTTTGTATGTCACAGAAGATGTTGAGGCCGGAGAATCTAAGTAATTTGCAGGGACTCTTGTGGTAACCCAAGTCTTACCAGATACAGTGTTATCACTTCCAGCAAACGCAGCCGCACCATAACCCCCCGCGCTATAATAAATTGTAGAAGCATCACGCTGAAGCCTTAACATACACCCTGAGTATGTTGGCTCATGAGAATACATAACATCTACTAGCACCAGTATCTTGTTAGACGAAGACGAGGGGGTAATGGATGCAGACAAACCAACATCTGCCCAAGATGAACTAGTGGAGGAAGAATAAGTTGTCATCACCGACTGAACAACCTGAACCACACTACCCGCTGCTGGCACAAGGTCAGAAATCTGCACACCGTTGCCGCTCGTCTTCTCGGTGATTGTATCAACGTAGAGGGTACTCATCCGGCAATCTCCCTAACGGTAATCCAACTATTACCACGCTTCACTGCGCTGAAGTGTGGTCTATTAACACTCAAGGCATAACCGGAGACGACTGTCGCTAGAACAACTTGAAAGGTAATCGGCGAAGTTGTGCTTGGTGCGTAAAGGACTTCTTCAGCCCATTGCATCATTTCATACGGAGCATTTCCAGAATCTGCGCCAAATTGAAATATCCACCGATTACCACCATCCCCTGCAATATTAGTTCCGTTTGCTTGAACGCCAAAATAACCACCTGACGAGTACCACCAGCTAGCACCGACGGAAACATTTGCTGTTACCAAGAATTTACTGGAGGTGCTTGCTGGAGTAAGTGTTACGCTTAAATCTGGAACGCTTGTAAAACTGGTAGATGTTGTTGTAAATGTTATGTCTGTTTTTCTGGACTGAGCAACCTGAAGCACACTACCCGCTGGCAAGTTCGCACCATTCGGAAACGATGCCTTGCCTGTGCTTGCGTCAAGCGCAATGCCGCTAGTGCCCGCCGCATTGTTTATCTGGTCTACATTTAATATCGAAGCCATCTATGCCTCACAGTATTGTTAAGTTGCCATTGACGGTCAGCGTAACGCTAGTGTCAATAGTAAGTGGGCCAGCAGCCGTGGCGTTGTCAGCAGTCGCAATAGTTACATTGCTTGTTAGTGTCTGAGCGTTAACACGGAATATATCACCCTTACCGTTTGTTGTATCACCTGTATCGCCGTTGTTGCCCTGAAAATAACCAGCACCAAGCGTAACACCAGAGGCAAGCATTGACCGTGTAAGCGTCCCCGCGCCCGGAACCACGGTCTGCTGGGCTTTGCCTTGAAACACCACATAGAAGTCGTCTGTGGCTACAATGCTGCCGGTCATAGTCAGGCTGGTGCCTGAGATGGTGTAGGCTGTTACAGGCTCTTGGCGCACGTTATTAACAAACACCTCGATGTCCTGCGGGCTACCTACAGGATAGTCGAGCGTGAAGTTGGTGCCACTGCCACCAGTTAAGTCCTGCTTATTGATGGTGGAGAATGCTGTCGCAAGTGGATTACCCATATATGGCATTGCGTTCTCCTTATGTTATGTCTAGGTGACTCATCACCACATCAGCAGATGAGGCCGTGTCTGAGGTAACTTTCAGAACGTCACCGGGTTCCATAACCACCTTCTGATCACCGCCAACCACAACAATAGACGAGCCAACCGGAATCGGTGCAGCCTTGATAAGATACACACTGTCTTCTGCGCCGCTTGTACGTCCAGAGGCATCCAGAACTACATCAATTAAAATCTGCGAGGTTACGATATTCGATATACTCAAACCAATGATTGTGGTTTCTGTACTAGCCGGACAGGTGTATATGCTTGCCGGACTCGTTCCTACCGCAGTATCTGTTTCTGATAAAAATGAGTTTGCCATCTTCCTATCCTAACGCAATCGCAAAGGCCAAAGCCTGCGGGTCTTGTTCAACAAGGTTCACTGCGTTGCCACTAGCATCATTGTAAACCATTTTCTCTGACGGCATTGTACAAAAAACTGTACGAGTGCCTGCTGCCCAGTTGATCTTCTCATCGCCAATTGTCAGCGCCGTGTCGTCCGCCAGCGTCACTGCCGTGCTAAGATCTATGTCCGTCTGACTGTTTACTACGGCGATTGTCACCACACCATCTATGCCAGTGCCACGCACACGCTGGCCTACTGTGAGGGTTCCGCCCTGAACATTGTCCACAATCACGTTTACGTTATTAGACACCGCACCATTAACATCAGCGGTCAATTTAGTGCTGCTGCTTTCCAGAACGGTGTCCCGCGAAAGAGTCGTGCCAGACAGAGTGTATGTACCAATTCCAACCTCAAAGTCCGTGCCATCGGCGCAGGCATAATAAGTATTATTGCCGTCACCGATTTCAGAAAACGCATCAAACCCACTCAAGGCACCGGCAAGAGTTAACGTGCCAGTGCCTGTTGTGGTTGTTGTTTCCTTAACACGATCCTTGATTACAAAGGCCATTACTTCAACTCGATGCTCAAGTTACCACTGTTGATGCGGAAGATGTCTCCCGTTGCGATTGTCTTACTTACATCAAGTTGACCAACGAACAGTTTATTTGTACCGTCGAAGGTGAGTACATCATTGTCGGCTAACGTAACTGCGGTATCCAGATCAATGTTGGTCTGAGATGTAACCGTCTGTACACGAACCACACCGCTCGGTGAGCCTGTAATACCTGTGCCAGTTACAATGTCACCCACTGCAATTGTGCCTACGTTACCATCTACAACAACTGTTTTTGATGCTGTGGTCGCGCCGTTAACAGCCGCTGTTGCAATGTTGCCATCAGCCACGAAGGCGTGAGTAACAGTATATGTCGCCGCTGTACCTGCTGCTGCCGGAAACTCAATGTTGTCGTCATTGATCACCTGCTGCTGGTCACAAAGCACAGACTCTGCATCGAATGTCACCGCGACATCATCAGAGATAGTAACCGCTGTATCTAGAACAACCGTAGCTGTGCCTTGGCTTGTGCCGCTTTGAGCAGTGATAGAAGCGATATGTACAGGGCCGGAAATGCCTGTGCCACGGATACGAGCGCCAACTACCAATGTACCAAACACGTTGTCCAGAACTACTGTGGTAGAAGCTGAAACCGCGCCGTTGACATCAGCAGTAACGTGATTAACTGCGGTTGTGCTTGATGTTCCGCGTGTGCAACCTGTTAGCGTGTTTGTGCCATCAAAGTTTAACTGGGTGTCATCAGCCAGTGTAACTGAGGTATCCAGAACAATTGCATTCTGCGAAGTTACGGTCAAAACCTTAACTGTGCCTGAAATACCTGTACCGGTTACAATCATGCCAACGGTAATTGTTCCGTTATTACCGTCCAGTGCCACGTTTGGTGAGGCCGTCACTGCGCCATTAACGTCAGCGTTGGCTGTACCGTCTTTACCGGTGTACGTAATAATCTCTTCATCAATGACAATTGTGCCTGATGTCGGGAATGCTTCAGTATCAGTGACTTGAATCTCGGTATCTGTTGTTCCGATACCACGAGCCAGTGTGCTGGTTGATTGTTTCCAGTCTGCTGCTACAACGCGCTGGCGAGTGTAGTTCGCATCATCAGTATCAACCTGAACTTCTGTCACGGTTCCGGTTTCCACATCAGTGACTGCTGTTGCTAGGCCGACATAAAGGTTGTTGCCGGGTGAAGCAAAGGAGAGTGAATCACCCTTGAACAGATAGTCAAGGATCCGTCTCTCCAGATAGGTGGTTGCTGCATTTGATGTTGCCATCGTCTTTTACTCCTGTTTATGTGCGTGGCCTATCAGGTAGACCTCTCCTGTAGGCATCGCTGTTCTCTCTAGCTTCAGCCAAATCCTTTAAACGTTGTATTTCTTGCGCGAACCGCTGCTCATACAACTGCAACATGTCCTGCTCGCCCTTCATATAAGTATACGCTTCAACGAGCGAACCGTAAAGAAGGGCATTTGGGGCGTTTTCACTGAGCCACGTTGTGCCGGATGCCGCTCCTGCGGTTATGCTGGCTGGACGATAGTAATAATGTAGTTCTACGTCATAGGCTAGGTTTGGGGTTGGGCCAACAATGAAGTTATCCACATCAAAAACACTATAGTATCTAGGCGTAGTGTTACCACCGGCATCTACCGCGTACTGCTGTACAAAATTTACGTCTTTTATTTCAAGGAAATTTTTATAATTTGCGGTAATAATTTGAAATGAAAAGGGGGCTAGATAGTCTGCGGGAACGCTAAGATAGGGGTCCCCGACAGTAAGCTGCGAAGTAGCGTTTTTGCGAAATAGCTCAAGATCAACAAGCGTAAAGATACGGTCTTCTGCACCTCGAATAAACACCGGCAGGTTTGTTACAAAGGATGTCTCAGAGTTTTCTGTAAAATCCTGTATTGCTGTTTCTAGCTGTGCGTATGTAAAGCTCATTTAACTCACCAAAGTTACCGGCCCAGCGGTCGCATTTTGACCGCCGCCTCGTGTGTTACCGGCTGCCGCTGTTCCCGTGGCGACCGTGAATGTGTATCTGTCTGCGGTGGCAACGGTGATAGAATACCCCGAAGCATTTTCCAAAACCGACTTATTAAACCCGTCAAAACCCTGTACCTCCCTAAAACGCACAATATCTGCTGTAGACCGCCCATGTGATGGCTCATACACCGTAATCGTTTGTGTTCCCGCAACTCCGCTAGTAAAGGGGTTATACGACAAAAGTCTAGCCGTTTGCGGTTCTACCCTATCTGGTCGAGCATCTTTTAACGCCTGCGGGTCTACAGTACGCGGGCGCGGCTCTAGCTGCTTATGCTTGGGCTCATATTCGTCGCGACCTACTAAAAGGCCATTCCACTCCCTACGCATATCCCGGTAACGATAACGTAGCCCGGAACGGTCTGAAATAGCAAAAGCGTTTTTTCCTACCGCAAACTTGCCCATTACCCCGCCCTAAAATACTCATACTGAGGTACTACGTTAAAGGAGGCTCTGTCCCGATCTTCAGACATTGCCCGCTCAAACTCTTCCTCATATACTGCCTTTAACAACTGAACCCGGTTGGGGGCGCGTTTAATCGAAATGTAATACGCTAACCCCGCAGCCAAACAAGGGTAAAACCTAAACGGTACTTCCATCGTGTTTACGGAATTAGCGGCGTCATCCATCCGGGTCAGTGCGTCATAGTAAACAACGTCAGTGCTGTTGTCCGGTATCGGCCACAATTTTAGTTCCGGGCTTATCTGACGATCTAGAAAAAACTGAGACGGTCTGCCTTCCGTTGTTTTTGTAGGAATGTTTAGATAGTCGGCGCGACTAATTCTTTCCAAAGTGTAGTCAGTGCCGCTACGGCGTATCACTACGGACAAAATGTCAATTACATCGTCAGTGAGCGTATAGTTTCCTGTGCTCGAAACCAGCGCTTGACTGCGCTGCGTAATAGTCCACTGGTTTAACCCCCTGTTTGCCCACTCTGCAAGCATGAGGTTGAGCGAACGCCGCGCAGATTTGAGGTCGTATCCAGTACGAACCTCTAACCCACAACGCTCAAACGCCTCCTCAATGTAGTCGGCGACATCTAGCTCAAAAATTCTGGTTCCGGAAACGGCCATCTTATGTCTTCTTTACCATCCCGCCGCCGCGCATCTTTTTAACCATACCGCCGCCGCGCATCTTTTTAACCATACCCCCACCGCGCATTTTCTTTACGGTGCCTGTTTTTTTAACCATCTTACGAGGTTTCATCGCCATATTTTAATCTCCTATATAACTTGGCTCGTTTATTAAATATAGCCTCTGCATCATACTCTGCTAGATAATTGTCATAATAACCTTTTTCCGCTAGTTTGTCTGCGGATTCTTGCAACTTGGACAACCGCTGCACAAAAACAAGCGCGTACTCCTCGTCAACCATTTGCATAAAAGACTGGTCATCAATAAAATCGTTTGCTTCATCGTAAGGGTGAAAACCCATCACCCAAACATCTTTATCTATAAAAATACCCGCAGAAATAGCGTCGTTTAAGCTATCTAAGTAATTGTGAAAAGCGTCTGGGTTTTTTTCAAAGTTCATGTCTACAATTACGCATAAATCAAAAACATCCTCCCATTGGGATATAGTGCTGTAAAGACACTGATAACTGTCTTCGTATTTAAACAAGATAGCTACCTTGTTTTCCTGCCACGCTTTTTGCGCGTAAGGACAAGCCGGGAGATTGTTGTAAAACGGGTTTGGCTTCTGAAGCGTGTGCTCAGACCAAGCGATAATTTCTTCACAGATCTCTTTTTCTTTGTCTATGTAAAAAGCTAGAGAACTCATGCTTGCGACACCGATCCTTTTGTGCGTTTACGCCGGTTAGACATCACTACTCCGCAGCCGCGGGCTACAGCAGTGCCCGGTACACGCTTTCCGTTAAATGGGCGTTTAGGGGTCGTTACTGCACCTCCAAAGGCCATTTTCCTTACTTTGGCAGCCTTAGTGTTTGCCACAACCTGCTTTCCTTTAGCTCCTTCACGCTTCTTTTTACGCGCTGTCGAAGCGCGCTCAGACTTGCTAAGACTTTGAGCTTTACGTCTAGGCAAACAACGGTCAGGGTTACGCTTATCTTTTGACGTACCACATGCGCCCGAAATTTTGCCCGAGCTATCAATTCTGACCCAATCCTCATCTAACCACTCCTGTAATTTACCCATTACTTACCCTTTCGCTTACCGCCTTTTGATTTTTTGGCGTAATTAGGGTCTTTGCAATATTTTGATGCCGCAAGATTTGCATAAGCGCTTGGATAGGTGTCAAACGTGCGCTTTGCCCACGCTTTCCCTTCCGGGCAAATTTTGCTGCCTTTTGATTTTGAAGGCGCGTTTTTTGACTTTCGTGAATAAGCCATTAGAATATTTTTTGAACTATCGCCGCGCCAATAATTAAAATAGCTATTCCCCAAAGCCGCATGTCTAAGGTTTCTAGCTGTTTTTCTATTTTAGCGTATCGACGGTTACACTCATCTTCGTGCTTTTCTAAAAGCTTTAATACTTCTTCTACTTTCATTTTACCACGCCTTACAGGACCAATATCTTGCGCTAAATTTGTCTTTGGCAGTATCGCATGAATGTCTTGATCTAAAATTGCGTCTACGTGCTGGTTGATCCTTTTTAATTGACATATTGGGATCTCCAAACCTAACCAGCTTAATCTCGCTGCCTTTTTTAGCCAAGACGGCGCTTTTCTTTGATTTTCCCGGAGTGCGCTTTGGCTTGTTATATCCAGCAAAGGTCTCTCCTCTATATTTGATTTTTCCAGAGGGGGTTCTAGTTACGTTTTTTACTGTCGCCATAGTTCCTCACTTAAAGAAAAACGTCATGCTTGTAACATTAGTAAACGTGACATGAATGTCGGTGTTAAACCTTACGCCTTCCTCTCCAATCTGAAGGTCACCGGTAGAGTTTGCATGAAAGTCTAAAGAAAAAACGACAGCGCCGGTAGCACCGCCGTCTCTTAGTACAACCCCACCGGTAGACCCCGCAGTATGGTAATGGATACAAACTAACCGGCGAGGGCCACTTGCCACAGTTCCTGTGGCGGTAACATAACTTGCTTTAATGTCAGACCCAGCCATAAAATTGTTCCTTAATTATAAAACACCGTAGCCGCGGTAATATTCGTAAAAGCTGACACATAAATGTCATCTACACGAATACCGTTTGACGGGATGTTTACTGAGTGCGTATCAGACGCATTAAAATCCAAGTCCAAAACGGTGGACCCGCCGTTACCATCAGTGATGGTAAGGCGAGGAGTACCGGTGGCTGTTTTTAACTGTATCTGACGAATACGCGCAGGACCAACAGCGAGTGACCCCGTTGCGGTAATGCGCTTTGATTTTACATCAGAGTCGGCCATCTAAGCCCCCTTACGCGCCAGCAGTTGCGCCTGTGTCCACACGAATCCAGTTTGAGCCGTCAGAAAACACAAGGTTGCCTGTACCATTACCAGCGGTTTCCGAAGCTTTTAAAGCGTCTGAAACATAATAAATGTAGCCTTCGTTAGCGGCGGCGGCGGTGGGAAGATTTGCGAATGCAATTGGGTTAGCCCAAAAAGCGGTATCAACTTTTACTGGGCCTGAAAAGGTAGTACGAGCCATTTCTATCTCCTGTCGTGGCTAGTGTCAGCCTCACAATAAGGCTGTCAGGGATTAAGACACTATACAACAAAAAAAGGCGGCTGAATAGCCGCCCTTTTCCGAAAGTTTTTTGCTTATGCGCCCGGTGAACCGAACACGGCCCGCCAGTCAGAAACACCGAAGCTGTAACGCTCACGTGCCTTAAACCGCATGTTGCCTGTGTCGAAATCGCCTTCCATCGCAGTCTTGATGGCCGCACGGTTGAAGTATTTGAAACCGTTTGGTGCATCAGTCTTAATGAAGAAAGCATCGGTATCAGTCAGGAAGTGGTTAACCACTGCCCCTTCTGGGATCATACCCATGTTCTTCATTGCGTTTGCATCGTTGTCCGCAGTGGCTGGACGAAGGTTTGAGTTGAGCACCCGCTCTGCAATGAATTGCAGTTCTTTCGGGATGATCAGCTTTGTGCCACGAACAGCAATTTTCAGACCACGCTCATCAGTCAAGCCAGCAATGTCGATTAGCATTTGCTCAAGAGAAGTCTCGTTGAGGTCTGCTGCAACAGCAAGCTGGTTGCGCTGGTTGCCTGAGAGTGAAGGGTGAGCAGAAGAGCAAAGTGCCGCACCATCGCCAACAGGGTTAGCTGTGTTGAACGCGTTGTTCAAGATCGACGCAGCTTTGATCTGTTTTGTCTGAGCCATTGAACGGGCCAGAGCTTTGGTGTAACGAGATGCCAGACGGTCGTACAAGTTGTCCTCGATGGCTTCCTCAGTAATTGAGAAGGCCAGAGCGATTGTTTCATGTGTGTACCGTGCTGTGTAGGTCTCTTGAGCAGCGTCAAAGTTGATGGCAGTGCCTTCACCTTTAACTGGTGCTGTTGAGAATCCACCGAGCATCACTTCTTCTTCAAATGCACGATCTGATGACTCTTCGTCGAAGATTTCAGAATGCTCATTTTCGTAGCGGTCGTACTCAAGGCCGAACAAGGCATTCAGGCCGGGCTCAAGCTCTTTCGCTAGTTGTGCGCGAGAAATAGCCATTTTCTATCCCCTCCTTAAACGCCCGTTGAAGTCGCAGTAGTCTGCGAGTCAAAACGGCTTGTGTTTGCGTTGTAATGTGCATTCAACCGAACGATCATTGGAATGCCCGCAGCAGTAAAGTCGCTGTTGGCTTCGTCATCCATGATTCCTACAATCCGCAACGGCAAAGTCGCTGTTACGGCAATTGAAGACACGCTAAGTGCACCGTTTGCGCTACCAGTGTCGGTAGAGCCGGTGCGGGCTGATGTGCCCAAAGATGCGTTAGCAAAAACGGCTGCCTGTGCGGTTGCACGGTCAGTCAATGATGCGTCAGAAGCAACTTTGAACAGTTGGTTTGGATTGTCAGCTACAAACGCCTTTACAGGGTAGTTTGTGTCAACGCTGACTGAACCAGAACCCGGCCAGTAGTTGAGCCATACAGGCTTCTTCTGGACTGAGTCGTGGTACTGAATTCCCATCAGGACACCCAATGCTGCTGTTGTGCCACCGCTTGTCGCGCCAGCATAATCAATCACGCCTGCTGCTGTCGGTGTGACAATAGCATACTGATAAATCGCATTAGCGTTGGACGCCGCGATCTCATACTCGGTTACACCGGTAGAGTTTACGCCACTTCCAACTAGCCCGATAGGACGTAGGCCGTAGGCAGTTTCTTGGTTTGCCATTTGATCTTACTCCTAATCAGGGCGACCCTTATCTCTGTGGGCCGCCAAAGGTTACACGAGATTGACGATCAGGTTTATTGATCGTCATACTAGAATGAGCGTTCTCCCTCATCATGTCTGAGTCAACAGCCTGCATCTGGTCGGCACTCCGCTGTGCAAAGTATTCCGTCCTTTCCGCTACTGTTTCCAAAGGAATGCGAGCTAGAACAAGTCCGCCTACTCCGAACACACCTTCGTATTTTCCTGATTCAACTACCGGGGCCTCAAAGTCCGGATACTCGTCCCTACGGACCAGTTCCCAGCCTTCGCGCATCTTAGCGCTGACATTTTTAGTATCGTTGAAACCGCGGGTTTCCGCTCTAATCCAACGATGCTTATATCCATCCGGTGCAGGTGGTGCATCTAACATAGACGGGGGAGCCCACGGCTTACGCCTTGCCGTCTTCTCCCGGGTTTGTGTTGCGCGAGAAGTACGGGTAATGCCCTTCTCTAGGGATCCAATTTGATCTTCAGACATTTCTTACTCCTTCACGTATTTCGCGTATTCTTCAAGCGGCACACCCAATTTCTTCGCTATTGCGACTTGGCTAGGGGTGAGTCTAACCTTTTTCCCACTACTGCGCCCAGATGTACTGCGGGATACAGAAGCGACCGTCTGAGCGGGCCGTCTACTTCCACCGTTTCCAAGCTTATGGGGAAACTCTGTCGCCATACGCCTGTCAAGTTCATTATAGTACTCATCGGACTGCGGGTCAAACCCTTCATTTTCGACAAGTTTTTTGTGTACGCCAAAAGCGGCATACGTCATAGCTTCATCAGCGCCGAACCACGCGTTTCTCGCTGCCCACTGTTCCGCCTTCGGGTCCGGGCGGCGAGGTTGCTGCTGCGGCATAGGAGTCTGAACCTTCGACTCCTGTTGCGCTCTAACCTGTTGGGCATAGCGCGCTTGCTGCGCTTTAGCTTGTTCCGCGCGATCATTTTCAATCGCGAGTCGCGTGATTTTGCGCTGCGCCTCAACAACACCGGCGGTGTCCCCCATTTCAATAGCGCGGGCAAGCTTTTCTTCTGCCGTCGCCATCTCGGTCTCAACACGAGAACTGTACTCATTGACATAACTAGTGTCCAGAGTATCCATCCGCTTTTTTAGTTCAGCGGCTTCTGCCTGCACGTTTTGAGCGTACCTAACAGCCTCTTCGCGCTGGCGTTCAGCTTCCCGCATTTTCTTGGTAAGACGATCAATGCGTTTTTGGGTGGCGTTTTCCGCTTTTTCAAAATTGTCGTCAGCGTCAGCGGCAAGCGGAACCTCTTCCTCTTCGCCGCCAGAAAACTCTACTTCGGTATCTTGATCAGACTCCAGTTCTAATTCAATCTGGTCGTCGTCTTTAAGTTGCTCTTTTGCCATTGTTCACTCCTAGAAATGCAAAATATCTTCAGGTTCTTGGATTTTAGCTAGGATTTCGTCGTCGTTAAGAATACGAACCTCCCCGCCGTCTATTTTGAAACGGGAACCAGCATACCGGGCAAACATTACCCAGTCTCCCTGCTCGCACCACGGTCCCACCGGAAACTTTTCCGGGTCCTTATATGCTAGCGCACCTACTTTTAGTACGTAGCCAACCTGTGTAGAAACAGTCTGTTCTTCTACAACTTTATCCGGCAGGTAAATCCCACCGTCCGTTTTACCCTTGCCCCGATACGGGAGGATAAGTAGACGCCAGCCTGTCGGATTTGGCATTCTTTCAAGAAGTGAACCCCCTATAGCAGCGGGGTCTAACACCTTATCGGTGACATCCTTGTATGCAGAGGCGAGGTTTGCAACACCTTCTCCAACCGCTTCAAGGTCAAGTTTTTTTGCTTCAGCCATTGCTTCGCTCCTGTTTTTCTAGCAGGCCCTTGAGTTCCTGTTCCACGTGATCCAGAGATTTTAAATTCCCCATGAGCTCACGATACTGCTCGATGTTCTTGACGTTGTCATAAATTAACAAGTCTTGAACTGCCTGTCTCCGCTCCCGGATAATCCGGAACACGGCCTCGGCAAAATATATTTCGTCCACTCGTATACCTCCGCATTAAATCTGATATGTTTTTATACCATGTCTAAAGCAAAGTCACGAGTTTCTTTTGTGCGTCTTAACCAGCCTTTTCCAAAAGTTTCAAACGTAGACAAGTTCCGGTAGAACTCCTCACGATATCCCGTAATAGACTCGATTAATCCCGCGGTGTCATACTCTTTAACCGCCTCTAAGGTCATCGGGCCGATAACCCCGTCCTGCGATACCATAACCGCCTTCTGCAACGCTTTTGCCGCGCGGCCCGGACCGCTGTTCACGGCCCAGTCAAAAACACAAAAATCCAGCCCCGATGGAAGCTGGTCGCCTTTAACCTTGTCCCAGTAATCTTTTTTGTAAATTAGCTGAATATGGTCTTCCGGGATGTTTTTTAGCTCGTTTACGTCTTCCAGCGGACGGCCAAGGAAATCGGCATATGTCTTGTGTGTTATGCCCTTGTTGGTTGCCCCTCCGGGGTCGCTAGGATGATCCACAAAACCACCTTCGTGGTGCAGCACCATCTCAAGGCTTTTGAAAAAGTTTGCTTCCATTACTTTGTTAGCCCTTTGGCTTTTTCAAAGCTACGCATTCCTCCGAGCCCGAGCATACCCAGTAAGACAGTCATCAAGCTGTCCATATCGAACTGAGGGTAGGCTACTGGCTCAACGCCCATGTAGGCCGTTACTACATCCATAGTAGGAAAGACTAAAAAGTGAGCAAATAAGGCCAGACTACAGCACCAGCCAACACTCGGCCTCCAGCCCGCCACAAACAAGTTCCGTGACTTGGCTTCTTCAGCATTGATAGCCAACTGCCCCTTGGCAAGTTCCTGTGCGTGACGCTCCGCCATAGTGGCAATCTCATGCGCCAACTTGTTTTTCTGGTCTTTGTCTTCAACGAATTTACCGATTAGCTCGGTAGCTGGTCCAATAAGTGCCTGAATCATGCTGTTAACTTTCCTTTTGGTAACGCCCGACATTGCCAAGATACTGGCTTGTATCCCTGCATGTGTTTATGAACTGCGCGAGACATTTCATACGCTCGTTTCTCGCACTGCTCATATGTGCTATAGGGCCCCCACTGGTCTTCTAACTGGTAACATTGTTCCATATTAAAAACAAGACACGCAAGAACAACCGCCTGATACATTATTTAGCCACGGGCTTGTGCTCGTGCCCCATCCATATACCAAAAACGCCCGTCATAACGCCCATAACCACTGAAACAAAAGCACTCTGCGCCCCCGTCGGCGCGTCTAACGCCATAAACCACTCGGCACAGCGCCAACTCATCACCGTGCTTGCTAGCATCATAAAACGAGGCAGTATCTTCCATTCTAAAAATTTATCTACCGTCATAGTACCACCGCAAACAAAAATATAAAAAACCCTATCGCGATAACAATCACCGAAGTTACAAGCACGACTTGCTTCATGGTTTCTTCAAACTCTTTTGCTTCGGCCAGCTTTTTACGGCGCTCCGCCGAAGCCGCCTCTCTAGCCGCCTGTATCCTACGAGCCCGCTCATCTACTATACTTTGCCACGTTCCGGGGCCAAAACGTAAATCAATTAGGTTACGCATTTCCTGCATCTTTTCTTGAGCCAGTTTTGCATCTATGACTTCAGACGCAATATTAGATACCCCGAACTGGTCTCCAATTCCGGGGTACGCACTCTTAGCTCTTTTCTGCTGGACCTGCTTTTCACCTTCAAAAAGCTGGTCAACGTAACCCGCTATTTCGCCAACGTCCTTGGCCGTATTAATGGCTGATTTAATCCCATCAACCGCGGATTTGACCAGTGCTATACCGGCCAGTGTTTCTGCTATCATTTCGCCCCCAAGCTAAACTAATGAGTATCTAGTCTCCCCGTTGTTTAAGCATCTCCCGTTCCATAGCAGATTGAATACGCTTGTCCGTCTGGCGCTCTTGACTTGCCATGCGCTGCTGGAACTGATCCGCCCGCATCCGCTGGCCTGCCGCTTCCATATTAAGCTTGGCCTGATCGACCTGCATGTCGTTCTGCTCTGCCTGTGCCTTGATCTGTAGCTCCTGCTCTTTAAGCTGAACCAACGGATCAGGGCCTTGGCCGGAGACTTGCGCTGACATCTGCTGAACCATCTGCATACCCTGCGCCACGAACTGCGCGGTAAGCCCCTCGATTGCAAGCATCTCTTCCTCAGTGGCCGCTTCGCCGCCCGCGGCCTGACGGCTCTGGATAAACTGTACCGCCGCCTGCTCTCTTGCGGCTACCTTAACGTGCTCCATGACGTGCTTTTGAAGCTCCATCGCCAAAGCTGGCATAGAGCCAACCATCGGAGATGCGCCAAAAATCAAGTGCGCCATAATGTGAGACTGATGCTCCTGACCCTCAAACACCTTCAGAGGCACCATGTCCATCACGTCGATGTTTTCCTGCGCCGGGTCTTTAGGTGTTGGCTCTTCCTCCACAGCCCGCTTCATAATACGGTCCGTGTCGCGTACACCAAGGGCATCGTACATGTCCCGATACACTTCGTACATGTTGTGTAACTCAGGAGCGGCACCCGCTAGCTGTAGCTTAGTCTGTGCCAAAGCAATACGCTGCGCCTGACTAAACACGTTAGGGTCGGACACCGGAATGATATCTACCCGATCGTCAAAGTCAGAAGCTTTAACGGACGCATCTTCGCCTTCAATTGTATATGGGTATTCTTCTGGTAAACTTTCACCCATCACGCGGGCCAAAAGTTTAAATTCTATCCGCATTGCGTAGTGCAACCGCTTATGCACCGCGCTCATCACGCGTGAGCCTTGCTCCAGCATCGCGATAGTCGTTCCAACCGCCGCTTGCTGGTTGCCGTCTCCCACCTTCATGTCTGTAATTGTGGCAAACCGCTGTCCCGCATCCACAACAAAACCCAAAAGCTGGAACAGTGTCTGGTCTGGGCCTTTAAATGGCAGCGGCATAAGGCTGTCACGAATAGCCCCTCCGGGAGCGTCCACATCGCGGAACTCTCCGGGCTGAAGCGGATCATCGTCGTCCCGAATACGCAATCCACGGGCTTTGAAACCCGCTGGGAGATTAGATAACGTACCTGCGTCGATCAACTGCCTCAGTGCCGCTGTGGCGGTCCGTGACAAACCGCCAATCGTATGAATAAGCCCTAAACCGTAAAAACCAAAGCCCGGAAGGAACTTATAGTGTACGAAATACTGAATTTTACGCTTTAATTCGTCATCTTCGCGGTAATTACGGCGAATAGACAGCACTTGGCCGTTGTCCTGACTCAGTGTGACAACATATGGTATCTTAATACCCGTCGGCTCGCCGTCCTCATCGAGGTCTTCGTAGCCTTCTAGGTCTAAATCTACGTGACATTCTAAAATTGTGCAGTCGTAGTCGATCTGTGAGCGGCTTGTGCCGTCAATACGGTCGATTTCACTGGTAATCTGGTCGGATTCCTCTTGGGCCGGGATCACCGGTATGTCCAAATAGAAGCCCGCAACCTGTTTTTTACGCAAATCGTTAAGAGACATCCTCAAAACTTGCGTAATGTTGGGGCAAGTCTCCAAATCAGAGGTCTCATACGGTACAACAAGGTTTTCCGCCGGTATAAACTTAGCTACCGCACGTCCCAAAGTCTCGTCATAGTATACTTTTTTGAATGTAGACCCCGCCAAAGGCAAATAAAACAGCATTTGGTCAAGTTCTGGGGTGTATTCTTCCATCACATCCGTGATGTAATAGTTCATAAACTGCTTTACGCGCTGAGACTGCCGCTGTTTGTCGTTTGTTTCGCTTCCCATGATAGAAGTACGCACGGGCCCGGACGCTGGCAACAACTCATTGAACGCCTGCGCTTGAAACTGCGTAGCCGCCTCGGCAAGCAACGGGTGCGTAACCCCAGAAGCCCCTCTGAACGGCTGCGTCCTTTCCTCGTAGTTGAACCCGAGAAGATCAAGACCGTTTGCATAAGCATCTTCCCACTCCTGTCGGCTTGCTTTGTTTGCATCAAACTCATGTAAAAGCTCGCCAGCAATTCTAGATAGCTCGCGATCAGGCATCTCTTCCGCCAAGTTGGCGTAAAAGTCATCGCTTTCACCGCGCTGGTCAGACGGATCAAAATCAATCGTAACGCCGCCGTCCTCTTCCGGGGTCATCTCAATATCCATGCCCTCCGCCATGCCTTCAAAAGCCACGACGTTGTCCATGCTGCCCGGAATCTCTAACTCGACCTCCGCAGCTAAATCCTCTGGGTCTAACTGTGAAGGGACGTTGTTGTCCATCAAACCGCCAATTGGTTTACGCGCCATCTGTGTTCTCCTTTAAGGCCCCTAACTTACCATAGGCCGATACATATTCCTAGCTATTGGTGCAAGAGCGGCTACGCCCCGTGGGCCGCGGGTCATGTTCCGCGCGGTGTCGGCCAAAGTTATTACGCCGCCTTTTGCCTTGAAAGCATCTGGAAAAACGTCTTCATACGAATAATCACCGTATTCTAGGCTTTCCCTTATCATGTCCGCTGCTCTTTCCGCGGCAGCGTCTTCCGACATACTTATGTCATTATCAGGGGCTTCAGCCCGTCTAGTTTCAACAGGATTTAATTCGGCTTTCCTAAAATCCGAAAAACGGCGTTGCACGTTACGGGCTTCAGCCTCCCCGTACACACTTTCATAGGCGGCATATGCCGCGCTTTTTAAAAAATCAGGGTCCATCTTAGCACCCATTTTTTCTTCTATTAGGTCCATAATACGAGACCCGGAAGCCCCCTCCGGGAAGCTTTCTTTTGTCTGAACCCAATGCTGAAGCTCATGTAACAAGCTCGACTGAAGCTCCGACTGAGACTGAGAGTCTCTCAGGCCAATGGTCGGCTTTCTGTACGGGCTTGACGCGCCACTCATAAATACAGCCCGGGGGGCCTTCCAAACCGGCTCCCCTTCTGGTGTTGCAAGTTTTACGACTAAAGAGTCTTTAATTTCAGGGTACTGCTCATACAACTCAGGGAAATCAAATATTTCGCCTACAGTAGGTATTTTGCCTTTGTTTAATTCTAAAAGATCACCTTCTTCGTCAAAGGTTACTTTCCTGTATTCGTCGCCAAGACCAAAAGCATAGCCCCTGCCATAGTCCACATCCAACATCTTAACCGGACCGTCTTCTTTAAACTTAGAGTTAGCTGTTGGTATTTCAAACCGAAAAGCGGCAGTGTCACTACCCAAAACATCACTGTCAAAGAAAGCTTGCGTTGCTCTAAAAACTTCGTCCGGAGACTTACCCATAGCCCGCAAAGATTTTGCAACCTGCTCTTTGTCCGCACCACTTAAAGATCTTCTACCGGCCATAATACCGAGCACTTCTCCGGTATCGCCCGCAGTACGCGCAATGCTTATCGCCGTTCCACCAGCTACCGGCGCGGCAGTTAGAAACGGATCAAACCGGTACTCTTCCTTAGTCTCTGGGTCATACGCGTAGTCCGCACCCTCCATTAAGGCTTGCGCCCCAAGCATTTGCTCTTTTGGTATAGACGCAATACCCTCGGCTACCGCTGACGCGGTTTCTCCCGGCTGATCTACAAGCTGTTTAAAAAAATCTATTCCGCCTTGAATAGCTGCGGGGACCGCGGGCCGCGGTTCGCCATACACGCCCGGTGTTGTCGAAGTATAGCGCCGACCCATATCTTCGGTGTACACGGTCCGCGGTTCTTCAATAACCGGGTACTCTACTGGGGCCAGATAACTATACGCCGCCTCTAATCCGCCAAGGACAGGGACACCCGAATATTGACGTTCTGACGGCGGAATCCCCGTGTATACTTTTTCATCAGCCAATTTTACGCCCCAAAATATCCGACATTTGGTTCATAGCCGCAGGCCCCAAGCTCTGCGGAGAGACCCCCGCCATTTTCATCAATTTATTATCCATAGCCTCCAATCGAACCATCTGCCCGTGTTGGAAGCCACGTTTCTTATCAAAATTCTGTTTATTTAGGGGGCGACGTTTAAACTGTTCCGGCGCTAGGTCCCGGTAAATGTCAAAACCCTCTATGCCGAGGTACTCCGGATCGGCCTGTAACGGACTCGTCCTATCCGCATCCTTACCAAGGCTAGCCATTATACCAAAAGCCGGATACTTACCGGACTCGTCTACCTCGATGTATTCCTGAAAGCTAGGATACGTGGGCCGCGCACGACCTTCCGCGTCATACGGCTCAAGGGCTTTGTCCATTAGAGGCGGCGCAAACTGTCCGCTATCTTCATAAACATCAAAGCGCCGCGGGTCTTCTACCTCAAACGCATACTCCGGACCAAGGTAGCCGGGCTCCGTAATGTAGTCCCCTTCTCGGTATACACGGCCCGCGCCAAGGGAAGCCGCGCCGCCGTCGTCAAAGCCCTGAACCAAATCATCCGGGAACCCTTTTACATAAGGAGCCTCCCCCTCTTTCATGTACAGTTTAGTTTCGCTTTCCGGGTAGTTTTGAATGGCGCTAGCGCGGCGTTCCTTAAACTGCTCGATCTGCTCACGCAGCTTTTCCGCCTCTTCGTAGTGGTAGCGCTTCATATCTAGGGACTGGCGCACAGGGAGGTCTTCGTCATGGACGCTCTGGGCGGCGGCCAAATGACCCAGCATCTGCTCTTCCATGTTCTGAAGAAAACTATACGAGCCCTCTTCTACTTCGGCAGGGGTCATGTAACGTAACTCATCTACACCGGGAAGGGACCCGTCGTCACGCAACTCCACCGCAGGACTGCCACCGTCTTCAAAACCAAAATACTCCATCACTGGATTGGTTTTTTCATAATCGCCGGGGCCAGAAAAGTACTGGCGAGCTCCGGGGCCAAGATTTTTATAGTACCCGCCACTGGCAGAAGCTTTCGGGGCCCCTGTCATATAATCCCAAGCGCCCTCAACATAATCTAAGGCCGCGGCCCCCAAATCTACTACACTATTTCCCATTAATAATACGCCCTAACTCTTACGTTGGTATCCTCATCGCCCCAGTCATCCGACGGTAGCTGCACAAAATTACCCTGACGATAACGCATAAGGGCCTGTGTCATGCTATCTACCAAGTCATCATACTCCCCGTTGGGAAAAGCTGCTACCTCTTCTATGAGCTCGTCAGCAAAAGAAGTGTCGGGGGCCCAAACCATTCCCGCTTCAAACAAAGGTGAGACGGAGTGAACTCTCGTTATCTTATCATTACCTTTGCTTGGCGTAAAGTTAACAACGGGTATACCGACGTTTCTTAATTCGTGCGTCAGGGGTAATCCAGAAGCTTTTGCTTCTACGATGACGGTGTCGGGGTCCCAGTACTGATACTGCTCTAGCGCCTCTCGCTTGAGTTCCGGAAAATCCCACCGCTCTTTCTTGCTGTCCAGCAATATAATCGCCGGGGGACCCCCAGCTTCTTCCGGATGGAAAACACCCCACGTGGTTATGGCAGAAAAGTCAGAAGTTTCTCTTTTACTAAACGCCGTATCATAACTTTGAATAACAAACTCAAGATTAGGCACTTTGTCTTTTTCCCAACGCTTCCACCACTGGCGAGGGATGATGGCGTTCTCTTCGCCGGTAGGGTTCTGCTGATACTGAGCGTTCCACTTGCTCGGCGGGATGGACGCTTTTACCGCGGTCAGATCATCAAGAGACCAGAACTCCGGCCAGCAAGGCTCGCCGTCATCAAAAATAGCTGGGAGCTCGACAACTTCCCATTGGTCCGCTAGGGGGTCTTTAGCCATCGCCTTCAAAAGCTGGCCGGTCATATCCTTCTCGGACCACCGGGTCTGAACTAGAACTATCGCTCCTCCCGGCTGGAGCCTCTGTCGGGGGCCCCCAGTGTACCAATCCCACGCGTCGTCAAAGCCGTTAGCTGACATCGCAGTTTGCTCAGAGTGCGGGTCATCAATAATAACCAGATCGCCACCACGCCCAGCAAGGTTGCTTCCCACACCGACGGCGTAATACATGCCTCCAGAAGCAGTATCCCAACGACCAGACGCTTTACTATCTGCCGCCAACCTAACTTTCGGAAAAACTTCTTTGTACTCATCGCTGTCAATTAGATTTTTTGTTTTACGACCAAAGTTAACCGCAAGCTCCGTGGTGTGCGTAGCTTGAATAATTTTCATTTTAGGGTTCCGCCCCATCATCCACGCGGGAAACAAGAACGACGCAAACTCCGATTTAGTATGGCGCGGTGCCATGTTGATAATAAGGCGCTTTAGCTCGCCCTTGGCTACGCGTTCAAGCTTTTCGGCAATGATTTTGTGGTGACGCCCGGCAATGAACTCGGGCCACATAGATTTTACAAAAACTAAAAAGTCTTCCTGACAAGCTTCATTCTTCTCGATTTGCGCGAGTCGCAGGCGAAGCTTTAACTCCTGATCGGAAACATCCATCGGGGGCCCCTTACGTTTACAATTTATCGACAAAATATGCACGTTTTATTGACAGTTAACAAGTCTTGCGTATTTGCCTAATAATTAGGCAATGTTTCACGTGAAACAATCCATATCGTTTTTTATATAAATATTTGAGAGAAACATGGCCCTTGCCCCCGCTAGGCAGGCCGGTGGCCGCGCTGCGCGGATCGCGGATTTTTGGCGGATTTCTGCGGTTTTTGACCCGATATGCAGGGGCCCCTTGCCATTGATCACGGTTCGCGGAACACGGCTTTTGGTTCGCGGATCACGGCCAGCCGGTCACGATCGCCCGCCCGCTGCCAACGGGATTTGTGCCGCGGATCACGGCCAGCCGGTCACGGTGCACGGTTCACGGGCTGGTAGGTTTGGGACAACGGGCGCGGGGCACGGCGCGGCTTCATTAACTCTTTTAATCGGGCAACGCTGGCCGGTGACGGGCATTAAAAAACCCCCGCTAGTAATGCACCAGCGGGGGCGGTTGTCGGCTTGTGCGGGGCTTAAACGTCGATAGTGACGGTTGCGCCTGAAAGGATATCCCTGACAATAGACTCGACGGCTTCGCGGTGATCATCCTCGTCCTGAGCGATTGGCAACCGCTCGTCGATCATTTCTTCGATTTCGATCTGGTGATCATAAATATTAAAATCGTTGTTGAAGTTTTGAAAAGCCCCCTCGACGGCTTCATCCGCTTTGCTTTCAGCCAAAGCTTCAACTTTGTCACCGATCAAGGCCATGATCGCATCGCCCAACTGGTCTAACTGTTCGGCTTTCAATTGATCGCGGCGGCGGAAGTGTTCAAGCTGGCTTTCCAATGCAAGGATTTGCTGATCGCGAGGGTCAAGGGTTTCGGCCGGTATAAAATTTTGATTTTCCATTTTACTATTTCCCGTAGTAATTGCGGCCAGCCAATCCGGCCGCTTGTGAGATAATATGCGATAACACCGGCCAGCCTGTCAAATAAAAAAGCCCCGCCGATCAAGGCGGGGCAATGGGGCAATGCGGGGCGGGTTATTCTTTCCCGATATCACCGGCGACGTGCTGGCGCAATATTGCACCGGTTGGCAGGGTTTTAACAAAAGCCCGCAACCGCTCGCCGTCGGTTTGCGCTTGTGATTGTTTAGCCGTGTTCTGCCAGTGAATATTCACGTTGCCGCCGTCGGCATAACAGCCGCCGCGCTGGCCGGTGTTAATTTTCTTTTTGCCCGAACCATGCGCCGTAAAGGTAATTATGTAATCACGATCGGGGCGGGCGCATAGCGGCAAGCCGTCGCCGCAATTGTTGCACGTTACCGCGCTGTTATATTCAGCGGGGCATCGCACCAACCGAACGTCGGCCAGCTTATCCCATTTACCATTTGCAAAAAAGTTTTCCGGAACAACCGTCACAACCGGCGCGCGCCATTGAAAAGCCGAATAGGCATCAAGTAAACCATCCGCGCTGTAATTGATAACAGTTTTGCCAGCGGCCAACTTATGAGCCCAAAAAATCGGATCAAAATGGGAATAGGTAAAAGAAACACCGCGACGGGGCACGGCCGACAAAACCGCGTCTAAATACGGTTCGTCGATTTCCGCGCAACCGCGCCCGCTTGGATTTAATGAACAGCTAGCGGGACAAGTTGCAAACTTGTCACCGGTTCCGGCGCGATATGTAACGGCGCAACCGGCGGTCTTTTTTGCGGTGCTGATAGCTGTAGTTTTTAACATGATAAACCCCTCAAGAAAATTTAAAAGTTTCCGGTTTATCGCATATATTCCCATAATGTGCAAGCCTTAACAAAAAGCCCCGCTTTTAGGGCGGGGCTTATCGGGGAAAATTGTTTTATATTATGCGGCAACTGCGACGCGCTGCCAGTCGGCACGGCGCATATTCAACAATTGCCCGCCGCGTTGCTGCCATAAGTCAACATCGTCAGCGTCGGCCTTGTGAGATACCGCCGTCACCGCATTGATTAGGGTTGCCCGTGATAGCGGCTTATCGCGCTCATATCCAGACTGGCCGATAGTATCCAAAAGCCCGTTCATTACGTCGCTAGTTTCGGCCTTGGTTAATTTCATAACCGCGCCCAGATTTGCGACGACGTCGGTTTTGTCAATCGCATCACCGTCGATCACGTCAGCGGCGGCGGCTTTCATACCGTCCAGAATAGCATCGAAACTATCGCGGCTGGAATAAACCCCGACAAGGTCACGAATTTTTAAACCAAGCGCGGCATTATCCGCGTCTTTTGCTTCATCGGAAAGCAATCCCCAGTCGTCGGCATCGCGGCCGCTGGTGATATGGCTAGACCGCGTTTTGTTTTGGGTTTGCATACCGTTTAAACAAGCCAGCGTCCAAGCGATTTGATAAACAGAAACCGAACCCGCGCCAACTTCCGAATTTTGCAAGCCAATACCATTTGCCATAACGTCACCGACACCCGCCCCGTCGCCAGTATGGGAAAGGGATTTTAACCGCAGATAAAGCCGCTTATCGGTCACGGTTGCATTGACTACCTGAAACCGCGCATCGCTTGCCATTAATTGCGGCAAGGCATCATTAAGCAGATTGACGTGATCATAAGTTTTAAACTTGTCCGAAACAAAAGCCCGCAACGTGCCAATGCCGCCGTCGGACAACGCCAACCCGTCATGCGCCCGCAACATACGAACCGTCGGTTCTTTTTGCCAGATAGCATTTAACAGGCCGTCAAATTGATCAGAATAACCCGCTTGCAAACGGCGGGCGGTTCTAACGTCAATGCCCGCATGGCTAGCAATCTGGCCGAACGCAACGTCGTTAACGTCCAGAATGCGTGTCGGTTCACCGCCGCGCTGCTCAATAACGATTTGGGGTTTGCCCTGATCATTTGTGATTTTCTGCAAATCATGCGTCGGGGCAATGTAATCTGATTTTCTCGCCGCATCGTCGCGAACTTTTTCCAGCAAACGTGTCAGGGTATTTTGGCTATTTTCGATAGTATGTGTCATTTTTCTATTTCCCGTAGAAGTTAAAAAACCAGCAACATTTCTGCTGCTGGTGTTGGTTGTCTCATAAAAGCCCATACTAGTCAAGCTTGAATTTTTAAAAATTTCTATCGGCGGCGGCGGCGTTTTGGCTGACGGTTAACCCGCTGACTTAATTTTTCGTAATCTTTACCATAGAGCAATCGGCCGATGATACTGAATATAAACATTAAGCTTTTTCCCCTTCTTTATCTTCACGACGGCGCAATTCCCAAACCATATGCTCGACATTAGACAACGCCCCACATATTTCGGGCAGATCATTCTGATAGGCCAGATCATACAAAGCCACCAGATCAATATGAATTTTTCTTTTAACATCAATCATCGTCCATTTCCTCTGGCTTGTAATAACAATAGAATTGACATTTCGGGCATTGCTCCGGCAATGGCGCAATATGCTCTTCGGTGTGCTTGCAGTTCAAGCATTCCATCAAGGTTTTAATCATCACTGTCCCCCTCAAAAGCCTTGGGGGTTCTGTCCCACTGAGGTTCGTTATCCTCCCACATTTCAGTAAAGACACGCTTGTCTTTCAGTTCATCGTATGTGGCCTTGGTCACCTCGTAGTGGAGACCCGCCCCATAGGCCATACCATCATTCCAGTACATACCTTCGCGAAGACCCATAGAGTCATGCTCATCCAGCCCATACCAGTCCTTGGCAATCACTTCCATTACCTCAGCAGGATCACCAGCGGTTGCGAACAGGATGGTTTGCTCGACCTCGAACTCACCATATTGCTCGTCTATGTTTCCGATATAATATTTCATCGTTCAAAACTCCCGTATTAGTTAACGATGCGCTATCGTATGGGATTATCTAGGACATATCAAGTCAAAAACGACATCCCAGTTAAATTTCCCCTTTTGATAGTGTATCGGCTCGACGGATTGCAGCCCGTCCATTTTCAGATCGACGGCTGCACCGGCCGGATACAAAAACAATTCGGGTTCATCCGTCGGCTTATTCTGTTTTTTGATTAATATCCATGACGGGCTATGCTGGTGACGGGAAAGCCACGCCACCTGAGACGGCTGCAAGGTTACGCCGTTGCTGGTCAAAAATTTTAATTCTACAAAATGAAACGTGCCTTGTTCGTCGCACAAAAGAACATCAGGAATACCCGCACCGATAGAATTTTCAATTCTCGTCAGAAGAAATTTCCGCGTCGATCGTTGCGTCGCTTCTTTCATTTGCTTGTAAAAGCCTGCCTCGCGTTTTACCGCGATTACCGGTGTTCTCTTTTTCTTCAGGGGTGATGTTGATGGTGACTGGGGCATAACTTTGTTTTATTTCCTCTAACGCTTTCAGAACGTCGTCTTTGCTCATACTGTCGATGCTGCCATGACGGATTTCTGATTTGTTGACGTAAATGTCGCCCTGCGCTTGACCGCGACGATACTCAGCCTGCACGGCTGCGCTATACGCGCCGTTCTGCAAAGCTATATCACGGATGGTCTGGAGGTCACGCAAATGGCGTTGGTAGGTTACCCCATACTTTTCATCTAATTCCCGCCGGTAGGATTGGATCGCCGCCACGACGTGCGGAGAAATATGCTGGTTGGTAAGCTCATAAGCCCGTGTGTGCGCGGAAGATGCCGAATAGCCAGCATTGATGGCGGCCTCCCGCAGGGTTATCTGGCCGTCTTTACTTACAAGCTCTTTTACAAAGAGTTCTTGTTTGCGTGTCAGGGGCTGCTCAACGGTTGCTGGTGGCCTGCCCCGCGTTTCACGGGGCTTTCCTGTTACTTTACTCGCTGCTTTACTTGCCATAAGGATTTCACCGTTAAAAAGGTCAACTCCCATAGTTTATACAGGATATACCTATATAGGGTCAAAAATATTTTTTATAAAAACCGCGCTCAAATCACACTAAGGCCGATTTGGCATTTAACTAAAAGGTAACACCTCTGATTTCATAGTGTTACCTCTATAGTGTTACCTTTTTTTCTTTGTATTATATATGTTTAACACCAAAGGTAACGCAGTAACACCGGTAACACCTATTTTAAAAACTTTTTTCGCGTTCTCTTTTTCTGACGTATATAGTAGAAACGCGAATTAACGTAACCACGGACATTTTCCCGCCCGCCAATCTTCGATAAATTCGCTCAAAGCAAAAGCCCTCCGCACCGACACATCGAACCGTGAGCCGCGATCCGCGGAGTTTGCTAGGTTATATACCCACGCGGAAGACACCCCGACATTATAGTGTTCTGTAATGGTATCGGCGATATCTTTTGCTTTATTGTTTTTTAGTGCGTCTTGGGTTCCGCACCGTATTTTAGATAAGAGTTGTTCGGCGTTCATGTTTCACCTTCCTTTCTAATATTATTATAATAGAAAACGGGGAAGTAACAAGCCTTTTGAGGAAGAGTAACCGTTCTGTGGTTTCGGCACAAAAAGGGGCAGCCCGAAAGCTGCCCCGTGAGCCGCGGTCACTCAACCTTTTGAGCTAACCCTTTGAAGGTAAACTCTTTTCCAACATTTTCAAACCACCCCTTCTTCAGGACGACTTGAAATTCTTGGCTACTACCGAACATTTTTCGGTGGTAGTTCAAGGCTGCTTGAGCACGGACGTAACCCAGATCGAACGTGTTGTCGGTTCCGACATCTAGTCGGCTGCCGTTACATTCCTCGATCAGGATCGAGGCAAAGCTGACGCAATCGCCCCAGTCTTTGGTTTTATGTAACCGGCTT